>DGYFJ06201__coassemble_1005_pt1 | contig 14811 bp, 14 predicted proteins | sample DGYFJ06201__metabat2_high_PE_006 | metagenome-assembled genome bin DGYFJ06201 | reverse complement strand
GATACCCGATGACGTCGGCCGAGTTCCTGGGTACGGGCGGCCGCGATCGTCCGGATCAGGCAGTGAGCCGCGCGATGGCCTCCGCGACCGGCACCGTCTCGCGGTCGCCCGTGCGCCGGTCCCACAGCTCGACGTCGCCGTCCTTCGCGCCGCGGCCCGCGACGACGAGCTGCGGCACGCCGAGGATCTCCGCGTCGCCGAACTTCACGCCCGGCGACGTCTTGGGGCGGTCGTCGAACAGCACGTCCTTGCCATCGGCCTCGAGCGCGGCGATGAGCTCATCGGCGAGGTCGTACGCTTCCTGACCCTTGCCGGTCGCGACGACGTGGATGTCGAACGGCGCGATCTGCTCGGGCCAGATGAGGCCCTTGTCGTCACTGAACAGCTCGGCGATGGCCGCGAGGATGCGTGTGACGCCGATCCCGTAGGACCCCATCGTCACCGTGACCTGCTTGCCGTTCTCGTCGAGCACCGTGAGGCCGAGTGCCTCGGCGTACTTGCGCCCCAGCTGGAAGACGTGACCGATCTCCATCCCGCGCTCGAGGGTAACGGGTCCGGATCCGTCCGGCGCCGGATCGCCCTCGCGCACGTTCGCGACCTCGACGGTGCCGTCGCCGGTGAAATCGCGCCCCGCGACGAGGCCGTAGACGTGCTTGTCGGCCGCGTTGGCGCCCGTGATCCACGTGGATCCGTCGACGACGCGCGGGTCAAGGAGGTAACGGATCCCCGTGGCCGATTCCTCGCCGAGCACGGCGCCCGACTCATTCCACGGGCCGATGAAGCCGCGCACGAGACCAGGATGCTTCGCGAGGTCCTCCGCGGTCGCCGGCTCGACCTCGGCCGGCGCGAAGGCGACCTCGGCGCGCTTGTCGTCGACGTCGCGATCCCCCGGCAGTCCGACGACGACGATCTCACGGGATCCGTCGAGCTGCGTGACTGCGAGCACAACGTTCTTCAGGGTGTGCGCGGCAGTCCAGCCGCCCTCGGGCGCTCCGGGAACGTGCGCGTTCGCGTGGTCGACGAGCGTCGCGATCGTCGTCGTGCCCGGCGAGTCGTAGACGACGGGAGCGGGGGCGCCCGTGGCGTCGATCGGATCCGGTGCCGTCGCCGTATAGGCCTCGACGTTCGCCGCGTACCCGCCCGCGCTGCGGACGAACGTGTCCTCCCCGACAGACGTGGGGTGGAGGAACTCCTCGCTCCGGGATCCACCCATCGCGCCCGCGTCGGCCTCGACGATGACGTATTCCATTCCGAGGCGGGTGAAGATGCGCTCGTAGGCCGCACGCTGTGCGTCGTAGCTCGCATCGAGGCCCTCGTCGGTGTAGTCGAACGAGTAAGCGTCCTTCATCGTGAATTCACGGCCGCGCAGCAGGCCCGCACGCGGTCGCGCCTCGTCGCGGTACTTGTCCTGGATCTGATAGATCGTCAGCGGCAGGTCCTTATAAGAGGCGTAGAGATCCTTCACCAGCAGGGTGAAGGCCTCCTCGTGCGTCGGCGCGAGCAGGTAGTCGGCCCCCTTGCGATCCTGGAGCCGGAACAGCGCATCGCCATACTCCTGCCAGCGTCCGGTCCGCTCGTACGGCTCGCGCGGCATGAGTGCCGGGAAGTGCACTTCCTGGGCGTCCGCGCGCTCCATCTCCTCACGGATCACCTGCTCGAGGCGTGCCTTCACGCGCAGTCCGAGCGGCAGCCACGCGAAGATCCCCGGCGCCTGGCGACGGATGTATCCGGCGCGGATGAGCAGCTTATGGCTGCGCACCTCGGCGTCAGCGGGATCCTCGCGGAGGGTACGGACGAAGAGCTTCGAAAGACGTGTGACCACGCGTCGAGTCTATTCCGTCGCCGCGGCTGCCTCGTCGCCGTCCCGTTCGTCCGTCGGGAGGAGTTTTAGCCCGAGTGCCGCGCCGACGATGCCGGCGAGGAAGACGACGCGCCAGAACGTGATCGGCTCGGCACCCGTCGCCATCGCGTACGCCACGGTCAGTGCTGCGCCGAGTCCCGTCCACAGCGCGTACGCGGTGCCGATCGGGATCTCGCGCATGGCCCAGCCGAGTCCGAGCATGCTCGCGACGAGCGCGACGAGGAACACCGCGGTCGGAACGGGCCGCGAGAAGCTGTCGCTCGCTCCGAGCGCCGTCGCCCAGACGGCCTCGAGCACGGCGCTGACGAAGAGGATCACCCAGTGCATCAGGACACCGCCTTCAGCCCGATGACGCTCGCGACGAGCAGCGCGAGCAGTGCTCCGCGCAGGATCGTCATCCGCTCTTCCCGACGGAGCACGGCGATCACGACTGTCAACACGGCCCCGATCCCGACCCACACCGCGTAGGCGGTTCCCGTCGGGATCGCGTTCATCGCGTACGCGAGCCCCGCCATGCTCGCGGCCAGCGAGATGACGAACAGCACCGACGGCCACAGCTTCCGGAAGCCCTTGGAGGCCGACAGCGCGGTGGCCCACACCGCCTCGAGCAGACCCGAGGCGATCAACACGATCCATTCCATGCGGGGATCCTCTCCCACCGGGGCCGTCCCCGAGATGCAGGCAGTCGAACAGGTCGTCCCGTCCGGCACGCAGGATCCGCGTACGTGCCTAGTATCTCACAACAGCGGCTCGACGCGCTCGCGGATCCGCGCGGCGAGGTCCTCCGCGGAAGCGGTTGCGTCGAGGACGAGGAACCGCTCGGGGTCGGCCTCCGCGAGCGCGAGATAGGCGTCTCGGACCCGCGCGTGGAAGTCGTCCTGCTCGGCCTCGAGCCGATCGAACGGCTTGTCGTCCGCGTCGAGACGGGCGCGCGCGGCGACAGGATCGAGGTCCAGCAGCACCGTGACGTCCGGCAGCGCACCTCCGGTCGCCCAGAGTGACAGCTCGCGCACCTCATCGGCACCGAGCGAGCGCGCCGCGCCCTGGTACGCGACGGACGAGTCGAGGTAGCGGTCCTGGATCACGACCTCGCCGCGGGCGAGAGCCGGCTCGACGAGCGTGGCCACGTGATGCGAGCGGTCTGCGGCGAAGAGCAAGGCCTCCGCGCGCGGCCCGATGTCGCCACGATGATGCAGGACGAGCTCGCGGATCGTCTGCCCGACGTCCGTGCCGCCCGGCTCACGGGTGCGGGCGACACGATGCCCCTCGTCCTCGCACCACGCGCGCAGCAGCTCGGCCTGGGTGGTCTTGCCCGAGCCGTCGCCGCCCTCGAACGTGACCCAGAGGCCGCGCGCGTCGCCGCTCATCCGTTCTCTGCGGCGCGTGCCGCCTTGTTCGCCGCGCGAGTGGCGGCGGCCTTCTTCGCGGCCTCCGAGCGCGAGGCGCTCGTCGTCTTCTTTGCCGCTTTCTTCGCGGGAGCCTTCTTCGCACCCCGCTTCTTCGCCGGCCCCTTCGCGCGTTTGTCCGCGAGGAGCTGCACGGCCGTCTCGAAATCGACGTCGGCCACATCGGTTCCGCGCGGGACCGTGGCGTTCGTCTCACCGTCGGTCACGTACGGCCCGAAGCGACCATCGCGGATCCGCACGGCCTTGCCGCTCGTCGGATCCTCCTTCTCGAAGTCCTTCAGCGCCGTCGCCGCGCGACGGGCTCCGTACTTCGGCTTCTTGTAGATCTCGAGCGCCTCGTCGAGCGTGAGGTCGAAGATCTGCTGCTCCGTCTCGAGCGAGCGCGAGTCGGTGCCCTTCTTGAGGTAAGGCCCGTAACGACCGTTCTGCGCCGTGATCGGCTCGCCGCTCTCGGGATCCTCGCCGACCGTACGTGGCAGGTTCAGCAGCCGCAACGCGGTGTCGAGATCGACCGTATCGGGCGACATCGACGCGAAGAGCGACGCGCGACGAGGCTTCGGCGCGGCCTTCTTCTTCGTGGTCTTCTTCGCCGAGGCGTCCGTCACCTCGCCGGTGGCCGTGTCGACCTCGGTCTCTTCCGGCTCCGTCTCCTCGAGGTACGGGCCGAAGCGGCCGTCCTTCACGATGATCGTTTTACCGTTGTCCGGGTTCTCACCGAGTACGCGGTTTCCGGCGACCGGGGCGTCGATCAGCTCCTGCACCTTCTCGCTCGTGAGCTCATCGGGCGCGAGGTCTTCGGGCACGTTGATCCGACGCGGATCCGCGTCGGGGTTCGTCGCATCCGTGATCTCGAGGTACGGGCCGTACTTTCCGAATCGCAGCGTGGCGACGTCGGTGATCCGCGTGGCGTTGAGCTCACGCGCATCGATCTCGCCGAGGTCGTCCACGATGGTCCGCAGACCGGGGTACCCCTCGCCCCCGAAGTAGAAGTCGTGCAGCCAGTCGGCACGGTCGGCCTCGCCACGCGCGATGCGGTCGAGATCCTCCTCGAGCGTCGCGGTGAAGTCGTAGTCGACGAGCGCGCCGAAGTGTCGCTCGAGCAGCCGGATCACGCTGAACGCGAGCCACGTCGGGACGAGCGCCTGGCCGCGCTTGCGCACGTAGCCGCGGTCGAGGATCACGCCGATGATGCTCGCGAACGTCGAGGGCCGCCCGATCCCCCGCTCTTCGAGGGCCTTGACGAGAGTCGCCTCCGTGTAGCGCGGCTTCGGCGACGTCTGGTGAGTCTTCGCCTCGGAGTCGCGGACCGCGACGACGTCGCCGGACGCGACCTGCGGCAGCTGCTGGTTCCTGTCCTCGTCGCCGGCGAACCGCTTCTCGTCGGAGCCCTCTTCGTATGCCTCGAGGAAGCCCTTGAACGTGTAGACGGTTCCGGACGCGGTGAACTCGAGCTGCTGTTCAGCGGCGGTCAGCCCGAAGGTGATCGTCGTCGTCTCGAGCTTGGCGTCGCTCATCTGGCTCGCGACCGTGCGCTTCCAGATCAGGTCGTACATGCGCTGCTCATCGCGACCGAGCTGACCGGCGACCTGCTTCGGCGTGCGGAACGTGTCGCCGGAGGGGCGGATCGCTTCGTGCGCCTCCTGCGCGTTCTTCGACTTCGACGCGTACGCGCGAGGCTTCGCGGGCACCGCCCGGTCACCGTACAGCGCGACCGCCTGCGAGCGCGCAGCCTGGACGGCCTGCGCGCTGAGGCTCGTCGAGTCCGTACGCATATAGGTGATGTAGCCGCGCTCGTACAGACTCTGCGCCACCGACATCGCGATCTTCGCCGTCATGCCGAGTTTGCGGCCGGCTTCCTGCTGCAGCGTCGACGTCGTGAACGGCGCATAGGGGCGCCGCGTTCCGGGCTTCGCTTCGACCGCGCGGACCTCCGCGGATCCGGCCTGATCGATTGCGGAGGCAAGCGACGTCGCCTGCGTCTCGTCAAGAACGACGACGGCCTTCTTCAGGTTGCCCTCGTCGTCGAAGTCGCGCCCCGAAGCGAGCGACGCACCGTCGATGCGCGCGAGGCGGATCGAGAAGGCGGTTCCGTCGTGATCAGCCGTCGACGTGATCGAGCAGTAGTTCGCGGAGACGAAGGCCATTCGCTCACGCTCTCGGTCGACGACCATGCGCGTCGCGGCAGACTGCACGCGGCCGGCGCTCAGCGCCTGACCCGAGCTGCCGGATCCGACCTTGCGCCACAGCACGGGCGAGACGTCCCAGCCGTACAGCCGGTCGAGCAGACGCCGCGTCTCCTGCGCGTCGACGAGCGACGTGTCGAGCTCGCGAGTGTCTTCGACGGCCTTCTCGATCGCGTCCTTGGTGATCTCGTGGAACACCATGCGCTTGACGGGGACCTTCGGCTTCAGCGTCTCGAGCAGGTGCCAGGCGATCGCCTCGCCCTCGCGGTCACCATCCGTTGCGAGCACGAGCTCGCTCGCACCCTTGAGCGCGCGACGCAGCTCGGCGACCGTCTTCGTCTTGCGGTCGCTCACGACGTAGTACGGCGCAAACCCGTTCTCGATGTCGATCGAATACTTCCCGTACCGGGCGCGGTCCTTCTCAGGAATGTCGCGCTTGCCGGCGAGATCGCGGATGTGACCGACCGAGCTGAGCACCTCGTAGTCGTCCCCCAAGTAGCCCTGGATCGAGCGCATCTTGGTGGGCGACTCGACGATGACGAGTTTCTTGCCGTCTGCCAAAGCGGGTCCTTTCTTCGTTGCACACCATACACACCGCTGTCTGGGGGTCGGCGCGCGCGTCGGCCATGCGGGAGCTCACGGAGGCGGGCCCGCTCTGGCGCGCGCGGACAGCGGGATCCGCGCGAACGAACCGACGACCTCGACGGTCGCCGTGAGGTCGTCCACGACGCAAGAGGCGACATCGACGCCGGCGGCGTTCGCGACATCGCTCGCACGCGTGCACGGCGCACCGCTTGCGAACCCTGCGGCCGCGTCTGCCGCGGCGAGGGCCACCGCGTCCGCGACGCCCGCCACGCGCTGGCTCTCGCCGGCTGCACCGCCCACGGCGGCCAGCCCGAGCGCGAGCGCCGCGGTGAACCCGATCGCGCCGGCCGCGACGACGGTGCCGGCCATCACAGGCCGCCGTCCAGCGCGCAGCTTCTGGCCACGACGGGGACGGCGATCGCGGCGATACGAACCTCGGCCGTCGCGGTGACACACACGAGGTCGCCGTCGGATCCGATCGCCGCGGCCGCGCCCGCAACGGACGACGCGACCACTCCCGCCGCGCGTTCGGGTTCGCCACGGGAGGCGAGGCGTGCCGCATCGGCCGCCGCGTCCTGGAGGCGCACGTGGGTCGAACCGACCGTCAGTGCCGCCGCGCCGATCGCGATGACGGCGACGATCGCGGGGAGCGCGACCGCGAACTCCGCCGACGCGGAGCCGCGGTCGCTGTGCCGGCGACGGGTCATGGCACCTGCAACGCCTGTTCCACGATGCCCTCGATGAGCGAGCGCACGGCGCCCGATCTCATCACGGCGACGAGGACGCCCGCGATCGCGACGGCGGCCATCGTCACGATCGCATATTCGGCGGTCGATGCCCCCTCTTCGTTCGTCCAGAGGTCTCTCATTCGGTCTTCCCTTCTTCTCAGTGGGTTCGTCGGGTCATCCGGCGAACGTGGGCAGCGGCGTCGCGGCGACGACGCTGAGCAGCATCGGCGCGACGCCGAGCAGCAGGAAGGCGGGCAGGCTGCACAGCCCCATCGGGAGCAGCAGCCGCGAGCCGAGCCGCGCGCCCGCGAGCCGCCCCGCCGTGCGCGCACGGTGTCGCGCATGGGCGGCCGCCGCGCGGAGAAGCTCCACTGCAGGCACGCCTGAGGCCCGGGACAGGGCGAGGACCCTGTCGACCTCCGCGGTGTCCGTGCCGATCGAATCGGACCACTCCTCGCAGGCCGTGAGCACCTCGTCTGCCCGCGCCGCCGCGACGCCACCGGACAGCGCAGACGCAAGCAGTTCCTCATGCATCCCCGGCGTGCCGTCGGGAGGCTGCGCGCGTCGCACGAGCCGTGTCGTCCACACGCGTGCGCAGGCGACCAGCAGGATCCCGCCCACGAGGCAGACGATGCCGGCGGTCGTGCCGAAGAGCACGGAGAAGGTGTCGAGGCCGAGCCCGGCACTCACGACGACGCCGAGCAGCGGCAGCCAGAGCATCAACCGCGCCGACGCCGCCGGCTCGGCGAGCGCGACGCGGATGTCGTCTCGCACCTCGACGGCGTCCCGCAGAGCATCGGCAACCGACCGCAGCGTGTCCGCGAGCGGGGCCCCCACGGTGGCGGCCACCTCCCAGGCCGCGGCGACATCGCCCCACGCCGCGTCGCCCGTTCGCTCGGCCGCGATGGCCGGCACGATCGGCGTCCCCTCATCGAAGCGCGCCACGATGCGCTCGGCGACGGCGTCGCCACTGTCTGCCAGGTGGCGCCACGAGGAGGAGGGCCCTCCGCCCGCCGTGAGCAGCACTGCGAGCGACCGGAGCGTCCCGGCTGCGTCCCCCGTCGTCCGCGCGGTCACTCCCATGGCGTCACCCGTTCGATCTCCAGGCGATCTCCGCTCAAGCGAAACGTGCCGGCGGCGTCCAGGCGCCGCGCCCCCGAGCCGTCGCGCGCGAGGTGCAGCACGACGTCGAACGCGCTCGACGCCTGGCGAGCCACCGCTTGCGCGTCCCAGCCGCCGAGCGCGCCGAGCGCCTCGAGTCGTGCCGGCACATCCGCGATCCCGTTGGCGTGGAGGGTGCCCGCTCCCCCGTCGTGTCCCGTATTGAGCGCGGTGAGCAGGTCTCTGATCTCGTCGCCGCGACACTCCCCGACGACGATGCGGTCCGGGCGCATTCGGAGGCTCTCGCGGACGAGGCGGGCCAGCCCGATCTGCCCGGCCCCCTCGCGGTTCGCCTGCCGAGCCTCGAGCGCGACGTGGTGCGGATGGGGAAGTCTCAGCTCGGCGACATCCTCGATCGTGACGATGCGCTCGTGCGGAGGCGCGGCGCCGAGCAGAGCGGCAAGCAGCGTCGTCTTCCCGCAGCCGGCTCCGCCGGTGATCAACAGGTTCGCGCGCTCGGCGACGAGACGCGAGAGCCAATCGCGCGCCGCGCCGGAGAATGTCCCGCCCGCGGCGAGGCCCCCGAGGTCGATCCGGCCGAGACGCGGCACGCGGATCGAGATCGCCGTTCCGGACGTCGCGATCGGCGAGAGCGCGACGTGCACACGCGCGCCGCCCGGCATGCGGACATCCACGAGGGGAGCCGAATCGTCGACGTGGCGCCCGCCGTATCCGACGAGGTCCGTGGCGAGGTCGTGCACTTCGCGCTCGGACGCCCGCCACTCCTCGACCCGCTCGGGTCCGGACCCCCTGTCGACGAAGAGCCCCGCGGATCCGTTCACGAACACGTCCGTCACCCGCTCGTCCGCGACGAAGGGGGCGAGCGGTCCGTACGCGTCGAGTTCCCGCGCGCTGAACGCCGCGTCATCGCCGCGAGGCACGGTCGCGTGATTCGCCGTCCGGCGCTCAGCGATGAAGGGATTCGACATGACGGCGACGCTAGAGCGGTGACGTTCCGTCTGCGCTCGTCGCCCCGTGATTCCTCAGATAACGCACGCTTCCGACCGGCTGTGGACGAGACGATCGCACTCGACGACACGCCCACCCCACTTTCGGAGGTAGTCGCGGACCTCCCCGAAGCCGTAGCGTCGTACTCAGGGATCCTCGCCGCGTGCGCGAGGTCCCCGGATCAGCACGTCGCAAAGGAGCAGACCATGTCTCAGCAGATCGATCACCTTCTGAACGAGGACCGCCGATTCGCACCGTCGCCCGAGTTCGCGAAGAACGCGATAGTCGGTCCGGAGATCTACGACGACGCGAACTCCGACCGCGTGCGGTTCTGGGGCGAGCAGGCGCGAGAGCTCCTCCACTGGCACAAGCCGTTCTCCGACGTGCTCGACTGGAGCAACCCGCCGTTCGCCAAGTGGTTCGGCGACGGCGAGCTCAACGTCGCCTACAACTGCCTCGACCGTCACGTCGAGGCAGGCCGCGGTGACCGCGTCGCGTATCACTTCGAGGGCGAACCCGGCGACACCCGCACGATCACCTACGCGCAGCTCACCGACGAGGTCAAGCGTCTGGCCAATGTGCTCACCGAGCTCGGCGTGGGTCAGGGCGACCGCGTCGCCGTGTACCTGCCGATGATCCCCGAAGCGATCGCTTCGCTCCTCGCCATCGCTCGGCTCGGCGCCGTGCACTCGGTGGTCTTCGGCGGATTCAGCGCCGACAGCCTTCGCGCGCGCATCGACGATGCGGGCGCGAAGGTCGTGATCACCGCCGACGGCGGGTATCGCAAGGGCCGCCCCTCGGCACTGAAGGTGAACGTCGACGAGGCGCTGAGCGACCGCGGCGAGGGCGTACAGGCGACGGTCGAGAAGGTGCTCGTCGTGCGCCGCACCGAGCAGGACGTCGAGTGGACCGACGGGCGCGACCTGTGGTGGCACGACGTCGTTCCGGCGGCATCGGCGGACCACGAGGCGCAGCCGTTCCCGAGCGAGAACCCGCTGTTCATCCTCTACACGTCGGGAACGACGGGGCGCCCGAAGGGCATCCTCCACACATCGGGTGGGTATCTCACGCAGGCGGCGTTCACGCACAAGACCGTGTTCGATCTGCACGCCGAGACCGACGTGTTCTGGTGCACGGCCGACATCGGCTGGGTCACCGGGCACACCTACGCGACCTACGCGCCACTCGCGAACGGCGCGACCCAGGTGCTGTACGAGGGCACGCCGGAGTTCCCGGAACCCGGCCGCTGGTGGGATCTCATCGAGAAGTACGGCGTCACGATCTTCTACACCGCGCCCACTGCCGTGCGCAGCTTCATGAAGCAGGGACGCGAGATCCCCCAGAAGCGCGACCTGTCCTCGATCCGGCTGCTCGGATCCGTCGGCGAGCCGATCAATCCCGAGGCGTGGATGTGGTTCCGCGACGTCATCGGCGCGGGCGTCACGCCCGTCGTCGACACGTGGTGGCAGACCGAGACCGGCGCGATCATGATCTCGGCGCTGCCCGGCGTCACCGAGACCAAGCCGGGATCCGCGCAGGTCCCCGTGCCCGGCATCGCGATCGACGTCGTGGATGAGAAGGGCGACCACGTCGGCAACGACGCGGGCGGGCTGCTCGTGGCGACTGAGCCGTGGCCGGCGATGCTGCGCGGCATCTGGGGCGACCCCGACCGTTTCGTCGACACGTACTGGCGGATGTTCGCGGACAAGGGCTACTACTTCGCCGGCGACGGCGCACGGCGCGACGCGGACGGCGACGTGTGGCTGCTTGGCCGCGTCGACGACGTCATGAACATCTCGGGCCACCGGCTCTCGACCGCAGAGATCGAGTCTGCCCTGGTGGCGCACGAGGCGACGGCGGAAGCGGCCGTGGTGGGAGGGAGCGACGAGACGACCGGGCAGGCGGTTGTCGCCTTCGTCATCCTCAAGGAGAGCTTCCTGAAGACGAACACCGCGGAAGGCCTGGCGGAAGAGCTGCGCGCCTGGGTGGGGACACAGATCGGCGCGATCGCGCGCCCGCGCGACGTCTACATCGTCGGCGAGCTGCCGAAGACCCGATCGGGCAAGATCATGCGGCGTCTACTGCGCGACGTCGCGGAGGGTCGGGAGGTCGGCGACACGCAGACCCTGGCCGACACGTCGGTGATGTCAGTGATCACGAAGCAGGTGCGCTGACCCACATCAGCGCCACATGACGCGAATGCACCCAAGATCTGGATCTTGGGTGCATTCGCGTCATGTAAAGCGTCAGGCGGTGGTGAAGACGACCTCGACCTCGACGGGCGCGTCGAGCGGCAGGACCGCGACGCCGACGGCGGCACGACTGTGCGCGCCAGCATCACCGAAGATCTCACCCAGGATCGCGCTGGCGCCGTTGATGACGCCCGGCTGCCCCGTGAACGCCGGATCCGACGCCACGAAGCCGGTCACCTTCACGACCCCGGTGATCCGGTCGACGCCGCCCGCGACGTCCGCCGCCGCAGCGAGGGCGTTGAGGGCGCATGTGCGGGCGGCATCCTCCGCGACCACCGGATCCACGCCCGCTCCGACCTTGCCCGTCTCCCGCAGCTGGCCGTCGACGAACGGCAGCTGGCCCGACGTCCAGATGAGGTCCCCATGTGCCTTCGCCGGAATGTAGCTCGCGACCGGAGCGGAGACCGCCGGCAGATCGATGCCGAGCTCGGCGAGCTGGGAGGAGACGCTCACTGCTCGCCCTCGAACTGCTTCGCCGCCTCGGCCGCGTGCGCGAGGCCGGTGTTCTGGTCTCCCGCTCCGGACGGACGCTTCAGATACGCGACCAGCCCGCCTTCCGCGTTCGGGACGACCTGCACGAGCTCCCAGCCCTGCTTGCCCCAGTTGTTGAGAATCGCCGCCGTGTTGTGAATTATCAGCGGGGTTGTCAGGTACTCCCAGGTGGTCACGCCATCTCCTGTCCGTGCGGGCGAATGAACACTGCGATTCTCGGCGAAGACCGATGCGCGTGTGCGCGGCATCACAGCGTTCTCCTTTACGATCAAGCCTATGCCTCATGCGAAAAGGACGTTCGGCGGCGTGCTCGGCGGATTTCTCGGACTCGTCGGCCTGAGCGCCATCGCGGGGATCCTCGTGACAGCCACCGTGACCCCCGCGATCGCGATCTCGGGCTACGCGGCCTCCAGTGGAATCTCACTGTTCGACAGTCTTCCCGGCAACCTCGAGGTCGACCGACCGATGGAACCGACGACGATCTACGCCCCCACCGGTGAGGGAGACGACTACTACGAGCTCGCGTCGTTCTACGACCAGAACCGCGAGCCCATCGAGTACGACGAGGTCTCGCACTACGTCTACGACGCCCTCCTGTCGACCGAGGATCCGCGCTACTACGAGCACGGCGGCGTCGACCTCATCGGAACCGCCCGCGCGCTCCTCAACAACGCGCTCACCGAGACGACCCAGGGCGGATCCTCGATCAGCCAGCAGTACGTCAAGGGCGTGCAGGTGCAGACCTGCGAGCGGACGGCGGAGGACATGGAGACCCTCGCCGAGTGTGCAAACGAGGCCGTGACGGCCTCCGGCACGGAGGGGTACCAGCGCAAGCTGCAGGAGATGCGATACGCGATCACGATCGAGCAGGAGTACTCCAAGGAGCAGATCCTGATCGGCTACCTGAACCTCGTCAACTTCGGCGGCGTCACCTACGGTATCGAAGCGGCCGCACAGCGGTATTACTCGAAGTCGGCCAAGGATCTGAACCTCAACGAGTCCGCGACGCTCGCGGGCATCGTGAACTATCCAGCGACGCTGCGTCTGGATCAGCCGGAGAACGCGGAGAACGGCGAGGAGAACGGGTACGCCCGTACAAAGGACCGGCGCGACTCCGTCCTGTGGCGCATGCTGAAAGAGGGAACGATCACGCAGGAGCAGTACGACTCCACCGTCGAGCAGCCGGTCGAGCCGAACCTGTCGAACCGCCAGCGTGGGTGTGCGGCGGCACAGGGCACCGCGTACTTCTGCCAGTACGTGAAGAACACGATCCTCAACGATTCGCGCTACGACGAGGCGTTCGGCAGCGAAGCCGGATCCCCGGAACGTGCCGACATGCTGACCCGCGGCGGGCTCGAGGTCTACACGACGCTCGACAACAACCTCCAGTACACGGCCCAGGAGACGATGGCCGCGAGTACCCCCGCGAGCGTGGACTACATGAAGTTCGGTGCCACGAGTGTGCAGATCGAACCGAAGTCCGGCAACGTGCTGTCGATGGCGCAGAACACGCGCTTCGACGAGAGCCGCGACACGGACCCCGGGGACTCGGCCCAGATCTATGCGGTCGACGAGAAGTACGGCGCTGCGCCCGGCTTCTCGGTCGGATCGACGTACAAGTTGTTCACGCTGGTCGCATGGCTCGAGCAGGGCCGCAGCGTCAACGAACACGTCGATGGCAACGTGCGTCCGTATTCGGGCACGTGCGAAGGCCGGACGTTGAACGCCGAAGGCAGCGTCATCAACAACTTCCGGAATCAGGGGGGCAAGATCGGTACGCCTCGCGATTTCACGGCTCAGTCGCTGAACACCGGATTCCTTGCGATGGCGGCGCAGCTCGACGATGTGTGCAGCATCCACGAGGTCGCCGGACGGATGGGCGTCCACCTCGGAACGGGCGAGGAGATCGTTCCGTTCGAGACGTGGGATCCCGGCATGTTCGACGTGCTCGGTTCCATGAATATCTCCCCCCTCACGCTCGCCTCGGCGTACGCGACTGTCGCCAACAAGGGCGTCCACTGCGAACCCACCGTGCTCACGCGCGTCGTCGACGCGAACGGTCAGGAGCTGGAGCTTCCCGAGACGGAATGCGAGCAGGCGATCGACGAAGGTGTCGCTGCCACCGCGGCACACGCCCTCGCCGGAGTGATGAGCGCCACCGGCTCGAGCGCGAACCCGAACGATGGTGTGCCCGTGGTCGGCAAGACCGGAACGCATGAGAATTACCAGACGTGGATGGTCGAGACGTCGACGAACGTGACGACCGCGGCCTGGGTAGGGAACTACGACTCGATGAGAGACGAGCGCGACCCGGACAACCCCGATGACGACACGTTCTACGAGGTGGATCTCTACAGCAGCTTCACGCCAAACGGACGACAGATGTCCGAGCTCCGGTACGACATCGCGAGAGCGAATCAAGCGGCCGCGAACGCCAGATACGGCGGCGACGAGTTCCCAACGCCCGACCCCAACCTGACGAAGGTGGTCAAGGTCGATGTACCGAACGTGGCCGGAATGTCGGTCGACGAGGCGACGGACGTCCTCGAGGGTGAAGGATTCTCCGTGGCGGTGGGTGACACCGTCTCGGGAGATCAGAAGGAAGGACGCGTCGAGAAGACGAATCCGGAGGGCAGTGCACCCCGAGGCAGCATCATCACCCTGCTGATCTCGGACGGAGAGGGCGGCACGAAGGTTCCGGATGTCACCGGCCTCAGCACGACGCAGGCCTACAAACGACTCTTCGACGAGGGGCTCCGCGCAAGTATCGGCGACTGCACCGTCAGCGCCTCGGCTCCTGCCAACGGGCGCGTCGTCCGCACGGATCCGTCAGCCGGCACGCAGGTGAAGGACCGCACCGAGGTGACGATCTACTCGGAGGCTCGCGTCTGCCGAGGGAACAACAACTGATGGTCGACCCGTCCGGCGGCCGCCGCGCGCTGGCGGCCGCCGCCGGCGTCGCCGCAGCGGCCGCCGTGTGGGGCGTCGGCATCGAGCGCCACTGGTTCGCCGTGCGCCACCGGACGGTGCGTGTGCTGCCCGCCGGCTCGACGCCGATCCGTGTCCTGCACCTCAGCGACATGCACCTCGCACCGTGGCAGCGGCGCAAGCGCGACTGGGTCGCGCGCCTCGCGGCACTGCGACCCGACCTTGTCGTCGACACGGGCGACAACCTCGGCCATCCGCTCGCGCTGC
>DGYFJ06201__coassemble_989_pt1 | contig 14971 bp, 17 predicted proteins | sample DGYFJ06201__metabat2_high_PE_006 | metagenome-assembled genome bin DGYFJ06201 | reverse complement strand
CAGCGGCGCCAGCAAGGTGCCCGCTTCGCTTCGCCCCTGTGGCCGCCGACAGCGCGCACTTCGCTCGCGTGAGGGAGTGCAACGTGCGGCGCACGCCCTGTGGGCGAGAGATAATGTCTCTGTGCCCACCTATCGTGACGACGCGGTCGTCCTCCGCACACACAAGCTGGGGGAGGCCGATCGGATCCTGACGCTGCTCACGAGGCAGCACGGCAAGGTCCGCGCGGTCGCGAAGGGCGTGCGCCGCACCTCATCGAAGTTCGGGGCGCGTCTCGAGCCGTTCATGGCCGTCGACGCGCAGCTGTACATCGGCCGGAATCTTGACATCGTGCAGCAGGTCGATCAGACCGGCGCATACGGCGCGGCGATCGCCTCCGACTATGACCGCTATCTCGCCGCGAGTGCGATGGCCGAGGCAGCCGACCGCCTCGTGGGAGAGGGCGATGCCCAGCCGCAGCAGTTCTTCCTCCTCGTCGGCGCACTGCGTTCGCTCGCCCGCGGCGAACACTCCGCCCAGGCGACGCGTGACTCCTATCTGCTGCGCGCCCTCGGGCTCAGCGGGTGGACCATCCAGCTCGACGCGTGCGCGCGATGCGGCGAGGAGGGGCCTCACGGCCGGTTCTCCGCCCACGTGGGCGGCGTCGTGTGCGAGGCGTGCGCGCCGGCCGGAACCCCGCGGGCGGACCACGTGACGCTCGATCATGTCGCCGCGCTCCTCGCCGGTGCGTGGGAGACCGTGGACACGGCGGAGCCCGGCGTCGCGGACCGGGCGAGCGGTCTCGTCGCGGCGTACGCCCAGTTCCACCTCGAGCGCGCGATCCGCTCGCTCGGTCGGCGCTGAGCGTCCCGTGATCACCGGGGCCGAGGCGGGGCGCGATAATGGCGGCATGCCGAAGCCGTACACGCACCCCGACGCCGAGCCGTATAAGCCGCTCAACTGGACGGGGCTCGAACCTCCGGCGTTCGCCGGCCCCGTGCCGAATCATGTCGCCGTGGTGATGGACGGGAACGGCCGCTGGGCGAATCGGCAGGGGCTGCCGCGCACGGAGGGACACCGTGTGGGCGTCGATGCGATGCTCGACGTCATCGCGGGTGCCGTGCAGGCCGGGGTGAAGCATCTGTCGGTGTACGCGTTCTCAACGGAGAACTGGAAGCGATCGCCGTCGGAGGTGCGCTTCCTGATGGGCTTCAACCGCGAGGTGCTGCACCGCCACCGCGACCAGCTCAACGAATGGGGCGTACGCGTGCGGTGGGCCGGTCGCCGTCCGAAGTTGTGGGGATCCGTCATCAAGGACCTCGAGCTCGCCGAGGAGCTGACCAAGGACAACACCCGGATGACCCTCGCCATGTGCATCAACTACGGCGGACGCTGGGAGGTCGTCGACGCCATGAGGAAGATGGCCGAAGATGTGCAGGCGGGACGCCTGAAGCCCTCAGCGATCAGCGAGAAGACGATCGCAAAGAACCTCTACCTGCCGAATATGCCAGACGTGGACCTCTTCATCCGCTCCGGGGGCGAACGCCGCACGAGCAACTTCATGATGTGGGAGGCGTCGTATGCGGAACTCGTCTTCGACGACGCACTCTGGCCGGAGTTCAGCCGCGAGAACCTCTGGCGGGCGATCCAGACGTTCCATGCGCGCGACCGCCGCTACGGTGGCGCCGTGGACGTGCCGCGCGCCTGACGGATGCGCCCTGGTGTGGGGCGTCAGCGCGGCAGGTGTTTCTCGATGAGGTCGATGATCGCCGGGTCGTCAGGCGTCGTCTTCGGGCGGAAGCGCTCGACCTCTCCGGAGGGGAGGATCACGAATTTCTCGAAGTTCCACGCGACCGGGCCGCCGAGCCCCGCGTGATCCTTCGTCTTCGTCAGCGCCTTGTAGAGTGGCGCGGCCTGCGAGCCGTTGACCCGGACCTTGTCGGCGATGGGGAAGGAGACTCCCCAGGTCGTCGCGCAGTAGTCGAGGATCTCCTCCATCGATCCGGGCTCCTGCCCCATGAACTGGTTGCAGGGGAACCCGACGACGCGCAGCCCACGGTCGCCATAGGTGCGCTGGAGCTGCTCGAGCTGCTCGTACTGCGGCGTGAGGCCGCACCTGCTCGCGACGTTCACGACGAGGAAGACCTCGTCGCCGTAGTCGGCGAGCGTCGTCGGAGCGCCCTCGGCGTCGGTGAACGCAATGCTGCGGGGATCGAGATCAGTGGCCATATCCACAGGCTAACCGCAGCCGGATCCGCCCAGGCGAAAGGTGAGAAGATGGGGGCGTGACGATCGCCCTCGAAGAAGCACCCCTCGCGCCCGCCGTGCGCGACATGCCGCCACTTCGCATCGGCCCGCTCACCATCGACGTGCCCGTGGTGCTGGCGCCGATGGCCGGTGTGACGAACATGGCGTTCCGTCGACTGTGCCGCGAATACGGTATCGGCCTGTATGTGACCGAGATGATCACGACCCGTGCCCTCGTAGAGCGCAACGACGTCACGATGCGCCTGATTCAGCACCACGAGTCAGAGACCCCACGCTCGATCCAGCTGTATGGCGTCGACCCCCGATACACGGGCGAGGCCGCGCGGATCATCGCGGGGGAGGACCACGCCGATCACATCGACCTCAACTTCGGATGCCCGGTCCCGAAGGTCACGCGCAAGGGCGGCGGATCCGCCCTGCCCTGGAAGCGCGACCTGTTCCGCGACATCGTCGCGGCCGCGGTCGACGGGGCAGGTGATGTGCCCGTCACCGTCAAGATGCGCACCGGCATCGATGCCGACCATTCGACCTTCCTCGAGGCCGGCCGGATCGCGGAAGACGTCGGCGCCGCGGGCGTCGCGCTGCACGCGCGGAGCCTCGAACAGTCCTACTCGGGAACAGCCGACTGGTCCGCCATCGCCGAGCTCAAGCAGCACGTGACGAGCATCCCCGTGCTCGGCAACGGTGACATCTGGAGCGCGGCCGACGCCGTGCGTATGGTCGAGGAGACGGGGTGTGACGGCGTTGTGGTCGGCCGCGGATGCCTCGGTCGACCGTGGATCTTCGGCGAGCTCGCACGCGCGTTCGGCGGCGACGCTCCGCGCGTGGATGCCTCGCTCGCGTTCGTGGCCACCGCCTTCCGCCGCCACGCGGAGTTGCTCGTGGAGTTCTACGAGGACGAACTGCGCGGATGCCGTGACATCCGCAAGCACGCCGGGTGGTACTTCAAGGGGTATCCGGTCGGAGGCGAGATGCGCGGTCGCTTCACGAAGGTCGACTCGCTGGCTCAGATCGACGACTTGATCGGGGAACTCGACCTGACCGTTCCGTTCCCGGGCGACAGCGTGGAAGGTCCCCGCGGTCGATCCGGACGCGCCAGGCGGGCGATCCTGCCCGAGGGGTGGCTCGACTCGCGCGAGTTGGCCTCGGCCGAGTCGGCGGCGCTGCACGAGGCGGAGCTGGATACCAGTGGCGGCTGACCGAGCGGCCGGCTACACGGACACCGACGTCGAACGCTTCCTGCCGGAACGGCGTTCGCAGCGCGGCGAGTTCGCACGCGACCGGGCGCGAGTGCTGCATTCGGCGGGCCTGCGGCGTCTCGCCGCGAAGACGCAAGTACTCAGCCCCGCGAGCGACGCCGACTTCGCGCGTAACCGGCTCACCCACTCGCTCGAGGTCGCGCAGATCGGCCGCGAACTGGCTTCGGCGCTCGGTCTCAGCGACGACGTCGTCGACGCGGCGTGCCTCAGTCACGACCTCGGCCATCCGCCCTTCGGGCACAACGGCGAACGCGCGCTGAACGCCTGGGCCTCCGACATCGGCGGCTTCGAGGGCAATGCGCAGTCGCTGCGAATCCTCACGCGACTCGAGCCGAAGATCACCGGCGAACACCGCTCGGTCGGACTCAATCTGACACGGGCCACGCTCGACGCGACATGCAAGTACCCGTGGACAGTCGACGACCCCGCACACGATCCCGGCGGACGGCTGAAGTTCGGCGTGTATCCGGAGGACGAGGAGATCTACCGATGGATGCGTGGTGACGCGCCGACACGCGTCCGCTGCATCGAGGCGCAAGTGATGGATCTCGCCGACGACATCGCGTACTCCGTGCATGATTTCGAGGACGCGGTCGTCAACGGCTACGTCGACGTGGCACGCCTCGCAGATCCCGCCGAGCACGACGCGTTCGTCGGTCGGATCCAGGCGTGGGTCGGATACGACTACAGCCGCGACGAGCTCGCGGAAGCGCTCTTCCGCCTGACGCGTCAGCCGATGTGGCTCACGCGGTTCGAGCGTTCCCGTGCCGACCTCGCACGCCTGAAGAACCTCACGAGCGACTTCATCGGACGCTTCGCGAGCGCCTCCGTGGAGGCGACGCGCGCCGCGTATGCCGACGCGTCGCTGACCCGCTACGGCGCCGAGGTGGTCGTGCCACGCGAGATCGAGCTCGAGATCGCGGCGCTCAAGGGGATCATGGGAGCCTCCATCGTGACGATCGAGGCGCGCCGCAGCGTCTACGTCGAGCAGCGACGCGTGCTGACACGGATCGCCGACGCGCTGTGGAACGCCGACACGCTGTGGTCGTCGGGTGCCGACCAGCTCGACCCGTCGCTCGCGGCCGATTTCCTCGAGGCGGGCTCCGACGCCGAACGCAAACGTGTGATCGTCGATCAGATCGCGAGCCTCACCGACCAGACAGCCGTGGCGTGGCACTCGCGCCTCGTCGGCGACATCGACCCGGCTTCGGTCGGCATCTGGATGCGCGCGGCGCAGGCGGCACCGCTCGGAGCGCACTGATGGCTCGGATCCGCCAGGCTGATGTCGAGGAGGTCAAGGCGCGCATCAACATCGCCGACGTCATCGGTGAGCGCGTCGCGCTGAAGACCGCCGGCATCGGGTCACTCAAGGGGCTGTGCCCGTTCCACGACGAGAAGAGCCCGAGCTTCAACGTGCGGCCGAGCCAAGGCTTCTACCACTGCTTCGGCTGCGGCGAATCCGGTGACGTCTACACGTTCCTGCGCGAGATGGACCATCTGACGTTCACCGAGGCGGTCGAGCGCATGGCGCAGCGCGTCGGTTACCAGCTCACGTACGAGGAGGGCGGCGGACCCGCGCCGGCGGCCAGCGGGCGCTCCCGTCTCTACGCCGCGAACACGCAGGCGGCCGAATTCTTTCGCGAGCAGTTGCTGTCCCCAGAGGCCGAGCGCGCCCGGGCATTCCTCGGCGCCCGCGGCTTCGACCCCGGGGCCGCGAGCCACTTCGGCGTCGGGTACGCGCCGCAGGGCTGGGACGGCTTGTTGAACCACCTCGAGAAGCGGGGTTTCACCCGCGAGGAGTTGATCACGTCCGGTCTTGTGTCGACGAATCAGCGCGGTGGCGTCTACGACCGTTTCCGCGGGCGTCTTGTGTGGCCGATTCGCGACGTCACGGGGCAGACGATCGGCTTCGGCGCGCGCAAGCTCTTCGAGGAGGACCAGGGGCCAAAATACCTCAACACGCCTGAGACGCCGATCTATAAGAAGAACCAGGTGCTCTACGGCCTCGACCTGGCCAAGCGTGACATCGCGCGCGGCGATCCGAAACGTGTCGTCGTGGTGGAGGGCTACACCGACGTCATGGCGTGTCACCTCGCGGGCGTGACGACGGCCGTCGCCACCTGCGGCACGGCCTTCGGCAGCGAGCACATTCGGATGCTGCGGCGTGTGATGGGAGACGACTCCGCGACAGGCGAGGTGATCTTCACCTTCGACGGCGACGAGGCCGGCCAGAAGGCGGCGCTGCGCGCGTTCGCCGACGCCGACCGTTTCTCTGCCCAGACGTTCGTGGCGGTCGCGCCGGACGGGCTCGATCCGTGCGACCTGCGTCTGCAGCGCGGCGACCAGGCGGTGCGCGGGCTGCTCGATCGTCGCGCGCCGATGTTCGAGTTCGTCATCGATCGCAAGATCTCGGACTTCCCGTTGACGAGCGTTGAGGGCCGAGTCGGGGCGCTGCGAGCCGCGGCACCGATCGTCGCGGAGATCCGAGACCGTCTGCTGCGCCCCGGATATGAGCGGGTGCTCGCACAGCGGCTCGGCATGGATCCGATGGACGTGCACCGTGAGGTCGAAGACGCCGCGCGCGGACGCCGGTCCGATCGGGATCGAACAGCCCCGGCCTCGGCGGCACCCACCGCGGCCCCGGCCGTGACGCTCGCGGCGCTTCCCCGCACGACCGACGTCGTCGTCGAACGCGACGCACTGACGGGTGTCCTGCAGTACGGTCACCGCATCGACCCATCGCTGCTGCAACGGGCGCTCTCGCTCCCCTTCCGCACCCCGGCGCTCGACGCCGTCCGGGCCGCGATCGCGAGCGTCGATCGGACGAAGCCGGGGTGGGGGCAGGCGGCGATCGACGAACTGCCACAGGCACTGAGACAGCTCGGGGGAGAGGTGCTCATGCGCGACTTCCCCGCGCGGGACGAAGAACTCGCGGCACGGTCGGCGAACGATCTGTGTCGGCGTCTGATCATCCGCGCGCTCGACGCGCAGAAGCATGAGCTGCTCGGTGCCGTGCAACGCGTCGCGCCGGAGTCCGAAGAGGGTCGCGCCGTGCGCATGCGGCTGCGAGACCTCGATCTGGAACGGCACCGTCTCGCCGAGGACTGACCCGACACCTGCCGCGCACGCGGGTACCGCGCGTCACACGGCGTTCCCTTCCCGACAGTTCTGAGAAGATGACGTCATGCGTGTTCCCGAACTGACCGACCGCGCGTTGCACCTCGACGATCTCAGCGTCGCCCGCGGCCGCGGTTCGTCGCGCGTGCGGGCGGTCGATGGACTGACGCTTGCCCTGCCGTTCGGTGGTGCGTTGTGCGTGTCGGGACCGACGGGCGCCGGAAAGTCTTCGCTCGGAGCCGCGCTGTCCGGCCAGTCGCGCCGTGATGTGAGCATCGTCGGCGGATCCGCTCTCGTCTGTGGGATCGACGCGCGGCGCCCCGGGCGCGCGCGGAGCGTGCTGACCTATCGGACCGGCTATCTGTCGCAGGACGACGGCCCGACCCTCGACCCCGACCGCACGGTCGGCGAGACGATCGTTCTGCCGATCGTCGCGCGCGAACCGCGCGCCGACCGCCGTCGCCTGGCCGAGCGCGTCGCACATCTCCTCGACGAGGTGCGTCTACCGCTCGGTGCCGCGGACAAGTTCCCGCACGAGCTGAGTGCCGGCATGCGCCAGCGCGTCGCACTCGCACGCGCGCTGGTGATGGATCCGCGGCTCCTGATCGCGGACGAACCACTGGCCGGAATCGACGTCGAGGTGCGCCACGTGGTGCGCGACGCGATCCTGCGCCGTCGCGAGGAGTGGGGCATGGCCGTGCTCGCGATGACCAACGACACCGGTTTCGCCGACGACATCGGCGCTGGTCGCCTCGTGCTGGATCAGGCCGTCGTCGTCGCACAGCGCGCGCCGACGGGCGAGCCGATCGTCACTCCGGGAAACGAGGGCGCACTGGCGTTCCTCGAAGCGTGAGGTCCGCGAGACCGACGCGCCCGGACCGCCGCCTGGTTTCGAGGTGGCGTCATGGATTTGATAGGCTTGTCGGGTTGCGCCACGCGCAGCACGAGATGATCCTCGGTAGCTCAATGGCAGAGCAGCCGGCTGTTAACCGGCAGGTTATTGGTTCGAGTCCAATCCGGGGAGCGAAAAGGCCCCACCGCAATGCGGTGGGGCTTTCGTCGTGACAGCGGCCGGAGCGGCGTCAGTTCCGCTCGTCGTCTCGGTCCGACCCGCCGAACTTGTCGGTGAGGTCTTCCTTCAACTCCTTGGCCCTGTCCTTGACGTCCTCGAACGCCTCCTTCGCCTCTCCCTTGGCCTGGTCGGCCTTGCCCTCGGCGACGGCGCTGTCATCGTCGGTGGCCTTGCCGAAGCCCTCTTTGGCAGAGCCCTTCAGCTTGTCGGCCTTGGCGGAGATCCTGTCATCGATTCCCATGAGTTCCTCCTTGTGATCGACGGATAAGCCGGTCGTGCCGAGCCTGTCAGCATGTCTCCTACCCCGCAAGAGCGGCGCAGATATTCGAGGAGGGGTCGCCAGCGGGTGAGGCGAAGTGGTATAAAAAGCCGGGCAGATCGCGGGTGAGGCCCCTTACGGAAACGCCGGAGAAGGTCAAGGGCCTTGTGGCGGTGGGTGCGGCGGCAGACGCTCAGGGTATGTCACGATGGATAGCCGTTGTCGCGGCGGGTGTGTTCTCCTTCGGTGCGCTCACAGCCTGCGCATCGATCCCCGCGGATCCCGACGGAACATTGGAGCGCGTGCGCGAGACCGGCGTGTTGCGTGTGGGTGCGTCGCCCGCAGAGCCGCTTGTCGACACGTCCGGCGCGACGCCGCGCGGTACGCTCCCCGAGACCGTGCGCGACTACGCGTCGTCCCTCGGGGCCGACGTGACGTGGTCGGTGGACAGCGAGGAGCGCCTTGTGGCCTCTCTCGAGCGGGGAGACCTCGATGTCGTCATCGGAGGAGTGACAGACGCCTCGCCGTGGTCGAGTCGGGCCACAGTAACGCGAAGCTACCCGGACCTCGCAGCGAACGGCAGTGACCCGGTGGCGTTGCTGACGCCCCTGGGCGAGAACGCCCTCCTCGTGTCACTCGAAGAGTACCTCGATGAGGTGACGCGATGACACACCGGCTCGGCCGCATCAAGCTTCCGCGAGAGCAGTCGGAAGCACTGCGCAAGGCCATCTTCTGGGAGTGGTTCACGATCGCCTACACGAGCGTCGGGATCGTTCTCGTGGCGTTCGTGGTCGGCGGCTCCCAGGCGATGAAGACGGCATGGATCGAGGACATGCTGACGCTCGTATCGCAGCTCGCATTCCTCATCGCGTTGCGATTCGTGCGACGACCGCCGTCGGGGCGCTTCCCGTACGGCAGACATCGTGCGATGGCGGTGGGACATCTCGTCTCGGGAGTCGCCCTGTTCAGCGTCGGTGCGACCCTCGCCGTCGACTCGGCGTCGAGCCTGATCGCGGTCGAGCACCCGTCGATCGGATCCGTTCGCCTGTTCGGGCACACGATCTGGCTCGGCTGGCTCATGATCGCCGTCATGATCGTCGTGGCCATCGGACCCCTGATTCACGGACGGCGGAAGGCACGGCTCGCCCCCGTGCTCCATGACAAGGCGCTTTACGCTGACGCGGACATGGCGAAGGCCGACTGGACGACGGGCCTCGCGACGATCGTCGGCGTGCTCGGGGTCGGCATCGGTCTCTGGTGGCTCGACAGCGCGGCAGCCCTCTTCATCTCTGCCGGGATCGTGGTGGACGGCGTCCGGAACGTGCGCGCCGCGGTATCCGACCTCATGGATCAGCGCGCGCGGACGGTCGATTCGGCCAAGCCGGAGCCGCTGATCGACGCCGTCATCACGCGGACGATGCTCGCCAGGTGGGTGCGCGAGTGCGGCGTGCGCATGCGCGATATGGGGCATGTGTTCCACATCGAGGTGTTCGTCGTGCCGAGACACGGGCGTGTGCGGGTCGCGAACCTCGACCGACTGAGCAAGGACATCGCGGCGCTCGACTGGCGGGCGCAGGACGTCGTCATCTCGCCGGTCGAGAACTTGCCGGAGGAGGCGCGCGGGGACGCCGCCTGACAACGCCCTACTGACGCCGAGCGACCGAATCAACCCCCTCGACCGCATCGGGCGAGGAGCCTACCGTAAACGTTCCGACGAAAGGAGTGCGACATGTCCGACACCGTTCTCACCGCGACGGAGGATCTCGTCCGCATGCAGTTGCAGAACGCCCTGACGATGGAGGACGACTCTCTCGCATCGCTCGAATGGCTCGAGCACGTCGCGCTCTCGCCCGAGGTGGGCGAACTGTTCCGCAACCACCAGGAAGAGACGAAGCAGCAGATCGAGAAACTCCATCGCGTGTTCGGTGAACTGGGGATGCCCATGCTGGCGTCGCCGTCGCCAGCCGGGCAGGGCATCGCGCAGCAGTCGGAGATGCTCGTCGCGCAGGCCGGACCCTCGCGTCAGGACGAAGCGGCGCTGATTGCGGGGCTCGGCAGTGAACACTACGAGATCGCGGTCTACACGGCGCTGCTCGCCTCTCTGGCCGACGGCGAGCCCGAGGTCGCCTACCTGTTGCACAGCAACCTCGATCAAGAGGTGCGTGTGAGCGACGCACTCGCCGGTTGCCTGAGGAAGCGCGCGCACTGACGCGCGGATCGATCGAGCCGATGAGCCGGGCGGAGCCCGCGTCGGCGGATGAAAGCAGGGATCACACGTGACGAACCCGAGGAAGACGCGCGGACAGCCGTTCCTGATGACGCCCGCACCGTCGATGGCCATCTGCTCCTCACTCGACGATCTCGCACGCCTGGTGCGGGCGCTCGCTCCGCTCTACGTGCGCTACAGCAGAGGACCCGAGATCGACGCAAGCGAGCAGAGCAAGGACGGGGAGAGCGGCCTGGCGCTTCCCGGCCTCTCGGTGAACCCGCTGTCACCGGAGAGCTGGTGGACGCGTCCATTGCAGCACTGGCTCGCTCGCCAACTCATGCAGTACCGGCATCTTCAGACCCGCGGCGGCAGCGAGTTCGCGTGGGTGCTCGCCGGGGACGAGGTGGCGCGTGGCCCCGATTGCGAGCCGTTGCTGGCCGGGGTCGTGCCGATCGCGGATGTGACGCTAGAGCTCCTGGACGAGGCCGACGAGGTGTACGCCGCGGTCTTCGATCGCGGCGCGCTTCCGGCAGATGACGGCGGAGACGCCGAGGACTGACGGACGGCCCTCGCGCGACGATCACCGACTGCTTCCCGATACGCGGATCGCCACGCCGTTATCGACTTGTGACTGTCGGGGAATACTGACATGGTGAACCCGTGCCCCGAAGCTCGCGGCACGCGGATTCTGGGGCACCGCCACGAACGCCGATGGAAGGCACACATGGGCAAGTTCATTTATGACGGATCGACGAAGGTCGACATCGAGGACCGCGCACTCGCACACGTACAGGTCGTTGTGGGGACGAAGCTGAGACGAGGCGAGGCCTTCTACTTCACGTGGCGTGAGGATGCCAGCGTGGGTGACGGACGAACGAGTGTGTGGCTCCACGAGTCGATTCCCGTCGTCTATCGTTTCTCGGGAAGCAGGCGGCCGGAGCTGAACACCGCATGGCTCGACGCGCTGGCCTACACGGCAAACTCCTCCGCGGGGCTGCACGTTGTTCCGGAGCCCGCTGAGGGGTCGACGCCGCCCGCTGGCGTAATGTCTGAATGAACGTGCCGATCGTCGGCGCGGCGTCGAACGAGAGGACGCTGTCATGGGCCAGTTGATTTATGGAAGTCCCGGGCGAGCGATCGAGATCGATGACGACGCGCTCGCGCACCTCAAGCTCGTCGCGACGACCAAGCTCCGGCGTGGGGAGAGCTTTACGTTCTCGTGGGTCAATCCGGCCGGAGAAGGCCCGGGCCGCAGCACGATTTGGCTGCACCCCGCGATTCCGTTGACTTTCGAATTCGACGACGCGCAACCTGCGAAACTCAGTGCTCAGTGGTTGGAGGAGCTCGCGCAGTCGTCGCACTCGACGGGCGGGATCCGTATGGACCTCTCTCAGGTCCCGCCTCGTGACTCGAGCTCCTAGCTGTCGCTCTGCCACCGGCCGGGGTGACCGTCACAGGTGCTTGCCGCCCGTGACACCCAGGACGACGCCCGAAACGTACGACGCGTCCTCGGACGCAAGATAGACGTAGGCGCCAGCGAGCTCGGCCGGCTGTCCTGCGCGGCCGAGCGGCGTGTCCTGTCCGAACTTCGGCAGCTTGTCCGGCCAACCCGTCGCGGGGATCAGCGGTGTCCAGATCGGGCCGGGGGCGACGCCGTTTACGCGGACGCCCTTCGGGCCCTGCTGCTCGGCGAGCGCCTGCACGAAGGCGACGAGCGCGGCCTTCGTCATCGCGTAGTCGAGCAGGCCGGGAGACGGCGAGAACCCCTGGATGGACGTCGTGACGATCACGGAGCTTCCGGCGGGCATCACGGGCAACGCCTCGCGCACCATCCAGAACGGGGCGTAGAGATTGGTGCGCATCACACGCTCGAACTCCTCCGTTGAGATGTCGGCATCTTCGTCCCGCTGCTTCTGATAGGCGGCGTTCAGGACGAGGAGGTCGAGACCGCCCAGGCGATCGACTGCCGTGGCGACCGTCTTCCGCGCGACCGTCTCATCGCTGATGTCTCCCGGGAGGAGCACGCAGTGGCGGCCGGCGGCTTGGACGAGGCTTGCGGTCGCCTTGGCGTCCTCCTGTTCCTCGGGAAGGTGCGCGATCGCGACATCGGCACCCTCGCGTGCGTATGCGATCGCGACCGCCCGTCCGATCCCCGAATCGCCGCCGGTGATGAGGGCGCGCCTGCCGGTGAGCCGGCCGGAACCGCGATACGACTCCTCACCGTGGTCGGGAGCGGGGTCCGTCTCCTCGATGTGTCCGGGCTGGGATCCATCGTCCTTCGGAAACGCGTCGGGGCGGTACTTGGTCCTGGGGTCAGTGAGATGTGCGCTCATGCGGGCAGGTTACGACCGGCTCGGCTCAGTGCGAGGGGCCTTGACATCACAGGCGATTCCGTGCCCACGGCGCGGGAGGTCGCATCGACCAGGGCGCCGGTCGATGGCGCGCTCTGGCGCACAGCACCGGAGCGACTGCGCGCGCGGATCAACGCTGCGACGCCGCCGCTCCGAAGGTACTCGCTGGCGGCCGCCACGCCGACCTGCACGGCTTCGAGCGTCGTCGCTCGAGCGCATCGCGGATACGGGGGTGCGCCGCGATTCCGCGGCCGTAGTCGGCGACCACCACGGCATCAGCCGAGCGGATCGCGGCGACCATCCGGGGTGTGACCTCGGGCCCCGGCGGTTCACCGCATGCGTCGTCGATGCGCGCCACTGCGTGTCCTTCCGCTCGCAGACGCGTCTTCACGGGCGTCGCCGCGCGGGCGTTGCCGGCGACAAGGCTTACCCCGCCGAGGCAGTCGCGCACGGCGAACGCGGCGTCGTCGAACGCGAGTGCGGTGACGAGTTCGACGTCGACGCCGTCCTGCGCGAGCATCGTCGCAACGAGCCCAGCGCCGCCCGCGCGGCGCGTGCGCGAGGAGACGTCGACGACGGGGACGGGCGCCTCCGGGCTGAGCCGCGTCGCGACGCCGTCGATGTCCTCGTCGAGAAGGACATCACCGACCACGACGACCCTCATCGTGAGCTCGTCCCGACGATCGCGTCGAAGACGACGCAGAGAACGTGGATGAACGCCAGCTGGCACTCCTGCACGTGAGGCGCCGCTCCGTCGACGCAGATCGCCTCATCGCTGAGGCCCGCCAGTGGATTCGGCGCCTCGCCCGTCAGCGCCCACGTGGTGGCACCGAGCTCGCGCGCGGCGTGGGCCGCCTGCAGGAGATTGTCGCTCGTTCCGCTCGTCGACAGCAGTATCACGACGTCTCCGGTTCGTGCATGTGCGCGCACCTGACGTGCGAAGACGTCGTTGAAGCCGTAGTCATTCCCGATCGCGGTCAGGCTCGAGGACTCCGCGTTGAGGGCGATCGCCGAATACGCCGGACGATCATCTCGGAAGCGCCCGACGAGTTCAGCGGTGAGGTGCTGCGCCTCAGCGGCGGAGCCGCCGTTCCCCGCGACCAGGACGCGACTGCCACGACTGAGTCGCGCTGCGAGTTGTGTGCCCCAGCTCTCGAGCGTGGGCGCGTGGCGCTCCGCCTCGGCCAGCACCTCGGCGAGCCCGCGCAGGTGGCGGCGTGCGAGGCCGTCGATCCGCGAAGCGGACGACGTACGTGTCTGCTGCGTGATCGTCACGCGACCACCTGCTCGAGCCTGTGCGAGCGGCGGTGCGCTCGTGCGAGGGCCTCACTGTAGATGCCCTCCGTCGTCGCCGCGACGCGATCCCATGTGTAGCGCTGCGTGACGCGGTCGTGCCCGGCCCTTCCTAAACGCTCCCGCACCTCGTCGTCGGCGAGCAGACGACGGATCGCACCCGCGAGCGACAGCGGATCGCGAGCCGGCACCTGGGCTCCCGTGACACCGTCGAGGACCGTGTCGACGAGCCCGCCGACGGAGGCGGCGATCACCGGCGTGCCGCATGCCATCGCCTCCAGCGGAACGATGCCGAAGGGCTCGTACCAGGGTGTGCAGACGGCGACGTCAGCCGAGCGGAGGAGCGCCGGGATGTGCTCGCGCGGAACCTGGCCGCGGAAGTCGACGATGTCGCTCGCACCGATTCTGTCCGCGAGCCGCCGCAGGCGTGCGATCTCCGGATCCGCATCGACACCGCCCTCTTGTGAGCTGCCCGCAACCACCAGTTCGATGTCATGACGGCCGTCGGCAGTCAGTCGGCCCACGGCTTCGATCGCGAGGTCGACGCCCTTGCGCGGAACGAGGCGGCTGACCACCACGACGCGGTACGGCGCTCGCTTCGGCTCGACCGGTCCGTCGGGCCGGAAGAGCGCCGTGTCGGCCCCACAGGGGGCGATCGCGATGCGGTGCGCGCGCACCCCCATCGCCTGCAGCTCCGAGGCCTCATCGGAGCAGGTGGCGACGACAGCGTCCATGTCGCGCGCGACCCGAGGCTCGAGCCACTCGCGCTCCGGGAGATGGGGCGCATCGCGGCGGGTGAAGACTGTCACCGCGTGACCGCGATCCGCCAGCGCGTGCGCGAGGGCGGCGACGTGCACGTTCTGCCCGCCAGCGTCGACGCTGCCGGGGGACGCGAGCGGACTCGCGTGCTCGGAGACCATCGAGATCCTCATCTGTCGCTTCCTTTGGTCGTGGCGCTCCGGAGCGCCGGGTGGCCGGGATGCACGAGCCGCCGACCGGCTGCCGGTCCGCCCGTGCCATCCGATCCGGTCCATGCCGTGAGCAGTTCCCCGCCGGTCCACGCGATAAACGCATCGCCGGTGCGGTGCGCGATTCTCTCGTACGCTCTGGAGCGGCTTGACGACGACGGGCCTCGCGGTCATACTGATGCGCCACGTCGCACGGTG
>DGYFJ06201__coassemble_985_pt1 | contig 15062 bp, 11 predicted proteins | sample DGYFJ06201__metabat2_high_PE_006 | metagenome-assembled genome bin DGYFJ06201 | reverse complement strand
GCACAGACCGCGGCGCCTCCGCGACCTCGTCGAACCCGCGGACCTCGTGATCCTCGATTGACGCCACGAGGTTCCCGATGGCCTCGTCGAGCCCGTCATCACCCGTGCACGCGGTGAGGCCGAGGAGGGAGACGAGGAGAGAGCAGGCGACGAGACGAGAGGTACGGCGCGAGGAGGTCGGTGTCACGCGTTCCAGTCTGCCTGAGTGACCGCCCGCACGATCAGCCCCGTGCCGAGAGTGATCACGCCGTCCGATTCGCCCGCGATGATCCTCCCGACCATCCCGACCATCTCCTCGCTCATCCGCCTCACGGCTGATGCATCGTCGTCAGCCGCGGCCGGCGCTGGCCCGGAGCCGTCGTGCTTCCGCGAGCTCCTCGGCGTCCTGCTCAGCCCGCTTCTCGATCATCTTCGTGTCGCGCGGCGGCAGCTGAATGCGCTGCTCGGCTGGCAGGCCGGCCTGAAGCTGGCGAGCGCGTTCCAGTTCCGCGTCGAACTCCGCGCCGAACAGCAGCGCCATGTTCGCGATCCAGACCCACAGCAGGAAGATGATCACGCCGGCGAGCGAGCCGTACGTGCGTTCGTAGTTCGAGAAGTTGGCGACGTAGAGACCGAAGCCCGCCGACGCGACCGCCAGCACGATGATCGCAACCAGGGCACCGGCGCTGACCCAGCGGAACTTCGGCTGCTTCGCGTTGGGTGTGGCGAAGTACAGCAGTGCCACGATCAGCACCACGACGAAGGCCAGCACGGGCCACTTCGCGATGGCCCACACCGTCAGCGCGACGTCTCCCGCGCCGACCGCAGCACCGACAGCGGCGGCCACCGGGCCCGACACGACGAGCAGCACGAGCGCAACGACCACGAGCAGGACCGCGGCAAGCGTCACCGCGAGCTGCACCGGCCGGAGCTTCCAGAACGGACGACCCTCGTCGATCTCCCACACGCGGTTCATCGCGCCGCTGAACGCGCGGACATAGCCTGACGCCGTCCAGAGGGCGAGGACGAGACCGGTCACGAGCGCGAACCCGGCCGCTTGCGAGTTCGCCAGCTCCTCGATCGGGCCGCGGAGGGTGTCCGCCGCCCCGCCGGGAGCGACGTCGTCAACGATGCCGAGCACCGCGTCCGCGGCCTGCCCGTCCTGCCCGATCACACCGAGCAGAGAGAACACGGCGATGAGGCCCGGGAAGAGCGCGAGCACCGTGTAATAGGTCAGGCCCGCCGCGAGGTTCGTGCACTCGTCATCAACGAACTCGCGAACGGTCCTCTTCATGACGTACTTCCACGACGGCTTCGTGATCTCGCCGAGCGAGTCGGGCTTGGCGGCGGCGTCGGGGTGGGGCGTGCGCGTCTGCGCGCGCATCGAAGCGCGCGTGCGTTCCTCCGGCGGGCGGCGATCCGCTGTCGATGCCGCCATCTCGTCACGGTTCTGCGTCATGGCTGCCCCTCCGGTTCGTCGAATGGTGACGTGGGACGTCCATCTAAGCTGAGCGTTCGTCAGCCCGCACCTGCCTTGACCGCGCTGACGCTGGCGTGCTACCGGCGAGCGGGCCGGATCAGTGCGCGAGCGGCAGGCGCGAGGCGATGTCCTGGAGGGTGACGTTCGCGGGCAACAGCGCGCCGTAGAGACGCTCGAACACCGGCAGCAGCTCGGCGTAGACTCCCGCATCCTCCGCGACCGGGCGAGTGACGTCCGCGACCGGCACGAGATCGGCGGCCACGTCGATGGAGTCGATCATGCCGAGCGCCTCCATCCCGAGCAGCGCAGCACCGAAGCCGGATCCCTCCGAGCTCTCGGGGAACCCGATCGGTGCGTCGAACGCGCTCGCGAGCGTCTGGCGCCAGATGCGGTGCTTCATGACGCCGCCGGTCGCGCGGATCTCGTCGAGGGCGAGGTCGGCGTGCTGCATCGACTGCCGTACGAGCGCCAGCTGCAGCGCGACGCCCTCGACCGCCGCGCGTACGAGGTGGGCCCGACGGTGCGAACGCGTGAGCCCGACGTAGGCGCCGCGGGCGACGCCGCCCCAGCGGGGGGCGCGCTCGCCGAGCAGATACGGCAGCATGAGTAGTCCGCCGCTTCCCGCGGGCACGGTCATCGCCTCGTCGAGCAGCTGCGCGGTCGACAGGCCGGCGTCGCCCGACGCGAGCTCGCCGCGCACCCAGTCGAGCACCACGCCGCCGTTGTTGATCGCGCCGCCGATGACCCAGCGGTTCTCGGTCAGCGCGTAGCAGAACACGCCGCCCATCGGATCGACACTCGGGCGGTCGACCGCGACGCGCAGAGCTCCGCTCGTGCCGACCGAGCAGGCGGCGACGCCGGGGCGGACGGCACCGACCCCGAGGTTCGCGAGCGGACCGTCTCCCGCCCCGACGACAACCGGGGTGTCGGGCCGGAGCCCCGTCGCGGCAACGGCCTCATCTCCGAGCCCGTCGATCACGTGGGTCGTGGGAACGAGGTCCGGCAGCTGATCAGCCGAGATGCCGGCGGTGTCGAGCGCCTCGTCATCCCACGCCAGGCGGTGGATGTCCATGAGGCCGGACGCGGAGGCGACCGAGTGATCGGTGACAAGACGGCCGGTCATGCGCCACAGGATCCAGTCTTTGCTGCCCGCCCACGTCGCCACGCGGCCGAACAGCTCCGACTCGTGGGCGCGGAACCAGGCGAGCTTCGTCAGCGGCGACATCGGGTGCACGGGCGTCCCGGTCCGGCGATGCAGGGCGAGGCCGGACCCACTGTCCCGGAGACGAGCGGCCACCTCGGCGGCGCGCGTGTCTGCCCAGGTGATGACCGAGGTGAGGGGCGACCCGTCCGGCGCGAGCGCGAGCACGGAGTGCATCGCGGTCGAGAAGCTCAGCCCGGCGACGCGATCCGCGCCGACGCGCTCGGTCACCTTGCGGATCCCGCGATAGACGGCGTCGAGGATAAGGTGCGGATCCTGCTCGGCGTAGTCCGGTTCGGGCTCGTCGAGGGGGTAGCCGTGCGAGGCGTCGGCAATGGCCGCGCCGTCCGAGCGATAGGCGACGACCTTGGTCGCCGTGGTGCCCATGTCGACTCCGATGAGCACATCTCGCGACGTCATCCGGTCTCCTCCTGGTCGGTGAGCGATACGACCACCTTGCCGGAGCGCGCGCCGTCGCGTGCGAGGTCGAACGCAGAGCGGACCTCGGCGACGTCGATCACGTGGGTGACGACACGCGCGACCTCCTCTGCCTCGGCCAACACCTCGATGGCGCGGTCGATCTCGTCGCGGAACCGGAAGGCGCCGCGCAGATCCACCTCCTTCGAGATCAGCGGTGCCAGTCCGATGGGGCGCGCCTCGTTCGGGACCATGCCGACCTGCACGATCACGCCGCGTCGGCGTGCGGCCATCGTCGCCGTGGAGATCGCGGCGGCGGCGCCCGAGCATTCGAGCACGACATCGAACGCCTCGGCGGGTACGTCGTCGACGCCGACGCGCAGCACGGCATCGGCGCCGAGCGCCCGCGCGCGCTCCAGCGGCTCGGCGAGCACATCGCTCACCGTGATGTGCTCGGCGCCTTCGGCGCGCGCGGCGACGATCGCGAGGAGCCCGATCGGTCCGGCGCCGGAGACGAGCACACGCCGCCCGTCGACGCCGCCCGAGCGGGATGCGGCGTGGAGGGCGACGGCGAGGGGTTCGGCGAGCACGGCACGCTCGAGCGGGAGGCCGTCGGGCAGCACACGGATCATCCTCGACTCGACGACGAGGAACTCCGCCATCGCGCCCTGCGTGTGCGGCCACGTGGCCGCGCTGCCGAGGTACGAGCCACCGGGCCGCAGGTGCGGTTCCTGCGCGGTCTCCGGCGTCACCGTCCCGAAGCGCGCGGGATGCACCGTGACGGGCGTGCCGGGCGCGAGGCGACCGGACGGATCCGCGTCGACCACCGCGGCGAGCTCGTGGCCCGGGATGAGCGGCTCGCGCACCGCGTGCTCGCCGTTGGCGCCGTCGAAGAAGTAATGCAGGTCGCTGCCGCAGATCCCGACGTGGGTGACGCGGATCCGCACCTCGTCGTCGCCCGGGACCGGCAGCGCGGTCTCGCGCACGGCGATCCGGTCCTTGCCGTCGATGAACACCGCCCTCATACGACGGCCGTGATTCCGCCGTCGACCACGAGGTTGTGGCCCGAGACGAAGCTCGAGGCGTCCGAGGCGAGGAACAGGAGCGCGCCGCGCAGCTCGTCGACGCGCCCCCAGCGTCCCGCCGGCGTGCGCTGGGTGAGCCAGGCGTCGAAGGACGGATCCTCGACGAGCGCGCGATTCATGTCGGTTGCGAAGTAGCCGGGAGACAGAGCATTGACCTGCACATTGTGACGTGCGAGATCGGCCGCCATCCCCTGCGTGAGGGCGGCGATCCCGCCCTTCGACGCGGAGTACGGCGCGATCGTCTGGCGCGCGAGCTTGGACTGCACGGACGCGATGTTGATGACCTTTCCGCTGCCGCGTTCGACCATGCCGGGTGTCACCGCGCGCGAGACGTAGAACGCGCTCGACAGGTTGCTCGCGATGACGGCGTCCCAGTCGTCGGCGGCGAACTCGTGGATCGGCGCGCGGCGCTGCAGTCCGGCGTTGTTCACGAGGATGTCCGGTACGCCGTGCTCGGCGACGAGGATGCCCACGACGTCGCGGACCTCCGCGGCGCGCGTCACGTCGAAGCGGACGGCGCGCGGCCGCTCCCCCGTGGCGCGCTCGATCGCACCGGCGGTTTCCGCGAGCGCCGTCTCGTCGCGGCCATGCAGGATCACCCGCGCCCCCGCCTCGGCGAGCGCAGCCGCGAGGGTGCGTCCGAGCCCACGCGAGGATCCCGTCACGAGCGCGAGGCGCCCCGTCACATCGAACAGGTCGGTCGTCATCGCCAGCCCTCCTCCTTAGAAGATCGCGTACACGACGAGGACGAGCGCGAAGCCGACGACCGATTCGATCGCCTGCTGCACAGTCCATGTCTTGAGGGTCGTCTTCACGTCCATGTTCATCAGGCGACCGACCAGCCAGAAGCCGGAGTCGTTCACGTGGCCGGCGAACACACTGCCCGCCGCCGTGGCGAGCGTGATGGCGGCGATGTCGACGGCACCAAAGCCGCCGGCGGCGACGGCCGGAGCCATCAGACCCGCGCTTGTGACGAGCGCGACCGTCGCGGATCCCTGCGCGAGGCGCAGCACGACGGCGATGATGTACGCGGCGACGATGACGGGCAGGCCGAGGTCGGCGAGACTGTCGGCCAGTGCGTCGCCGATGCCCGAGGCACGCAGCACGCCCCCGAACATACCGCCGGCGCCCGTGATGAGGATGACGGACGCGACGGGACCGAACGTGCCGTCAACGAGCTTCTCGAGCGCGGATCCCTTCTCACCGCGGAACTTGCCGAGCACCAGGAGCGCGATCACGACCGAGATGAGCAGCGCGACGGGCGCCGTTCCGATGAGGGACAGGGCCTGGACCCAGGTCGCGTCCCGGTCGACCGCGCCGACGGAGCCGAGGGCATCGAGGCCCGTGTTGAGGAAGATGAGCACGATCGGGACGAGGAGGATCGCGATCACCGTGCCCGCCGACGGCGGGTTGGCGGGCTGGTCGTCATCCGTCGTGCCGAAGAGCGCCGGCACGGCCAGCGGGATGCGCTTGTTCACGAAGCGACCCCAGAGCAGACCCGAGAGGTACCACGTCGGGAACGCGATGATCATGCCGACGAGCAGCACGAGGCCGAGGTTCGCGCCGTATGCCTCGGTCGCGGTGACGGGACCGGGGTGCGGTGGCAGGAACACGTGCATGACGGAGAACGCGGCCGCCCCCGAAATGCCGTACAGCAGCAGGTTCTTACCGCCGATACGGCGGGCGACGGCGAAGATGATCGGCAGCATCACGATGAGACCGGCGTCGAAGAAGATCGGGAAGCCGAGGAGCAGCGAGGTGATGCCGAGTGCCATCGCGGCGCGTTTCTCGCCGAAGACGGCCACCATCTTGTCGGCGACGACCTTCGCACCGCCCGAGGACTCGATGAGTTTTCCGAGGATCGCGCCGAGTCCGATAAGCAGCGCGACCGATCCGAGGGTGCCGCCGAAATCGGCGACGAGCTGATCGACGATGGCGCCGATCGGGAGCCCGGTGGCGATCGCCGTGAGCAGCGAGACCACGATCAGTGTCAGAAACGCGTGCAGTCGGACCGTGATCACCAGGAAGAGGATGAGGGCGATCGCGACAGCCGCGATCGCCAGGAGCGGACCGGCTCCGAGGGTCTGGGTCCATTCTTCGGTCATGGGATTCTCCATCGAATGCGATGCGGCAGGGCGACGTCGTCGGCGTCCACCCGAAAGGTAGTACTTATTAACGAGATAACATAGCACCATTGGAGCGGGCGCGACACCCGCGGCGGGAAGGAGCACCCGATGGCGGGCGGCATGCACTCAGACGTGACCTCAGACCTCGGCGAGCGCATCGCCGCGGGCGAGATCGCGCCCGGCGCCGTACTGACGCTCGCGCAGCTCGAGGCGGATTACGACGCGTCCCGCACCGTCGTGCGCGAGGCCGTGCGCGTGCTCGAGAGCATCGGTCTCGTGACCAGCAGACGCCGCGTCGGCATCACGGTGCAGCCCCGCGAGGTGTGGGACGCCTACTCGCCGCGCCTGATCGCGTGGAATCTGTCCGGTCCTTTTCGCCAGCAGCAGCTCGAGGCGCTCATGGAGGTGCGCGTCGCGGTCGAGCCGACCGCCGCGCTGCTCGCGGCACGGCGCGCGACGCCGGCGCAGCGCGCGGAGCTTCGGCGCCTCGCCGTGCGTCTGCGCGCGATCGGCGACGCGGCCGGCGGCGCCTCCGATGAGTTCCTCGAAGCCGATGTCGCGTTCCACGACCTGCTGCTTCAGGCCTCCGGCAACCCCCAGATCGCCGCGCTGCGCGGGCCGATCCGCGAGGTGCTCACGGGACGCTCGCGCCTCGGAATGACCCCCGCGACACCCGCTGCCGGGACTCTCGAAGAGCACGAGCAGGTCGCCGCGGCGATCACCGCGGGCGACGGCGAGGCGGCCGAGCGCCACTCACGCACCCATATGCGCGTCGTCTGGTCGGAGATCCTCGCCGACGGCTCCCTCTCCTGACGTCCACAAGTCTCCGAGGAGTCCGCAAGTCTCCGACGAGTCCGGCGCTGTTCGCAACGGACTCGTCGGAGACTTGTGGACTCAGCCCGCGGCGAGCGCGGCGTCGTACAGGTCGCGCGCCGACAGCTCCGACGTGGACGCGACCTCTCGCGTCGCGTCCTTCAGGCGCGCCCCGTCCGCGACGAGCCCGCGCACCCGCTCGAGCGCCTCCTCGCGCGTCAGCACCACCGGATCCGCTCCCCCGACGACGAGCACGACCTCGCCGCGCACGCCGCCCGCTGCCCAGTCGGCGAGCTCGTCGAGCGTGCCGCGTACGACCTGCTCGTGCAGCTTCGTCAGCTCTCGGGCCACCGCCGCGCGCCGGTCCGCTCCGAAGGCCGTTGCCATGTCGCGCAGCGTCTGCTCCGTGCGCGTCGGCGCCTCGAAGAACACCAGGGTGCGCGGATCCTCGCGCACGGCTGCGAACACGCGCGCTCGATCCCCCGCCTTGCGCGGCACGAACCCCTCGAACGCGAACCGGTCGGTCGGCAGTCCCGAGATCGCCAGCGCCGTCACGACGGCACTGGGACCCGGGATCGCGGTCACCTCCACGCCGGCCGCCGCGGCCGCCGCGACGAGCCCGTAGCCCGGATCGCTCACCGTCGGCATCCCGGCGTCGCTGAGCACGACGAGATCCTCCTCGCGCGCCAGCTCCACGAGTTCGGACGCGACGCGCTTCTCGTTGTGGTCATGGAGGGGCACAAGCCGCGGCCGATTCTCGATCGCCAGAGCGCGGAGGAGCTTCTGCGTGGTGCGCGTATCCTCCGCGGCGATGGTGCGCGCCTCGCTCAGCACCTCGACGAGGCGGCGGGAAGCGTCGCCGAGATTGCCGATCGGGGTGGCCGCCAGGATGATCATGCTTCTCACCCTAGGCTTGTCGCGTGACCGACCGTACGCCCGGAACACGCGCCGTCCGCGTGGCGAGCTGGGCCGTGCCCGTGGGCGTCACGGCGCTCGCGGCGCTGACGCGCTTCACGGGGCTCGGCGGGCCGGACGAGCTGATCTTCGACGAGACCTACTACGTCAAGGACGCGTGGACGCTCTGGCAGCTCGGCTACGAGGGCACGTGGGGCGACGACCAGAATCCCGCGTTCGAGGCCGGAGAGCGCACGGGGTTCTCCGACGACGGTTCCTTCGTCGCCCACCCACCGCTCGGCAAGTGGATCATCGGCCTTGGCATGGCGATCGCCGGCTCCGCCCCGTTCGGGTGGCGCGCGGCGACAGCCGCCGTCGGCACGCTCCTCGTCGCTCTCGTCTACATCGTCGCGCGACGCATGACCGGATCCGTCGCCCTCGCGGGCGTCGCGGGCACCCTGATGGCGATCGACCCGCTCGCGGTGTCGATGAGTCGCATCGCACTCCTCGACACCCAGCTGTCGTTCCTCGTCCTGCTCGCGTTCTGGTTCGCGCTGCTCGATCGGCGCCGGACCGTCGCCGCGATTCACGCCGGCACCGCCCGCGATCCGGTCGCGGGTCCCGTGATCTGGCGCCGCCCGTGGATCATCGCGGCGGGCCTGACCCTCGGTCTCGCCTCCGCGGTGAAGTGGTCGGGGCTCTACGCGCTCGCGGTGCTCGGCGTCACCATCGTCATCGCCGACGCGATCGACCGACGCCGCGCGGGCGTCGACCGCTGGGCCGAGTCCGCGATCGGCCGGCAGGGTCCGGCGTCGTTCCTCCTGCTCGTGCCCCCGGCCGTCGTGACCTATCTCGTCAGCTGGACAGGTTGGCTCGTCACCTCCGGCGGCTACGACCGCCAGTCGGCTGCCAACCCCCTCGTCGCGCTCTGGAACTACCACGAGGGCGTGTTCGCGTATCACCGGAGCGTCACGAGCGGGCACACGTACGCCAGTCCTGCGCTCGAGTGGATCCCGATGCTCAATCCGACCCTGATGTACCGCGAGGCGGGCGAGGGCGGATCCGTCGGGCTGATGGCCGCGCTGCCGAACCCGCTGCTGTGGTGGGTCGGCATGATCGTGCTCGCGGTGCTCGCGGCACGCATCGTGCTGGCCGCACTCGGGCGGGCGCGCGTGACGGGATCCGAGTGCCTCGTGGGGGCGGGAATCCTCGCGACGTACGCGCCGTGGCTGCTGCTGCCCGGTCGGACGATGTTCACCTTCTACGCGATCACCGCGCTGCCGTTCGTGATCCTCGCGGTCGTGCTCACCGCGCAGCGTATCGCGCGCGCGCCCGCGCCCACCCTGCTCGCGGATCCGACGCTCGACGAGGTCCGCGCCGAGCAGGAGCGCGTGCGGGGCATCGGCGCCGTGCGCCGCACCGCCGTGCGCGTGACGATCGGCCTCATCGCGGCCGTCGGGCTCTTCTTTCTGCCGTTCGGAACGGGCTGGTTGGAGCCGGAGGCCCTCTACCGGGCCCACCTCTGGTTGCCGAGCTGGTTCCTGTAGCCCGCCCGCCCGCTCGCTCAGTTCAGCTCACGGGGGTGCGCGCCGACGCGCCCAGATCCGTCGCCCGGGTCGATCGCCGAGATCGCGGCGACCTCGTCATCGTCGAGCCGGAAGTCGAACACGTCGAAGTTCTGCTCGATGCGCTCGCGGTGCACCGACTTCGGGAACACGATGAAGCCACGGTCCAGGTGCCAGCGGATCACGACCTGCGCGGGCGTCTTCTCGTGCGCCTCGGCGGCCGCGATCACCGCGGAGTTGTCGAACAGCGGGTACTTGCCCTGACCGAGCGGGCCCCACGACTCGATCGCCATCCCGTTCGCCGCGGCCCACTCGGTCACCTCGCGCTGCTGATGGGCCGGGTGCAGTTCGATCTGATCGACGGCGGGCACGACACCCGTATCCTTCACGATGCGATCGAGGTGCTCGGGGAGGTGATTCGAGACGCCGATAGACGTCGACAGCCCCGCGTCGCGGATCTCGATGAGCTTCTGCCACGCGTGAGAGTAGGTGTCCCTCTCCGGCGTCGGCCAGTGCGTCAGGTACAGGTCGACGTGGTCGAGGCGTAGCTTGTCGAGGCTCGCACGGATGGCGTCGTGCGGCTTCTCATCTGCCTGATGGTCGTTCCACAGCTTCGTGGTGATGAAGAGCTCCTCGCGCGGAATGCCGCTCTTGGTGATCGCGGCGCCGACGCCCTCCTCGTTCTTGTAGATCGCAGCCGTGTCGATGTGCCGGTACCCGACTTCGAGCGCCTCGGAGACGGCCTTCTCAGCTTCCTCCGGGGGAACGAGGAACACCCCGAAGCCGAGCTGCGGGATCCCGTGACCGGAGTTGAGCTTCACAGTGGGAACAGTCATGGCCCCATCGTAGGGGCCGGGCCACCCGCGCCGCAGCGGCCGCTTAGACTGGAACGTCATGTCCGCGTCTGCCCCCGTGATCTCCTACCCCGACGACCTGCCGGTCAGTCGTGCGCGCGGTGAGATCGCTGAGGCGATCCGCACGCACCAGGTCGTCGTCGTCGCGGGCGCGACCGGATCCGGCAAGACGACGCAGCTGCCGAAGATCGCGCTCGAACTGGGCCGGACAGCGGTCGCACATACGCAGCCGCGGCGCCTGGCGGCGCGCACCATCGCCGAGCGCGTGGCCCAGGAGATGCAGGTCGAGCTCGGCTCGACGGTGGGCTACAAGGTGCGGTTCACCGACCAGGTATCGAACGCCACGCAGATCGCGCTCATGACCGACGGCATCCTGCTGAACGAGATCCACCGCGATCGGCTGCTCCGCCGCTACGACACGATCATCATCGACGAGGCTCACGAGCGCTCGCTCAACGTCGACTTCCTCCTCGGCTACCTGAAGCGGATCCTCCCGGAACGGCCGGAGCTGAAGGTCATCATCACGTCGGCGACGATCGATCCCGCCTCGTTCGCGGCCCACTTCGCCGACGCAGACGGTCGCCCGGCGCCGGTGATCGAGGTCTCCGGCCGCACCTTCCCCGTCGAGATCCGGTACCGCCCGTTCGCGAGCGAAGACACAGATGCGGCAGCTTCTGCCGATACGGCCCGTGCCGCGGAGGAATCGGGCATCGCCGCCGCGGACAGCCGTCGTCCTGCAGAGGGGGTGATCGACGAGCAGACCTACCGCGCCGACGACGAGGTGTCGGCGATCGTCGAGGCGCTGCGGGAGCTGGACGGCGAACCGGCGGGCGACGTGCTCGTGTTCCTGCCCGGCGAAGCGGAGATCCGCGACGCCGCAGACGCGGTACGCGGGGCGTTTCAGAACCCGGCCGCGCCGACCGAGGTGCTGCCGCTGTACGGGCGTCTGAGCGCCGCCGAGCAGCACCGCGTCTTCGAGCCGAGTCGCGTCAGCGGCCTCCGGCGCCGCGTGATCCTCGCGACCAACGTCGCGGAGACCTCACTCACCGTCCCCGGCATCAAGTACGTCATCGACGCGGGCACCGCGCGCATCTCGCGCTACGCCACCCGTGCGAAGGTACAGCGCCTGCCGATCGAGCCGGTCTCGCAAGCGTCCGCGCAGCAGAGGTCTGGCCGCGCGGGACGCACGAGCGACGGCATCGCGATCCGGCTGTACGCGCACGACGACTTCACGCGCCGCCCGGAGTTCACGGATCCCGAGGTCCTGCGCACCTCGCTGGCCTCGGTCGTGCTGCAGATGCTCGCGCTCGGCTTCGGCCGCATCGACGAGTTCCCGTTCCTCACCCCGCCGGACTCACGCGGCGTGAAGGCGGCATTCGATCTGCTCACCGAACTTGGCGCCGTGTCCACATCGCGCGGCGAGGCGCGCCTGACGAAGATCGGTCGCCAGATCGCGCGTCTGCCGATCGACCCGCGCTTCGCGCGCATGCTCGTGGAGGCGAAGCGCTTCGGCGTCACCGACGACGTCCTCGCGATCGTCTCCGGCCTATCGATCCAGGACGTTCGCGAACGTCCCGAGGAGCAGCGCGAGAAGGCCGATCAGTCGCATGCGCGATTCACGGATCCCTCGAGCGACTTCCTCAGTCTGCTCAACCTCTGGAACTATCTCCGCGCGCAGCAGCGCGAGCTCGGGTCGAGCGCGTTCCGGCGGCGAGTGCGCTCCGAGTTCCTCAACTATGTGCGCGTGCGCGAGTGGTTCGATGTGCACCGTCAGCTGCGCTCGCTCACGCGGGACCTCGGTGCGCGGAAGAATGACGACGCGAGCGGCCAGAGCGCGCGCGAGAGACCTGAACCGGCGCGTCAGCGCGCCGTCGGTGAGCCCGAGGGACATCCGCGCGGCGACGCGATCCATCGGGCGCTGTTGGCGGGCCTGCTCAGTCAGATCGGTGTGCTCGACGAGCGCGATGCGCGCCGGCAGAAGGGGGCCCGCCGTCCCGGGCCGGCGAGCTACCGTGGCGCTCGGAACGTCGCGTTCCAGATCTTTCCCGGCTCCGGCCTGAAGAAGGCCAGGCCGCAGGCCGTCATGGCGGCCGAGCTCGTGGAGACGTCGCGCCTCTTCGCGCGGACCGTCGCGGCGATCGACGTCGCGTGGGCGGAGAGCCTCGCGGGCGACCTCGCCAAGCGCCAGATCTCCGAGCCGCACTGGTCGAAGGACGCCGGCGCCGCCGTCGCCCACGAGAAGGTCACGCTGTTCGGCGTCGAGATCGTCTCCCGACGGCGGATCCAGTTCGCGCGCGTCGACCGCGCGGCCGCCCGGGAGCTGTTCGTCCGTCACGCGCTCGTCGAGGGCGAGTGGGATCCCACCCGCCTCGCCAAGCCCGTGACCCGCTTCCTGCGACAGAACGCCGACCTGCGCCGCCGCCTCGAGAAGCTCGAGGAGCGCGAGCGACGACGCGACATCCTCGCGGGAGACGAGGCGGTGTTCTCGTTCTACGACGCGCGGATCCCCGCCGAAGTCTTCGACGTTCGCAGCTTCGAGGCCTGGTGGCGGCGTGAGCTCGAGAGCGCGCCCGACCACCTGACGATGGCCGAGGGCGACCTCATCGACGGCGAGGCCACGGCCGACGCGAAGGACTTCCCCACGCGGTGGACGCAGGGCGACCAGACGCTCGATCTCGCGTACCGGTTCGAGCCGGGCGCCGACGACGACGGCGTGACGGTCGTGATCCCGCTCGCGCTGCTCGCCGCGATCGATGCCGGCGGGTTCGACTGGCAGGTCCCGGGCCTGCGGGCCGCCCTCATCGCTGCGATGCTCAAGGCGCTCCCGAAGGTGCTGCGCCGCCACGTCGTGCCAGCAGCCGACTGGTCGGAGAAATTCGCGGTGGAGCTCGCGGGTGAGGGCCCCGAAGACCACGCGGGCCGGCCACCCGCGAGCCTGGCCGAACGCCTCGCGCGGCTCGTGCAGTTGCAGGCGAATCAGCGGGTCTCCCCCGAGGACTTCGACCTCGAGCGCGTGCCATCCCACCTCACGATGTCCTTCCGCGCCGTCGATCCGCGCGGCCGCACCGCCGGATCGGGACGCGATCTCGGCGAACTGCAGCGGAATCTGTCCGGGCGCGCCCGCGACTCGGTCGCGCGTCAGCTCGCGCGACCCGCCGCACGCGGCGGCCAAACGGCGGATGCAGCCACCCGCCTGGCCGCCCCGACGATCGAGCGCTCGGGACTGACGGACTGGTCATTCGACGACCTTCCCGCGCAGGTCGACACCCGCGTCGCGGGCGGCATCGTACGCGGCTACCCGGCCCTCGTCGACGAGAAGACCTCGGTGTCCGTCCGTGTCGAAGCGACCGCCGAGGAGGCCGCCTTCCAGACGCGCGCCGGACTCCGCCGCCTCCTGCTGCTGACCGTCCCCTCTCCTGTCGGCTACGTGCAGGAGCATCTCTCTGCGCAGGAGAAGCTCGCCCTCGCCGCCTCGCCCTATGCGTCACCGAAGGCCGTGATCGAAGACTGCCGCGCCGCGCTGGCTGACCAGACGATCGCGCGCCACGGCGCGGTGCGCACGCGCGCCGCGTTCGACGCGCTCAAGCAGGAGGTGACCGCCGGATCCGTCGACGACGTGTTCGGCGCCGTCTCGCTCACCGCAGAGATCCTCACCGCGTGGCGCGAGGTCGAGCGCGCGGTGAAGGCCGCGAACTCGATGGCGCTTCTCGGCGCGCTGAACGACGTGCGCGGGCAGCTCGATGGCCTCGTCCACAATGGCTTCGTGCGCGAGACGGGCCTCGACCGCCTGCGCCACCTCCCGCGCTATCTCGCGGGGATCAAGATCCGCCTCGCGCAGCTGCCCGACCACCCGGGCCGCGACCGCGCCTGGATGACGGAGTTCGAGCGGGCGCGGCGCGCATTCGACGACGCGGGCGGCGAGATCCCGCTGCCGCCGCGAGCCGGCGAGCGGATCGTGCGCGCCCGCTGGCTGCTGGAGGAGCTGCGCGTGGGCCTGTTCGCGCAGCGTCTCGGCACGGCCGAGACGGTGTCGGTGCAGCGCGTGGCGAAGTCGCTCGCCGGCTGATGGCGTCCACGAGTGCTCCCGCGCCCGTTCGGACGCCGAATTGGACGTCGCCGCACTCGCGAGCGCGAGTCGTGCGCGCCGAGCGTCGAGCCCGCGGAATCTAGACTCGTCGGGATGCAGCCCCACGCCCCCACGCGCCAGCGCCGCGATATTCAGGGCCTCCGTGCCCTCGCGGTGCTCGCCGTCATCGCCGCGCACATGACGGGCGCGCCCGCGGGCGGCTTCGTCGGCGTCGACGTGTTCTTCGTGATCTCGGGCTTCCTCATCACGGGGTTGCTGCTGCGCGAGATCGACCGCACCGGCACGATCTCGTTCCGACGCTTCTACGAACGGCGCGCGAAGCGCATCCTCCCCGCCGCCCTCGTCGTGATCGCCGCCACGGTTGTCGGATCCTTCGTGCTGCTCGGCGAGCGGGGCCGCGACATCGCGGTCGACGGCGTCTTCAGCGCGCTGTTCGCGGGCAACTGGCGCTTCGCGTTCGACGGCATCGACTACTTCGCGCAGGGAACCCCGCCGTCGCCGCTGCAGCATTACTGGTCGCTCGGCGTCGAGGAGCAGTTCTATCTCGTATGGCCGTGGGTC
>DGYFJ06201__coassemble_982_pt1 | contig 15106 bp, 16 predicted proteins | sample DGYFJ06201__metabat2_high_PE_006 | metagenome-assembled genome bin DGYFJ06201 | reverse complement strand
CGTTGACGAGCTGTGCGAGCGAGGCGCTCGTCACCCGGTCGGCGTGCTTGAGGAGTGAGATCATCAGGTTGCCGAACACGACCGCGTCGAGCACGGAGTAGACGTCCTCGAGCAGGCGTGGGGCGACCGGCCACTCGGCGATGTCCTGGATCTTGTCTTCGTCGTGGAAGCGCGTCAGGTACCAGACGTTCCACTCGTCGAAGGAGATGTTGATCTGCTTCTCGGAACGCTTGACGGCGCGCACGTGGTCCGCGGTCTGCACGACGGAGTCGATGAATCGGTCCATGTCGACCGCAGACGCGAGAAACGAAGCGGTGTCCCCGTCGTGCTCCTGGTAGTACGCGTGGCACGAGATGTAGTCGACGTCCTCGTAGGTGTGCTGCAGCACGGTGCGCTCCCACTCACCGAACGTCGGCATCTGCGCTCCCGATGAGCCGCACACCACGAGTTCCACGTCGGGGTCGACCTGGCGCATCGCCTTCGCCGTTTGCGAGGCGATCTTCCCGTAGTCGTCCGCACTGCGGTGACCGAGTTGCCACGGTCCATCCATCTCGTTGCCGAGGCACCAGATCTTCACTCCGAACGGGTCCGGGCGGCCGTTGGCCGCGCGCTGATCGGTCAGGGCGGTCTTCGCCGGGACATTGGCGTACTCGAGCAGATCGAGCGCCTCCTGCGTGCCACGCGTGCCGAGGTTGACCGCGAGCATCAGCTCGCTGCCGACCTTCTCGAGCCACGACGTGAACTCGTGCAGCCCGACCTCGTTGGTCTCCGTCGAATGCCACGCCAGGTCCAGTCGCCGCGGGCGTTCCTCCCGCGGACCGACGCTGTCCTCCCATCGGAAACCCGAGACGAAGTTGCCGCCGGGATAGCGGATCGTCGTCACGCCGAGCTCACGCACGAGATCGATCACGTCACGGCGGAAGCCCTCGGCGTCGGCCGTCTCGTGACCGGGTTCGTAGATGCCGTCGTAGATGTGACGGCCGAGATGCTCGACGAAACCGCCGAAGAGGTTGCGATGGATCCGGCCGATCGTGAAACGCGGATCGATGGACATGAGAGCGGTGGGCACAGCTTCTCCTTCGGGCGACGTCAGGCTTCCGTGAGCGTGTCAACCCTGCTGACGGTCCGCAGCGCTCAGGAGGGCACGGCAGCGTGGTCTTCTCGCGATTTACAACGTTATAGGTAAACGTTGTAAAGTACGAGTGAAGACCGGCCGCACGTCGTGTGGGTCCGCGGAACGGACGACGACGCGCGGCCGGTTCGCGTGGTTCAGATGCCGTCGGCGATGTGGTGGTACACCTGGTTCCACTTCAGTTCGTTCTGGAACCCGCGCACCGTCGTGTCGTCGTCGATCTCGAGCAGTTCGACGCCGGCCATCTCCGCGAAGTCGCGGAAGACCTCGATGCCGACGGCATTCGACATGACCGTGTGGTGCGCGGCGCCGGCCGCCATCCAGCATGCGGCACTCGTCGGCAGGTCGGGAGCGGGCTTCCACACCGCGCGACCGACCGGAAGGTGAGGCAGCTCGGGCGGGGTGACGAGCTCGACGACGTTCGCCGTGAGGCGCAGACGCGTGCGCACGTCGCTCAGCGCGACGACGACGGCCGGTCCGGGGTCGGCCGTGAAGACGAGGCGCACCGGATCGGCCTTGCCGCCGATGCCGAGCGGGTGAATCTCGACGCGCGCTTTCTTCTGCGACAGCGAGGGAGCGACCTCGAGCATGTGGGCTCCGAGGATCCGACCGTCACCGGGCGTGAGGTCATAGGTGTAGTCCTCCATGAGGCTCGCGCCCCCGGTGAGGCCTGCCCCCATCACGTTCGCGACGCGCACGAGGATCGCGGTCTTCCAGTCCCCCTCGCCTCCGAAGCCGTACCCGTCGGCCATCAGCCGCTGCACGGCGATCCCGGGCAGTTGCTTGAGCGCGCCGAGGTCCTCGAAGTTGTCGGTGAAGGCCTTGAACCCACCCTCGTCGAGGAATGTCCGCAGTCCGATCTCGATCGCGGCCGCATCGCGAAGCGCCTCGTGGCGCTCTGCACCGGGCCGCAGTTCGTCGGCGACCTCGTACTGCTCGAAGTACTCGGCGACGAGCGCGTCGATCTGGGAGTCCGTCGCGGCTTCGACCTTCTCCACGAGGTCGTTGACGCCCCAGGTGTTGACCTGCGTGCCGAACTTCGCCTCGACCTCGGTCTTGTCGCCCTCGGTGACGGCGACATAACGCATGTTGTCGCCGAAGCGGGCGACCTTCAGGTTCCGTGCCTCGGCGAATCCGGCTGCCGCGCGCATCCACGTGCTCGTCTCCGACACCACCCGCGGATCGCTCGCGTGACCGACGACGGTCTTGCGAGCGACGCCGAGACGCGTCTGGATGTATCCGAACTCGCGGTCGCCGTGTGCCGCCTGATTGAGGTTCATGAAGTCGAAGTCGATGGTGTCCCACGGCAGCTCGACGTTCGCCTGCGTGTGCAGGTGCAGGAGGGGCTTACGGAGTTCCTCGAGCCCGGAGATCCACATCTTCGCGGGACTGAAGGTATGCATCCACGTGATGATGCCGATGACGTCGTCGTCGGCGTTCGCGTCAAGCATGGCGCGACGGATCGACGGGGCGTCGGTGAGTACCGGTCGCCACTCGATCGGGGCCGGGACCTCGGCGTTCTCGTCGAGCAGACGCGCGACCTCGCGCGACTGATCGGCGACCTGCTGCAAGGTCTCCTCACCGTAGAGCCCCTGGCTGCCCGTGAGGAACCAGACCTTCTTGTCGGAATATGGCTTCGTCATGCTGTTCCTTTCGAAACGTGATGGGTCAATGACTGACGGTCCGCGGGATGCGCTCTCGCAAGGCGGAGGAGGGAAGCGCACCGGACGTGCGCTGACTGACGACAACGCCGCGAGAGCGCGTCCCGCGGACCGTCAGCGCTGGCCGTAGACGGTTTGGTAGCGCAGGTAGAGGGAATCGATCTTCTCCTGGGGGATCGGGAGGGGCTCTCCGAGCTGCCGCGTGACGTGCACCGTCTTGGCGACCTCTTCGAGGAGCACGGCGGTCTTCACCGCGGCGCGTCCGGTCGCTCCGATGGTGAACGGGCCGTGGTTCTGCATGAGGACCGCTGTCGATCGGTGGTCGCGAAGCGTCTCGACGATGCCCTGTCCGATGGAGTCGTCGCCGATCACGGCGAACGGGCCGACCGGGATCGGTCCGCCGAATTCGTCGCCCATCATCGTGAGCACGCAGGGGATCTCTTCGCCGCGCGCGGCCCACGCCGTGGCGTAGGTCGAGTGCGTGTGCACGACGCCGTGGACGTCGGGCATGTGCCGGTACACGTAGGCGTGCGCGGCGGTGTCGGAGGACGGGCTGCGGTCGCCCTCGATGAGTTCGCCGTTCAGGTCGCAGACGACCATCGCGTCGGGCTCGAGGTCGTCGTAGCTCACGCCGGAGGGCTTGATGATGAGTAGGTCGGGGTGCTCGCCGTCACCGGCGACGCGCTCGGAGACATTTCCGGCGGTCCAGGCGACGAGGCCCCAGCGCGGGAGTTCGGCGTGCAGCTCGGCGACGCGCCGCTTGGCGGCATCAACGGCGTCGCGCATGACGGCGGGGATCTGATCGATTTCGGGCATTCGTGCTCCTTCGTTCACGGCATCGTCTCGACCGCGGCGCGCTCAATGGCGAGGCCGGCGCTCCAGCGGTCGAGGAAGTCGGCGTGGTCGGCGACCGCGTCGGGCTCCGGCGTTACGACGGTGGTCTGCTCGTCGGCGAAGATCGCCGTTTCGAGCCACTCGCTGAGGGCCGCGTCGACGCCGGTCGTGCGCGCGTGGGCGTAGGCGGCCAGCAGAGCCATCCCCCACGCGCCGCCCTCGCTCGCAGTATCCGAGACCGCGACGGGTGCACCGACCGCCTCGGCGAGCAGCTGCTGCGCGACTCCGGCCGTGCGGAAGACGCCGCCGTGGGCGCGCATCGCGTCGATCTCGACGCCCTCGTCGGCGAGCGTGCGCATACCGAGGCTGAGCGTCGCGAAGGATCCGCGCAGTTGCGCGCGCATGAAGCCGGCCAGCGTGAGCGCGGAGGACGGCGTGCGCGCGACGAGCGGGCGCCCCTCGTCGAGTCGGGCGATCGGCTCACCCGACAGGTGGTTGTACGCGAGGATGCCGTCGTCGGATCCGCGTGCGAGTGCCCCGGAGAACAGTGCGCCGAACACCTCGTCCGCGGACGCGTCGTGCCCGAGCGCGCGGGCGAACTCGCCGAACACGCCGGCCCACTCGCCGATCTCGCTCGCGCCGTTGTTGCAGTGCACCATGGCGACCGCGTGGCCCGCCGGCGTCGTGACGAGGTCGATCTCCTCATGCCGTGAGCCGAGGGGACGCTCCAACACGATCATGCTGAAGATGCTCGTTCCGGCGCTGACGTTGCCTGTGCGCGGCGTCACGGCGTTGGTCGCGACCATGCCGGTTCCGGCATCGCCCTCGGGTGGGGCCGCGACGGCGCCAGCGGCGAGCGTGCCGCTCGGATCGAGGAGCCGCGCGCCCTCGTTGGTCAGGCGTCCGGCGTTCTCCCCCGCCGCGCGGACCGTCGGCAGCAACGCGGCGAGCTGAAGGTGGGTGGCGCCCGCACGGTGGAGGAGCTCGTCGGCGGTGCGGAGCATGTCGCGGTCGTAGTCGTCCGTGGCCGAATCGATCGGGAACATGCCGGATGCGTCGCCGACGCCGAGCACGCGCTCCCCCGTGAGCAGCTCGTGGACGTAGCCGGACAGCGTCGTGACGCGAGCGAGGCGCGCGACGTGATCCTCGCCGTCGAGGACGGCCTGGTGCACGTGCGCGACCGACCAGCGCAGCGGGATGTTGATGTCGAGCGCGTCCGAGAGCACGGCGGCCGCGGTCGCGGTGTTGACGTTGCGCCACGTGCGGAATGGGACGAGCAGCTCGCCGTCCGCGTCGAACGCGAGGTAGCCATGCATCATCGCCGAAACGCCCACGGCGCCGACGTCCGCGAGACGCTCGCCGAAGCGTTCCTCGACCTCGGCGGCGAGTTCCGCGTACGCCGCGACGAGTCCGTGGCGCACGGCTTAGAGCGGGTACGTCCACAGACCGTCGGCGAGCGTGTTCTCCCACGCGTGCCCGCCGGTCGCAAGCGTCTCCCCCGCGAGCGTCGTCAGACAGGCCTTGATCCGGGTCGAGCCGAGTTCGATGCCGAGCGCTGTCTCGCCGCTGCGGATGGCGCGACGCGCGTCATCGGGTGGCATCTGCGTCATTGCGAGCTCCATTCCTGGTCGATGTCCTCTTCATGTTAGCGCTCACACGACTGGCCTTCAGGCTCGGCCGCGATTCTCGCGCGCCCAGGCTCTCTTCCCATGCACCGTGGTGCGCACGCCCGCTCACGAGCGCGTCGGCGCCGTGCTCTCGCGCACGACGACCTCGGGCACGATCTGTGCGGGCGCGCGTCGCCGCAGCAGGGTGTCGATCGCCGCGCCGCCCAGATCTGCAAACGGCTGGTGCACGGTCGTCAGCGCCGGGACGAGAAACGCGCTGCCGTCGATGTCGTCGAACCCGACGATCGACACGTCCTGCGGCACGCGGATCCGTCGCTCGCCGAGCGCGCGGATCGCACCGAGCGCGAGATAGTCGTTGCCCGCGATGACGGCGGTGACGCGGCCCGCTGTGACTTCTTCGGCGAGCCGCAGACCGGCCTCGAATCCGCATCGCGCATCCCAGCCCTCAGCGCGCACGGTCGTCGTCTGTGCGCCCGCCGCGACCGCCTGCTCCGCGAATCCTCGCGCACGCTCCGTAGCGTCGAACCAGCCTGGCGGTCCGGCGATGTGCGCGAGCTTCGTGTGTCCGAGGTCGAGGAGGTGCTGCGTTGCACGCGAGGCGCCGGCGTGCTGGTCGACCGAGACGTAGGCGACCGCGGAGCCCATCGGGGCGTTGCGACGCGCGGCAACGGCCACGATGGGGATCCGCGTCGACAGGCGGTCGAGTTCACGCGCGACCTCGTCGATGGGCGCCACGACGACGATGCCGTCGACGCCCTGGCTCATCAGCTGGTCGATCGCGGAGGCAACGTCGCGCGGAGCCCAGGAGGTGAGCGTCGCGATCGACACGAACAGGCCGGCCCGCCGCGCCGCGAGCTCGATCGCGAGGACCGTCGAGGCCGGCCCGAAGTGGGTGGTGTTCGTCGCGACGATGCCGACCGTCGCGCTACGACTCGTGACAAGCGTGCGCGCGGCCTGATTGCGGCGATAGCCCAGCTGGTCGATCGCGCTCGCGACCCGGTCACGCGTCTCTGGCCGTACGTGCGCGTTGCCGTTCAGGACGCGCGACACGGTCTGATGGGACACGCCCGCGAGCGCGGCGACGTCAGCCATCGACGGCGGTCTCGAGTTCGTCACGGTGCTCAGCGTATCCTCGCCCAGCATCTCCTCAGACACGCGAGGGGCCACACCGATTGGCGCGACGGCCCCACAGTCGGTAATGTTGTTCCTCGGTTCGCGCGAGAGTGCGAACATGCGCCTTTAGCTCAGTCGGTAGAGCAACTGACTCTTAATCAGTGGGTCCAGGGTTCGAGCCCCTGAGGGCGCACCACCTTCCTCCTCCTCCTCACCTCATCCCGTGGGTTCTGCGCTGAGGCGCCCTCGATAGGATGACGTGATGACGAGCGCCGAAGTCCCTCTCGCGGATGACCTCACCCTCGCCCTGCACCTCGCCGACGCGGCGGACGCCGAAACGATGGCGCGGTTCGACACGGCGGATCTGACGGTCTCGATGAAGGACGACCGGTCGCACGTCACCGAAGCTGACCTCGCCGCGGAACGCGCGATCCGCTCCCTCATCGAGGCGTCGCGGCCCGACGACGCCATCTTCGGCGAAGAGTACGGCGCCACGTCGAACTCGTCGCGCCGCTGGATCATCGATCCGATCGACGGTACGGCGAACTTCCTGCGCGGCGTCCCCGCCTGGGGCACGATGATCGCGCTCGAGATCGATGGGGTGATCCGCGTCGGTGCGGTCAGCATGCCCGCCCTCTCCCGCCGCTGGTGGGCTGCGGATGAGCTCGGCGCGTGGACGAACGGCGACGCGGGCGCCCGACGCATCGCCGTCTCCGACGTCGACCGCCTCGAGGACGCGTCACTCAGTTTCCAGTCGATCGCGCAGTGGCGCGACGCCGGACACCTCGACGCCCTGCTCGCCCTGCAGGAACGCGTCTGGCGCGACCGTGCCTACGGCGACGTCTGGTCGTACATGCTTCTCGCCGAGGGGCGCGTCGACATCGTGGCGGAGTTCGACGTCAAGGAGTACGACGTCGCGGCGGCTGCCGCGATCGTGCGCGAGGCCGGAGGCCGCTTCACGTCGCGCGAAGGATCCGACCGACTCGACACGCTCTCGGCCGTCGCGACGAACGGCCGTCTGCACGACGCCGTGCTCGGAGCGTTCGCGACGTGACAGCCAGGCGTGCGCTTCTCGGAATCGGCGCCGCCGTCGCCGTGACGTTCGCGCTGACCGCGTGCACCGGATCCGCCGCCCCGGACGAGGGCGCGGCCCCCTCGGAGCCCACGTCAGCGTCGGGCCCGATGACGTGCGAGACGATCCTGCGCCCGTCGTTCGCCGAGCAGCTCGCCGAGCTCGGCTGGAGCGCGCAACAGAGCCCGTTCCGGATCGGTGAGCACGAGCTCGCGGAGGGGATCCAGTGCGTGTGGGGCGACGCCGCACACGCGACAGACGTCGCGCAGATGTACGGCTGGGCGCCGGTCGCCCCCGAGCAGACCGCGGAGCTGCAGCAGTACCTCGAAGACAATGGCTGGCTTCGCGAGGAGGACGGCGACGTCGTCTACCTGACCGAGGATCCGGACGTCGTCGGGTACCTCGAAGAGGGCGAGTATGGCATGACGTACCAGTTCGCCTCGGGCTGGGTCGCGCTCGCCGACACGAAGGAATCTCTCGACCTGATCACGTGGCGCGGCTGAGGCGCATCGCCACAGCGTGAACTCACACCTGGTGGAGCTGGGGGGAATCGAACCCCCGTCCAGCGCTGGGTCACTGGGGTTTCTCCGGGCGCAGTCTGTGGAGGCGTTCTCATCGGCTCCGATCTTTAGCACAGACACATAGATCGACGAGCCCAGCCGAGCAAAAGTCCCACGACGCGTCTCGACGCCACGTCGCAGCAAGATCCCTAGATGACGCCAGGATCCGTGTCGGGATCAGCCACGGTCTGACGGACTATCGGGCTCGCTTATGCAGCGAGGGCGAAGTCAGTGCGCTTGGAGTTGGCACTTATTGGTTTGCAGGGGGCGTTAACGAGATAACCCTGCATCCTCGGCCCGCTTCTCGCAGATCAGCAGACGCTGTCGAAACCGATCAGCCCCGTGATCCTTCATCTGAAGGGGTGGTGAGTTCACGCTGTGGAGTTACCATCGTGCTTTCACACGAACGAGTCGGGAAGAATCCCGAGCACTTCAGTCTACCGCATGGGCGTGGTCCTCGGGCGGCCCGACGGCGTCGTCCTGGCCCGGCTCGATGACGACGAACTGCCCCATCATGCCTTCGTCTTCGTGCAGCAGCATGTGGCAGTGGTACATGTACGGCATCTCTGGGTCCGCATAGTCCTCGAAACGCATGAGGAGTCGATATCGGCGGTTCGGTTCGAGGTAGATCGTGTCCTTCCGTCCGGCGAGTTCTGGCGGCGGATCCTCGTCGTCGATCGTGAGCACACGGAACTGCACGTCGTGGATATGGAAGCTGTGCGGGATCGCTTGAGTACTGCGCACCTCCCAGATCTCCGTGTCACCGACATGCACGACCTCGTCGATGCGTGACATATCCATACGCTCGCCGTTGATCTGTCGCGTGTTCAGCACGAACTCGCGCGTGGTCACGGCGTCGGCTTCCGCAACAGCGTCGTGATCGGCGTGCACGGATCGCGGCCACGACGGATCCGGGGTCGGCGCGAGCTCGTCGGCGGCCCGGAACTCGAGAACGTCGAAATCGTCGTTGCCGCCCGCGGTCGCCGGAATCAGGATCCCGCCGAGGTCAACAGATTCCGAACGCAGGCGCACGGTCTCCCCCGGTTCGAATGGCACCACGATCTCTGCGCGCTCGCCGGGCGCCAGACGGATTCGTTCGAGGTCGACCGGCCCGTCGATCAGCCCGCCGCCGGTGGCGACAAGGGTCATCTCGCGGTCCGGGAACGCGAAGGCGTAGGTGCGGGCGGTCGAGCCATTGAGAAGGCGAAGCCGCACGCGGTCCGTGGTCACCTGCTGGTACGCGCCGACCGTACCGTTGACCATGATCGTGTCACCGAGAGTTCCCGGTTCGGAACCGTCCGCACTCAGTTCGAACTGGTCGTCGTCATCGAACTGCCTGTCCTGCACGATGAGGGGAAGATCGTCGACGCCGTAGTCGGCGGGCAGATCGGCCGCCGCGCTCGCGTCGTCGTCGAGAAGGAACATTCCGGCCAGGCCGCGATAGACATGTTCCTCTGTGGCGCCGTGAGGATGCGGGTGGTACCAGAGGCTCGCGGCCGGCTGGTCGACGGTCCATGTCGGGCGCCACGTCTGCCCGGGCTCGATCTCCTGATGCGGCCCGCCATCCATCGCGGCGGGCAGGTGCATGCCATGCCAGTGAACGCTCGTGTTCTCGTCAAGCGCGTTGTCGATCTCGAACGCGACCGTCTCGCCGCGCTTCGCCCTCACGGTGGGGCCGAGGAAGTCGCCGTTGAACCCCCACGTCTCGGTAGCTGTCTCGTGTCCAGGGAACGCCGTCTCGCCCGCGCGCGCCGTGAACTCGAATGTGCGCACGCCGTCCTCCACTGTTGAGGGCGCCAGCTCCGGGATCCGCAGCTCCTGCTCGAATGGGACGGTCGGCACCGCGCTCGTCGACATGCCGCACGCGGCGAACGACGAGGCGACGACGAGCGCGACGCTCCCCGCGGCGAGCGCGCGCCTCATCGGCCCGCTCCTGACCGTCCGATCATCGCCTGAATCGCGAGCGCGACGAGGCCGGCCATCGCGCCCCAGAAGGCGTCGACACCGAGCGACATGGCATAGACCCAGATCGGTCGCGTCGCGCCTCCGACGATCGCCGACACGATGAGGGTGATCACGCCGTGGCCGATCCCCGTGAGGGTGAGGACGGCGACGGGGCTCGGCACGCGCGCGAACCCGACTACGCCGATCCACACGGCGGCGATGATCACGACGAGAAGGATGGCGCGTGGCGCGCCGCCGGAGAACCCGATCAAGTTCGTCAGCGGCCACAGCAACGCGAGGCACGACAGGCCGACGATGAGGAGCCAGGGCAGGCCAGGACTCGACGTGTGGGAGGTGTTCTCTGCGGTCATACGTCCATCGTCTGCTCGTCTCCCAACCCGCACATCCCGCGACAGGCGTCATCTCCCGTCGCTTCCGCACGACGCCGATTGTCGCCTCGGAGCGACACCGGTCGGGACTACCCTGAACGCATGCGTCCGGCCGTCGACCCCCGCCTCAGCGATGCCGCACTCGCCCTCGCCGTGGCGCTCGTCCTCGCTGTCGTCATCGCGGCGGATCCGGCGGGCCAGGTCGCCGTCGACGCGTATGTGTTCGCCGGCGCTTTCGGCGCGGTCCTGCTCCTGCGGCGACGATTCTCGCGCATCGTGCTGGTCGCGACCGTGCTCGGCATCTTCGCCTATTACACGCTCGATCTGCCGCCGGTGGGAATGGTCCTGCCCGCGATCGGCGCCCTCTTCTCCGGCGCAGAACAACGGCGCACCGGATGGACGATCGGATCCGCCTCGGTCCTCGTCGGCGTCGCGATCTTCTTCCGACTCTCTGAGAACGCAGCCGGCCAGCTCACCGGCTATTCGCTCGTGACCGAACTCGCGCTCGCGGCCGCAAGCATCGCGCTCGGATCCGCCGTGCGACTCGCGCGCGAGACGCGCGAACGGTCGGCGGAGGTCGCTCGCCTGACCGAGGCACAGGAACGACACGCGGCCGACGCGAGGATGCACGAGGAGCGTCTGCGCATCGCCCGAGACCTGCACGACACGATCGGTCACACGCTGTCGGTCGCCTCGTTGCACGCGGGTGTCGCCGCAGAAGCGACGGATGCCATTCAGCGAGCCGACGCGCTCGGGCGCGTACGGACGGCAGCGAGCGACGCGCTGCGCGAGCTGCGGAGGACCGTGCGGTTTCTGCGCTCGGACGATGCCGCGAGGACCAGTGCCACACCGGGCCTCACGCGCATAGACGAGGTCGTCGCGGCGGCCCGCGAGTCCGGACTCTCCGCCACGGTCGACGTGTCCGCGACCGGCATGCCGACCTCCGTCGACGCCGCCGCCTTCCGGATTGTGCAGGAGTCGCTCACCAACGTGCTGCGGCACGCCGACGCCACGGTCGTGGACGTCGCGGTGCACGTCGTCGGCGCCGAGCTCGTCATCCGGGTCGCGGATGACGGACGGACAGCCGGGCCGGTTCGCGAGGGATCAGGGATCCGCGGCATGCGCGAGCGCGCCGGGCTCCTCGGCGGGACGCTCGACGCCGCCGCAACGCCCACCGGCTTCGTCGTCGAAGCGCGGATCCCTGTGCATGACAAGGAGGACGCATGACCGGGTCGATGATTCGCGCCGTCATCGTCGACGACCAGGAGCTCGTCCGCACCGGGCTGCGGTCGCTCGCCGAACGTGACGGCGATATCGTCGTGATCGGCGAGGCATCCGACGGACGTTCCGGGCTCGCCCGCGTGCGTGAACTGCGGCCCGATGTCGTCCTCATGGACATCCGGATGCCCGTCGTCGACGGCATCGAGGCCACACGGCAGATCGCCCGCGACGCGAGCCTCAACGGGATCCGCGTGCTCATGCTCACGACCTTCGACGAGGACGAGAACGTGCACGCCGCGATCCGCGCCGGCGCGGCCGGGTACCTCCTGAAGGACGTCTCGCCCGGCGACCTCCGCGCCGCGATCCGGACCGTGGCGGGAGGAGACGCGCTACTCTCCCCCGCGGTCACCGCGGCCGTCATGCGCGCGGCGGTGACCGGCACAATGGTCGATACCGCGCCGCTGGCGGCGCTCACGACGCGCGAGCGCGAGATCCTCGAGCTCGTCGGATCCGGACTCACGAACGACGAGATCGCCACGCGACTCTTCCTCAGCCCCGCGACCGCCCGCACGTACGTCAGTCGGCTGCTCACCAAACTCGACGCGCGCGATCGCGCCGCGCTGGTCGTGCTCGCCTACGAGACGGGACTCGTCCGTCCCGGTACCGACAGCTCGATCCAATAGCGGCGCATGAGCCTCTCGCCCGTGTCGCGCTTGTCCTCGAGCACGCCGCCGTTCTTCTCGATCGTGCGAATCGAGGCGACGTTGTCGTCGACGCAGGTGACGAGCACGCGCGGATAACCGCGCTCACGCGCCAGGTCGAGCGTCTGCGCCAGCGCCCACGAGGCGAGGCCGCGCTGTCGTGCGGACGGCCGGATGCCGTAGCCGATGTGACCGCCGAAGTTCTCGAGGTACTCCGTCAGCTCGTGCCGGAACGAGATGGCGCCGAGGTACTCGTCGCCGTCGACGATCCACCGATACGTGTCGCAGACGAGCCCGGGCCGGCGCGGCGTGTGCTCGGAGGCGATCAACTCGGCCACGTAGGTCGCAAACCCTGCTTCGCTGAGGATGTCGTCGTCATCGTGGATCCCGGCGCCGTCCTGGGTCGCTCCCGCCCATTCGCGGTTCGATTCGAGGAAGGCCGCATGAAAGCGGGTGTCAGGGACGACGAGCTGAGGCATCGTCCTACGCTACGCCTTCGACGGGACACGTACGGCTCAGGCGCGCAGGACTTTCTCCATCGCCTTGCCCTTCGCGAGCTCGTCGACGAGTTTGTCGAGGTAGCGGATCTTCTGCATCAGCGGATCCTCGATGTCCTGCACTCTGACCCCGCATACGACGCCGGTGATGAGCGACGCATTCGGGTTCAGCGTCGCGTCGTCGAAGAACTGCTCGAAGGAGTTCTCGGAGGAGATCTGAGCCTGCAGGGCCTCTTCGTCGAAGCCCGTGAGCCACTCGATGGCTTCGTGGAGCTCGGCCATCGTGCGCCCCTTCCGCTCCATCTTCCTCACGTAGTGCGGATAGACGGAGGCGAAGCTCATGGTGAAGATCTTGCTCATGTCGCGAGCCTACGCGCGTGGCTGATTCAGATGGGCACGTTGACCAGAACCACGAAGGTGAGGGTGCCAAGGCCGACGCTGAGCAGCGTGCGCCGCCCGAAGAGCAGATGGGCGGCGATCGTGACCGCCGCCGCGATGGCCGCGGGGATCACGTGCGCGGCATTCGCGACGATTGTCGAGCGGAACGTCTCCGCGGCGAGGATGGCGAGGATCCCGACCGGCATCCATACGCTGAGCGCGCGGACGACCTTCGACTCGCGCAGTGGCTTGAGGATCGCGAATGGCAGGGCGCGCAGCGCGAACGTGATGATGAACGCAATCGCGAGCACGCCGACGATGTACCAAGTATCGATCATGTGACCGTCCCTCTCCGCCGGGCCACCGCGAACCGGATCGCGAGGAGCAGCAGAAACAGCAGCATCGACGCGAACAGCGCCTGCCCGGGCACCACGACGACCGCGATCGCGAAGCTCAACGCCGCAAGAAGCAGCGACGGCACCTGATCCCACCGGCGCGCGGCGTCGAGCGTCAGGGTGATGAACAGCGCGCAGAGTGCGAACTCGAGCCCGTCGATGCGCTCCGGTAGCAGGGATCCGACGAGCAGCCCCGCGAGCCCGCCCAGCACCCAGTACGACTGCAGCGACGCCTGGAGCGCGATGAGACGCCACGAGGTCCACGTGTCGGGCCGCGTTGCGGTGATCGCGTAGGTCTCATCCGTCAACGCGTACACCGAGTAGACCTTCGCGAGCGGGTGACGGATCGCGCCGATGGGGAACGAGAACGCATAGAACACGTGACGGAAGTTGACCAGCAAAGTGGTAAGCGCGATCGCCGCGAGCGGCGTCGCGGTCGTCATGAGGCCGACGAGCAGCAGTTCGAGAGAACCCGCGTACCCGAAGACCGACAGCGCCGGCGCAACCCACAGCGGAAGCCCCGACTGATACACGAGCAGCCCAAAGGCGATCCCGAGGGGGAAGAGCCCGAGCCCGGCCGACAGCGACGCACGAATGCCGGCCAGGAGTTCCCGGCGGCGCCATCCGCGATCGCGTGTCACATCGCCCACATCGCTATCGTTGCAGACCACCGCCACGCGAATCTGCCAGCGCGCTCGGAGGCCGCGGGGCGGTCAGCCGCGCACGGTGCGCGCGAGCTGCTCGAGGTCGTCGAAGACGCCATTCACCTCGTCGACGTGCCGGTCCTCCGGTTGGAACTCGCCGTCCTGCCAGTGAGTGAAGCCGTTGAAATTGACCTCAGACCGCACGACGGGCATCGAGAAGTTCGCAACGATCTGACGCCACTGTTCGATCGCACGCACTCCCCCAACCGACCCGTGGCCGATAAACGCGACGGGCTTTCCGACCCACTCGAGGCCGAGCGAGTCGACCGCGTTCTTGAATCCACCGGGCACGCCGTGGTTGTACTCCGGCGTGACGAACAGATATGCGTCGCAGGCATCGATCGCGTCCGACCAGCGCTGGACACCGGCATCGTCATAGCTCTTGTTCGCCGCCATCGGGTGGACCGACGTCGTCAAGGGAGGGACGTCGAACTCCGCCAGGTCGATGAGTTCGAACGCGGTGTCGCCGCTGCGCTTCTCCGCCAGGCCATGCACGTATCGCGCAACCGCCTCCGTCTTGCGCTCCGTGCGGATGGATCCGAGGATAATGCCGATCTTCACCGTCTGATTCCTTTCGTCGGGTACGTCTCTGTGCACCATAGCCTCTTGCGACCTCCGCGAAACGCGAGTGCCGTTCCGTCCTCTTGTCGCTGTGAGGGGGCGGTACAGCACTCGCGAAGCGCTCATTCGAAGTGCGCACGCAGCCGCTCGAGGGCGTCGTCCGCAACGAGATGCGAGCGTTGCCCGGCTTCTCCAAGCCCGTCAGCGAAGTCCGGTCCCCGCGTTCAATCGTCCGACGGATCCGGATAGGTCACGAGCCCATCGGCCGCGACGAACGGCGTGGCGCCCCACTGGCCGAGAACGTGCTCGCGTGCGG
>DGYFJ06201__coassemble_976_pt1 | contig 15198 bp, 9 predicted proteins | sample DGYFJ06201__metabat2_high_PE_006 | metagenome-assembled genome bin DGYFJ06201 | reverse complement strand
TCCGGCCGCGGCACGCGCACGACCGCGCGGCGACCGCGGCGGTGCACGATGACCTCCGCACCCGGTTCGGTGAGCGTCGGCGCGAGGCCCGGCAGCACGGGGTCGACGAGCAGCCGTTCCGCGTGAGCGAGGATCCGCTCGACGTGAGCACGCCAGCCCGGTATGCGCAGGCGGAACGGTTCGACAGCCCGCCGCAGCAGGGCCACCGCGACGCGAGGTGCCAGCGCGGCGCGATCGACCCGACCGCCGGCGGCCCGATAGCCCGCGAGGAGCCCGTCGCTTCCGTCTTCATCGTGACGCGCGAGTGCGTCGGCCGCCCAGCACGCGAGGTCGTCGAGCGGGTCGCCGTGATGGGCGCGATCGAGATCGATGATGTGTGCGGTGCCATTCGAGGCTACGACCACCTGGTCCGCGGAGAAGTCGCCGTGCACGAGCGTACGCGTGGGGCGCGGAAGCGCGGCGATTGCCCGGCACGACGCTCGGGCGATGCGCTCGGCCCGTGAGGCAAGGTCCGGCGCGAGGGCGCCGACGGCACGCGCGGCGTCGCTCGCGTCGTCGTACGATGACGCGGCCCGCGACGGCGCCGTGCCCGCGTCGACGGCGTGGAGGCGCGCCAGTGCCCGGCCGGCCTCTGTCGCGGCTCGGGTCCCCGCGTTCTGCCCACGCAGATCGTCGAGAGGGAGGCCCTCGATGAGGGCCGTGGTGACGATCCCGAGCGTCTCGTCGACCGCGACGAGACGAGCCGTCGGCAGGTGCGGCGCGACGCGCTCGTACGCGGCGACGGCGGCCCGGGCGGCGTCGAGCGTGTGCACCTTCACGACGACGCCGTCGGAGTGGCTGATGCCGACCCAGCGACGGCCCGGCTTATAGACGACGGCATCGAGGTCGGGGTGACGCCTCCGAGCTTCTCGGATACCAGGCAGGTGGCGGTCGGCCTCGTCCAGCGCGAGAACCAGCCCGTGCTCGCGGTCGTCGGCGAGGACGAGGTCCGGGCGGCGGCGCAGCTTGTCGAGCTTGTCGTGCGCCGCGACGGGATAGGCCGCCGCGTGCACCGCCCGTGTCTCGCCTCTGCCGTCGGAGACGAAGACGCCAGCGACGGCCGACGTGTGCGGCTTGTAGCGCACGTACGCGACGCGCGCCGCGTCGACTTCGTGCCCCGCCGATCGCAGGAGCGCGCCGATCCGTTCGCCGTCGAGCAGCGTCGCCAGGGCGGCCAGCCGCGTGTCGTTGCGAATGAGTGAGAGGTCGTCGTTCATCGTGGCCCTCCGGCGGCGGCCCGGTCGGCGGATCGATTGAGGATCGACAGGCGCGACGCGTCACGGCCGAGGAGTTCCTCCGGCGTGCCCTGCTCGACGATCCGGCCGCGCTCGAGAACGACGATCCGGTCGCAGCTCAGCGCATCTTCGAGGTCGTGCGTGACGATCAGCGTCGTCTTGCCGGCGGTCAACCGATCGAGAGCGTCGGTGACCGTGCCCGCGCTGGTCGCGTCGAGACCGCTCGTCGGTTCGTCGAGAATGACGATCCGAGCGTCGCGGAGAATCGCGCGCGCGATCGCGATCCGCTGGCGCTGGCCGCCCGAGAGCGTATCTCCGCGCTCGCCGACCACCGTGTCGAGTCCGTCCGGCAGGCGCTCAGCGAACTCGGTGACGTCGGCGACGTCGGCGGCCCACGCCACGTGCTCGTCCGTCGCCGTGGGGCGCCCCATCCGAATGTTGTCCCGGATGGTCCCCGCGAACAGCACCGATTCCTGCAGCACGATCGAGGTCGCCGCGCGCACGGAGGACAGCGTGCAGTCGCGGATGTCGCGGCCGTCGATCTCGACGACGCCCTCAGAGGGATCCTGCAGCCGGAGCACGAGGCTCGCGAGCGTCGACTTCCCGGATCCGGAATGCCCGACAAGCGCCACCCGCTCCCCCGCCAGCACATCGAGATCGACGTTCTCGAGGGCGACGGTCTCGTCGTCATAACTCGCCGCGACGCCGCGGAAGCTCACGCGACCCGACGGACGGCCGAGGTCCTGTGTGCCGTCGGTGACCTCCGGGCGTTCCTCAAGCAGAGCGAGCACGCGCTCGCCCGACGCAAGCGCCTTTGCGATACGCCCGGTGTATTTCGCGAGGTCGCGCATCGGCTTGAACGCGCCCTTCAGGTACTGCACGAAGACGACCAGCTCGCCCGGAGTCAGGTGACCGCGTACGACGCTCATGCCGCCGATCAGCAGCACAGCTCCCGTCGCCACGCCGACGAGGACGTCCGTGGTCCGCTCGAGACCCGCGGCGAGCCGTGTCGCTCGCACTCCCTCGCGGAGCTCCTTGCTGTTGGACGATGCGAAGTCGCTCTCCAGCACCGGCTCGAGCGTGTAAGCCTGCACGAGCTTCATCGCGCTGAACGACTCGCTCGCCGCGCCCGCGAGGTCGCCCTCGCGCGCACGCTGTACCCGGGCCGCCCGCGTCACGCGCCGACTCGACACGTGCGAGAACAGCAGGAAGATCGGGAACGCCGCCAGGATCACGAGTCCCAGACGCCAGTCGAGGAACATCATCACGGTGAACATCGCCACGAGGGTGACGCAGTTGCCGATCAGCGGCATGGCCGCGGTGACGGCGACGTCGCGCATCTTGCCGACATCGCTGACGAGGCGGTTGATGAGGTCGCCGGCACGCGAGCCGTTGTGGAAGCGCAACGAGAGTCGCAGCGCGTGCGCGTAGACGCGGCCGCGAACGGTGTTCATCGTGCGGGTTCCGGCGAGTGCGAAGCACACCGTCATGAAATAGGCCGCAAGCGCCCGGATCCCCGCCGCGGCGAGGACGGCCACGGCACACACGGCGAGCAACACCACGATGCCGGAGTCCGCGGCTGCTCCGGGGGCCACGACGGCATCGATCACGAACTTCAGCGGCCACGGCTCAATGACGCGGACGGCGACCTCGATGAACATCGCCGCGAACCCGCCGACGACGAGCCCGCGATTCGGCCGCAGATGCGGGCGGAGAAAACGCAGGAGGCGGCGCAAAGATCCGGTCTTCTTCGTCATCGCACTGCTCCTTCCGGTACGCGCAGGGCGAGGTCGGCGGCCGCAAAGGATCGCTCGACGACGTCTGTCCAGGTGCGGTGACGCATCACGTCGGCACGCGCCGCGGATCCGAGCCGCGCACGCTGCGCCGGGTCGGCGGCCAGTGCATCGAGAGCGTCTGCGAGCGCTCGCGGATCTGAGCCGGGAACGAGGATTCCCGTGCGGCCGTGGTCGACGAGTTCGGGGATCTGTCCCACGCGGGAGGCGACGACGGCGACACCGGCCGCCATGTACTCGAGCACCTTGAGCGGCGAGAAGTAGGTGTCGCCGTGCGCGGGGTACGGCGCGACCGCGACATCGAACTGCGCCAGACGGCCCGGCACATCGACCGGATCCACGGCGCCCGCGAACTCCACATCGACGCCCGCCGCACGCGCCTGCTGGGTGAGGGCATCGCGCTCAGGACCGTCTCCGACGATCACGAGGCGCGTCTCGGGGCGGTCGAGGATCCGCACGGCGTCAACGAGCGCGTCGGTTCCGTGCCACGGCTTGAGCGTTCCAACGAATCCGACGGTGAACCGCGCCTGCGACCGCGCGGCCTCGCGAAACCGCTCCGGATCCACGCCGTTCGGCTCGACGTGGACCCTGCTGGCGGGAACGAGGGTGCGCGCCCACGCTGCCACCGCGTCCGAGACACAGATGACGGCGGTCGCGTCGGCGAGGACAGTGCGCGCGATGCCGTCGGCGACGTCGGCTCGAACGAGGCGGCGGTGCGTCGCCTGCTCGATCGGCAGCGGGGCGTTGACCTCGAGGATCGACGGCACTCCGGCGGCACGCGCCACCGTCGTGCCGGCGGTGCTGAAGAGCGCATAGCGCTCGTAGACGACGTCGTACCCGCGCACGGCGTGCTTCGCGGCGATCACCGCGGTCAGCTCGGCGTCAGCGGTGATCAGCTTCTCCTCGCGGCGCGCGGCATCGCTGTCCGAGATCCGCTCGGCCGCATGGACCCGCAACTGCCTCTCGTCGATCGCCGCCGCGAGCGCGGCGGGCGGTTCACCGCCCGTCCGGCGGCAGAACAGGTCGACCTCGTGCCCGGATCGGAGGAGGACCCGCAGGACCTCCTGCACGTGAACCGAGGCGCCCTTCGACCCGAAGACAGGGATCCCGGGGTCAGCGCAGACGTAGGCGATTCTCATCACGCGGCCTTCCGTTCGTCTTCCTCGCTCGACGTCAGCAAAGCGTCAAGCTGCTCGGCCTGTCGGGCCGATGCGAACTGCCGCTCGACGAGACCGCGGGCGGCCGCCCGGAGGTCGTCGGCGAGGGCGACATCGTCGATCAGCCGCAGGATCGCGTCAGCGAGCGCGGCCGGGTCGTGCTGCGGCACCGTCAGTCCGGTCGTCCTGTCGCGCACCGCCTCGGTGATGCCCGTGACGTCCGTGGAAACGCACGGGGTGCCGAGTGCCATCGCCTCGAGGAGCACGGTGGGCAGACCGTCGGCATTGCCGTCGCGGCCGACGACGCACGGCGCGGCGAAAGCCCGCGCGAGGCGCACCTCTTCACGGATGCGTTCCTGCGGCATCGGTCCCGCGAGCGTCACGAGGTCGCCGATACCGTGATGCGCGATCCGGTCGATGAGGCTCTGCTCCTCATCGCCGCCGCCGATGATTCGGCACGTCACGTCGCGTCCGCGCCTGCGCAGTCCGGCGATCGCGTCGACGAGGTCGACGAAGCCCTTCTTCTCCACCAGCCGTCCGACCGCGATGACGTCGACCGCCGCCGGGGCCGGCGCGCCTCTCCGGAACGGGAAGGCGTCGAGGTCGATGCCGTTGTAGACCCGGCAGATCGGCGTCGCGGAGCGCGTGAGGGACGTCAGGAATCGGACGTTGAAGTCCGAGACGGTCACGACGTGGTCGGCGTCGGCGATCTTGCGTGCGACGTCGTCGCGATCGACGGACTCATGGAAGAGGTCCTTCGCGTGCGCCGTGAACGAGTACGGGATGTCGGCGAGGAGCGCGGCGAGGCGTGCGATCGTCGTCGCCATGCTCGCGAAGTGCGCGTGCAGGTGTGTCACGCCGTCGTCGAGAGCGCGGTGAGCGACGTCGATCGCCTGCGCCGCGTCCGACGCATCGGCGCGCAGCAGCTCCGGGAGCGCTCGCGTCCATCCGGGGAGGCTCTGTGCGCCCCCGATCGACTGCCACTGCGATTCGGCACTGCGCACGCGCGGGATGTACGAGACGGGCGCGGCCACATCCGCGAGCATGCCGTGGAAGCGCGGATCCACGGGCGGACGCATCGAATAGATGCGCACGTCGGTTCCCCGGGCCTCTCGCGCGAGGATCTCCGTCACGATAAAGGTCTCCGAGAACCGCGGATACATCTTGAGCACGTATCCGATGCGGTGCGGGTCAGAGGTGCGCATGGGCGACGTCCTTTCGACGAGAAGCGACGAGACCTTCGACCAGCCCAGGGATCCGGCGCAGGCCGTCGAGGTCGACAGAAGCCGGTGTCGGCCGGTCCGCGCGCAGCGTCGACATCCGCAGCCAGGCCGCGATCGCCTCGGGCGAAAGGCTCTCGGGCAGCAGCATGTCGATGAGCCCGGCCTCGCTCATGACGGACGCGCGCACGAGCTGTTCGCGGCGGGGCACGAGGCGCGGGATGACGAGCATCGGGGTACGTGCGGCGATCGCCTCGCACACCGTGTTGTATCCGCCCATGCCGACGAGCGCCGCGGCACCAGCGACGAGACCGGCGGCGTCATCGACGGATGCGACCACGCGCATGTCCGTGCGCTGCGCCGCGATCCGCTCGAGGTCTCGCACCTGCTCGGGCGGCATCTGCGGGCCAGCCAGCAGGATCCCGTCGTAGCCGTGCGGGAGCTCGCTGCGCACGAAGGCATCGGCGACGGTGAAACCGTCGGCTCCCCCGCCGAACGCCGCGAGGACGTAGGGCCGCTTGGCCGGCCGACACCCGGAGCTGCCGCGCCCGTGGGCGAGGTACCCGGTGTAGATCACGTTCTTCGCGATGTGTCGCGGGATCGGGAGGAGAGCGAGAGGGTCGTGCAGGCGGCGATCGCCGTAGACCCAGATCTGGTGGTACCAGCGAGCGAGCGCATCGCGGGTGCGATCGGCGAGCCACTCCTGTCGCGTCACGAGTGGATCGTCGAGCACGTCTCGAATGCCGAGCACGACCCGCGTCCCGTGCGCGGCGAGCATCTCGAGCGCGGGCTCGAGCTCGCCGCTGAGACCACGCGGGTGTTTGTCGACGATGAGAACGTCCGGGCGGAACGCATCCAACGCGGCCGACAGAATGCCTTCACGCATCCGGCCGAGGTGTCCACGGTCCAACGACAAATGCCGCGAGGTGTACGTCCCGTCGGCGCTCTTCGCGACGCCGGGCAGCGCTACCACGTCACAGCGGTCGGGCCGGTCGCCCGCGACGACCTCGGGGGCGCTCGTGAGCAGCAGGATGTCCGGGGCCTCCGCTGACCCGGCGAGTGCGTGCGCGAGTGCGAGATTCCGGCGGATGTGTCCGAGTCCAAGAGCGTCGTGCGAATACAGCGCGACACGGGGCGGCCCGGCGTGCGCGGCCCCCGGAACAGGGGCGAGCGGTGCCTCGCGCGTGATCGTCATGAAGTCCTCCCCAGCGGTTCTGCGATGAGATCCACTCTGGGCGCAGGCGATGAGGCGGATGTGACGGTGAGATGAGAGAGCGTTTAGACGGCGTTCATGTTTCTTACAATCGCGAAGGGCGCCCCGCGGAACTCGCTCCGCGGGGCGCCCTTCGGCGAGAGAGGGTCAGGCCTGCTTGTGCTTGACCTGGGTCAGGACGATCGAGCCGGTGTCGGTGAACTCCTGCTGGATCTCCTTGTCGCTGTCAGTATCGGCCTTGAAGGTCGCGATACTCACGACGACGGCCAGCACGAGGTTGATGAGGAAGCCGGGAACAATCTCGTAGAGGTCGAAGATGCCGCCGGAGAGAGCCGTTCCCCAGACGAAGGCCACGACCGCTCCAGAGAGCATGCCGACGATCGCGCCGATGTTCGTCAGCTTGCGCCAGAACAGCGACAGGATGATCAGCGGTCCGAAGGCGGAGCCGAAGCCCGCCCAGGCGAACCCGACGAGCTCGAGGATGGTCGCCTCCGAGTCGAACGCGATCGAGATCGCGATCAGCGCGATCGCGAGAACCGCGAGACGTCCGAGCCAGGCCAGCAGGCGCTCGTTCAGCTTCGTCTTGAAGATCAGCCGCGCGATGTCCTCGATGAGGGCCGACGACGACACGATCATCTGGCTCGACATCGTCGACATGATCGCCGCGAGCACCGCCGAGAGCACGAGGCCCGCGACGAAGGGGTGCATGAGGTTCTGCGAGAGCACCAGCACGACGGTCTCCGCGTCGGGCAGCTCGATGCCGTTGATGCTGAACCAGGCGATGCCGATGAGGCCGGAGGCGACGGCGCCGAGCAGCGACAGGATCATCCATCCCATGCCGATGCGGCGCGCCGTCTTCGCCTCGCCGGGGTTACGGAGCGCCATGAAGCGCACGATGATGTGGGGCTGACCAAAGTAGCCGAGCCCCCACGCCAGCGAGGAGATGATGCCAATCACCGACGCGGCCGTCAGCCCACCGCCGAACCAGTCGAGGTTCTCGGCGCCGACCGTCGTGATGCCCTCGGCCACGGCCGCGAGGTCGCCGATCGAGACGATCGCGAGCACCGGAATGATGAGGAGCGCAGCGAACATCAGCAGGCCCTGGACGACATCGGTGTAGCTCGCACCGAGGAAGCCTCCGAACAGCGTGTAGAGCAGCGTGACGCCCGCGACGAGGAGCAAACCGGTCGTGTAGTCGCCGTCGAACGCACTCTCGAAGAACTTGCCGCCGGCGACCATGCCGCTCGAGACATACAGCGTGAAGAAGACGAGGATGATGATGCCGGCCGCGACGCGCAGGATGTTGGTCCTGTCGCGCGTGCGGTTGGACAGGAAGCTCGGCACGGTGATGGAGTTCTTCGCGATCTCCGTGTATGCGCGCAGGCGCGGTGCGACGAGCTTCCAGTTGAGGTAAGCGCCGATCGTGAGTCCGATCGCGAGCCACACCTCGACGAGTCCCGTGGCGTAAAGAGCGCCGGGCAGGCCCATGACGAGCCAGCCGGACATGTCGGAGGCTCCGGCGCTCAGCGCCGCGACAGCGGGCGGGAGATTGCGCCCGCCGAGCATATAGTCTTCGTGGTTCTTCGTTTTCAGCGCGCCGTAGACGCCGATGCCGATCATGGCAACGAAGTAGATCACCAGCGCGATGATGAACCAGGTGTGGTTGGACATGGTGCGTTCAGGAACCCTTCACCCCGGGGCGACCTTGTCGGCGCCCGCGCGCGGAAGTCTCTCCGCGAGGGAAATGGTCGGAGCCGCGGCACTCCCGCGGATTTCCGTAACGATACACAGCGTTCTCTCAGAATCGCAAGCATCGCGCCGAAGTGTTATCCGTTCGACGTCTCGCCCTCCAGAGCGCCCGGCCCCTCGGTGACGAGGAGGTGGAACTGTGCCGCGTCGAGGATGCGCAGGCCGAGATCCTCCGCCTTGGTCAGCTTGGACCCGGCGCCCGGCCCTGCCGCGACGAAGTCGGTCTTCTTGGACACGCTCGACGCAGCCTTGCCGCCGGCGGCGATGATCGCTTCTTTGGCCCCGTCGCGCGTGTACCCGTCGAGCGATCCCGTCGCGACGACGGTGAGCCCGCTGAGCACGCCGCCCGCGGTGTCCGCCGCGCCGGGGCCGGGGTGACCGTCGATGCGGAACGAGACGCCAGCCGCGATCCACCGGTCGACGATGTCGCGATGCCAGTCGAGGTCGAACCAGTCGAGCAGCGACTGCGCGATTGTTTCGCCGACGCCCTCGACCGCGGCGAGCTCATCGATGCTCGCGGCCCGGATCGCATCGAGCGAGCCGAAGTGCTGTGCGAGGGCGCGTGCCGCGACTGGCCCCACGTGGCGAATGTTGAGCGCGACAAGCTGGCGCCACAGCTCCTTCTGCTGGGCGCGCTCGAGCTCGGCGAGCAGCTTCGTCGCCTGCGCCGACGGATGGATGACCTCGTGGTCCTTGCGGATCCCTGCCTTGCGCCGTTCTGCGGGCGTCGCGTCCTCCCATCCCGGAGGGTAGGTCTTCTCGACCTTCTGGAACGGGGCGCGGCGGACCGGACGTCCGTCGTCGTCGGTGCGGTCCTCCCCCGTCTCCGGGTCGGTGACGATGACCTCGATCGGCACGATCTCGTCGAGGGTGAGGTCGAACAGGCCGGCCTCCGTGCGCAGCACGGGGTCGAGCGGGTCGCCGGTCTGGGCCGACCGGGCGGGCTGAGTGAGAGCCGCGGCTGTCACCTCTCCGAGCGCTTCGATGTCGAGCGCTCCGCGGGAGCCGATGTGTTCGACGCGGCCGCGCACCTGCGCGGGACAGTCTTCGCCGTTCGGGCAGCGCAGGTCGACGTCGCCCTCCTTCATCGGGCGCAGCTCGGAGCCGCATTCCGGACAGGAGGTCGGCATCACGAAGGCGCGTTCGGAGCCGTCGCGCTTCTCGATCACGGGGCCGAGGACCTCGGGGATCACGTCGCCGGCCTTGCGGAGCACGACCGTGTCGCCGATCAGGACGCCCTTCTCGACGACGACGTCGCGATTGTGCAGGGTCGCCTGCCGCACGACGCTGCCCGCGACGAGTTTCGGCTCCATGACCGCGTACGGCGTCGCACGCCCGGTGCGGCCGACGCCGACGCGGATGTCGAGGAGCGTGGTCTGGACCTCCTCGGGCGGGTATTTGTAGGCGATCGCCCACCGCGGTGCCCTGCTGGTAATGCCGAGTTCGTCATGCAGGGCGAGCTCGTCGACCTTCACGACGATGCCGTCGAGTTCGTGTTCGACCGTGTGCCGGTTCTCGCCGTACTGCTCGACGAACCGCACGACCTCGTCGATCGACGAGTTCACGGTCGAGTGCGGGCTCGTCGGAAGTCCCCATCCCGCAAGCAGGTCGTAGACCTCGCTCTGCGCCGTGACGGGCGGATCCGGCCACGCGCCGATGCCGTGCACGTAGAGACGCAGCCCCTCGAGGCGAGCCTCTCCCGCCTCGCGTTCGAGGCCGGTCTTCTTCTCGAGCTGCTGCCGGAGGCCGCCGCTGGCCGCATTGCGCGGGTTCGCGAATGCCGGGAAACGACGGTCGGCCGCCTGTCGCTGTCGTTCCTCGTCGAACGGCTTCTTGGCGGTGGAGGCACGACGCTCCCAGCGTTCGCGCGCCTCGTCGAACGCGCGCTCGCGGCGCGACGCCTGGCCTGCGTTGAGCGCGTGGAACTCCTCGACGGGGATGAACACTTCGCCGCGCACTTCCACGATGTCGGGATGGCCGTCGCCCGCGAGCTTCTCGGGGATGCCCGTGACGAGGCGTGCGTTGTCGGTGACGAGCTCGCCGATGCGCCCGTCGCCGCGCGTGGCCGCGGAGGTGAGGATACCGCGCTCGTATCGCAGGCTGATCGCGAGACCGTCGATCTTGAGCTCCGTGAGCCAGCGCACATCGCGCCCCGCGGCAGCGACGGTCTTCTCACACCACGCGACGAGCTCGTCCGCGGAGAAGACGTTATCGAGGCTCAGCATGCGCTCGGCGTGTGTGATCGTCTCGAGACCAGTGTTCTCGGCGGATCCGACCGTCTGCGTCGGCGAGTCCTGTGCCCGGAGCACGGGGTGCGCGGCCTCGATCTCCTCGAGCCGGTGCATCCACGCGTCGTACGTCGGGTCGTCGACGCGCGACCGATCGGATCCGTAATACGCCTCGCGCGCGTCATCGATGCGGGCGACGAGATCGGCTGCCTCGGCGCGTGCGTCGTCGAGCGAGAGATCACTGGCCGCGGTAGTCACGCCTCGATCCTACGGCGGACACCCGACAGAGTTCGTGGGGTGCGTCGTTTACGTACGGCGCCCGCGTGCGTCGATGACAAGGCCGAGGAGAGCAGGCGCACGAACGTGCGTCAATCGACGAGAACGCGGTCAGCGGCGTGCGCGGGGGCCGTACGGTCGATGGTGCACTGGCCGAGGACGCGTGTCCCGCGATAGATCACTGCCGTCTGTCCCGTGGCGACCCCGCTCAGCGGTTCCTCGGGGGTGATGACGAGGTTCCCGTCGCGCACGACGGCGATGGCGGGTACGGGGTCGGCGTGGGCGCGGATCTGCACGTCACAGGCGAACGGGACGTCGGCGTCGCGCGGGGCGGCGCCGGCCCAGCTGAATCGTTCACCGGAGATCTCGCCGATGAGCAGCGCGTCCTTGGGGCCGACGACGACCTCGTTGGAGACGGGCCGCACCTCAAGGACGAAGCGCGGCTTGCCGTCGGGAGCGGGGTGACCGATCTTGAGGCCCTTGCGCTGGCCGACGGTGAAGGCATGGGCGCCCTCGTGCGTGCCGAGCACCTCGCCGGAGCGGTCGACGATGTCGCCCTCCTGGGCGCCGACCTTCTCGGCGAGATAGCCGCGGGTGTCGCCGTCGGGAATGAAACAGATGTCGTAGCTATCGGGCTTCTTCGCGACGGTGAAGCCGCGCTCGGCGGCCTCGGCCCGCACGAGTTCCTTGGACGGGGTCGTGCCGAGCGGGAACAACGTGTGACGCAGCTGGTCGGCGTCGAGCACTCCGAGGACGTATGACTGGTCCTTGGCCTGTTCGCTGGAGCGATGCAGCTCGAGACCCTCCTCGCCATCGACGAGGGTCGCGTAGTGGCCGGTGCAGATGGCGTCGAATCCCAGTTCGAGGGCGCGCTCGAGCAGCGCCGCGAATTTGATCTTCTCATTGCACCGCATGCACGGGTTGGGGGTGCGGCCAGCGCGGTACTCAGCGAGGAAGTCGTCGATGACGTCGTCGCGGAACCGCTCGGAGAAGTCCCAGACGTAGAAGGGGATCCCGAGCTTGTCGGACACGCGTCGCGCGTCCATGGCGTCTTCGACGGTGCAGCAGCCGCGGCTGCCGGTGCGCAGGGTGCCTCCGGCGCGCGACAGGGCAAGGTGCACGCCGACCACGTCGTGTCCGGCGTCGACCGCGCGTGCGGCGGCCACCGCAGAGTCGACGCCTCCGCTCATCGCAGCAAGAACTCGCATGTCTCCAGGGTACGCGCGCAGCGTCAGCGTCGGCTGACGAGCTGCGGATACGCCTCGGTGAGCGCATCGACGAGTTCGTCGAGGTCGGCGGACGATGTGTCGCGTCCCATCGAGATCCGCAGCACCTCGCGGGCGGCCTGCGCGGAGTAGCCGAGCGCGATGACCACGTGCGAGGGCTCGGCTACTCCGGCCTGGCACGCGGATCCCGTGGAGACCGAGATGCCGCGCTGGTCGAGGAGGAACAGCAGCGACTCCCCTGCCGCTCCGGGCAGGTGCAGGTGAATCGTGCCGGGCAGGTGATGCCGCGGATCCCCGAGGATGCGGACGTCCGGGAGGTGCGCATGGATCCGGGCGATCGCGTCGGCGCGAAGCGCCTCCTGGCGACGCGCTTCGGTGTCGCGTTCGGCGACGGCGAGCTCCGCGGCGCGCGCGAGCGCGACCGCCCCGGCGACGTCCTGCGTGCCGGCGCGGATCCCCCGCTGCTGACCGCCGCCGTGCAGGAGCGGTGCGATTCCGGCAGTGCGGGCGACGACGAGCGCGCCGGTTCCCGTGGGCGCCCCGATCTTGTGGCCCGACACGCTCATCGCGACGAGACCTGCGCCTGCCGGGGCGTCTGCCCGCCATGCGCCAAAGTCGACCTCGGTGTGTCCGAATGCGGCAACGGCGTCGAGGTGCAGGGGAACACCCTCGACCGCGGCGGCGCGCGCGAGTCCGGCGGCATCGTTGATCGTGCCGGTCTCGTTTCCTGCCACGAGTGCGGTCGCGAGCGCGGCCCCTTCGCGCGCAACAGCCGCGCGAAACGCGTCGAGAGGGATCCGTCCGGTCGCGGTCAGCGCCACCGCCGTGGCGACCGCACCGTCATTCGCGGCCAACCACTCGACGGTGTCGAGGGTCGCATGATGCTCCCCGTCAGGCAGGACGATCTCGCTCTGGCCCGCCGCGCGTCGACGCCAGAGACCCTGCACGGCGAGACCGACGGATTCGGTGCCGCCGGACGTGAACACGACTTCGATGGGCTCGCACCCGAGGGCAGACGCGAGCCGCTCGCGCGCGTCCTCGAGCAGACGTCGGGCGTTCTGACCGGCCCCGTGTACCGAGGAGGCGTTGCCGACGCTCTCGTGCGCGCCCAGCCACGCGTCACGTACCTCGACACGGAGCGGAGTCGTCGCCGCGTGGTCGAGGTACACCATGTGGTCGCTCAGAACAGAAGGTTCGTCAGGCGGGTGCGCGCCGACGTAACGCGCGGGTCGGCCTGGCCCACGAGCTCGAAGATCTCGAGCAGGCGATCCTTCACGCGAGCGCGATCGTCGCCCACGGTTGCGGCGAACACGTCCAGGAGGCGGTCGAAGGCATCCTCGACGTGGCCGCCGGCGACGTCCATGTCGGCGACCGCGAGCTGAGCGTCGAGGTCTTCTGGTCGGTCGGCGGCAGCCTGCCGGGCGGTCTGCAGGTCGAGGCCCTCGATGCGGTGCAATAGGCGGACCTGCGCCAGGCCAGCCGATGCGTCGGAGTCGCGGGGGTTCTCCTTCAGCGCCCGCTCGTACGCGTCGATCGCCGCGGCGTTGTCGCCACGCTGGATCGCGTCGTACGCCTCCTGGTGCAGCGGCGGCAGCGGCGGCTCCTCGGGCGCGGCCGCGGCATCGTCCGGGGTATCCTCGACGGGGATCGTGCCGGTCACGCCCTGCTGGGCGGCGACCTCGAGCAGCTGACCGAAGATCTCGCGGACCTGCTGCTCCGGGACGGCGCCGTTGAACAGCGGCACGGGGCGTCCGCCCACGAGCGCGATCACCATGGGGATCGACTGCGCCTGGAACGCCTGCTGGATCTGCGGGTTCTGATCGACGTCGACCTTCGCCAGTACGACGCGGCCGCGCAGCTCTCGCGCAACCTTCTCGATCACGGGGCTGAGCTGTTTGCACGGCTCACACCAGTCCGCCCACAGGTCGACCACGACGGGCACCTGCTGCGAGAGCTCCAGCACCTGGGAGAACATCTGGTCGGTGACGTCCATCACCACGTCGAAGGTGCCGGGCGCCTGCTGCCCTGCGGGCGCGGGGGCGCCCTCGGACGGAGCGGGACGGCGGTTTCGCAGCGATGACAGGTCGACGGCGCCGCGCAGGGCGGAACCGAGAGAGGCGTCAGACATCGATCACCTTTCGAGAGGGGGTCGGGGGCTCACTCTATTCTCCCTCGTCTTCCTCTTCGGGGAGGAGTTCACTGCCCGAAAGGGTGTCCGAGTAGCCGAGAACGCGGATCGGTTCGTCCGACGCCTTCGCCGGAACCGAGAAGAAGAGCACATTGTCGTAGGCGGTGCGCACGCCGGTCGAGGTCTCCTCCTCCCCGACGAAGTGCTGGATCTCGGGGTTGAGGTCCTTGATGATGCCGTCCTCTTCGGTCGGCCACACCGTCTCCATATCGGTCAGCGTGACTGCCACGATCGCTCCGCTGTTGAAGGTCGCGAGCGCGAGCGGATCGCTTCCACCAGCACGCTGACCGAAGCGGATCTTCGCGGTGCCCTCCGCGGTCTCGTTGAAGTTCTCGCGCGTCGAGTCGCGCTTGTCGTTCAGTGCCTGGCGGAACGGATCCGTCTCGAGGTCGAAGACATCGGCGTAGTCGCTGTCCTCGCCGTTCTCGAGCGTGTCGGCGTAGGCGTCCGCGAGCTCATCGGGCGCGACCTGCAGGAACGACGAGTCCGGCGGCACGAGCGCCGCACCGAGCCACGACGGGGCGAGTTCCGGGAGCGCTGTGCTCGCCGGGATCGCCGCCATGTACGAGACCTTGTAGTTCTCCCACGGGCTGCGCTGCGTCGTCATGAGGATCGTCGGCGCCGTCTCGGATTCGGCGTCGCCCACAACCATGAGGGCCGAGCGTGGCCAGCCGTCGTTCGCCTGCGGCAGCAGGACGCTGACGGGGCCGTCCGGCACGACGGGAGGCAGCTTCCAGTCGTCGACGTCCTTCGCGATGTCGTAGGCCGTCTCCCGGGCCGACAGCGCAGCGCCCGTGAGTCGCTTCGACGCCATCTCCGCGTCGGCGTTGTCGTTGGCGTCTTTCATCACCTGCGACACGTCGGCGACGATGCG
>DGYFJ06201__coassemble_968_pt1 | contig 15290 bp, 16 predicted proteins | sample DGYFJ06201__metabat2_high_PE_006 | metagenome-assembled genome bin DGYFJ06201 | reverse complement strand
AGCGGTCGCGCAGTTCTCGGCGGATGTCGTCGAGGTTGCGGTCGGCTTGCTCAAGGAGCGCCGCCGTCAGCGCGAAGCGGCGGTTGATCTCGGGGCTCGGCGGCTCGGTCTGCGGCTTGTAGCGGAAGTCGTGCTCGACCTCGGCCCAGACATGCTCGAGCATCGTCCGGATCTGCACTTCGATCGGCAGCCCGGCCTCGAACTGCTCAAACATGTCATTTCCGCGCGTGCGGCCGACGAACTGCACGCTGCGATATCCAAAGCTCTGGTCACCGAGCAGCCCGCCCTTATCGATGTAGGAGTCCTCGGCGACGTCGAACAGCCGTCTCATCATCTTCTCGATCTGTGCGAGGTCGCCGCGGAAGAACGCCATGATGCGCACACCGACCATGTCGAGCACGGGCCGGTCCGGATCCCTCCGCACCTTCGCTTCAAAGGAGCCGCGCTTCTTCACGCGAGCCTCGACACGGAAGTACGGCACGCCCCACTGCCGCAGGTGCAGCGGGACCTCATGCTCGAGCGACTCTTTCAGCGCGCGGTACTCGACCAGAGAGCGATCGTAGGCACGCAGCGCGTCCTTGACCTCGGTCTCGATGTCCATGCGTCCAGCGTATGCGCGCGGCGCCGAGAACCGAGGATAGGCGGCACCGTCGGCCGGATGTCCCACCGCGCTCGTGTGGACAACCATCGGCGGCGTCGTCAAGCCCTTGACAGGCTGCGTCCCGTAAGTGAATGCTCGATAACCCACGGAGAAGAGGAGGGACCATGAGCACGAAGAAGGACATTGAGAAGGGCCTCGAAGAGGCGGCTGGGTGGAACCCGATGCGAACGTTGTCGGGGTTCGGCGTACGGAGTAATCACCTCTATATCGCCGGTCTCGTGTCGATCGGGTTCTCGGTCGTGACGTGGCTGTTCTCTCGCGGAAAGAACGACTCGAGGAGTCAATCGGACCGCTGGGGCCTGTTCGTCGGCGAGTGGGCACCGACGTTGTTCGCCGTCGGGGTCGGCCTCAAGCTCGAGGAGAGCAAGAAGTAGCTGCTGCGCTGATCCGTTCTCAGGAGGGGCGCTCGTTACGCCTCACCGTCGGCGTTCCGATTGCTGTCGTCGACGCACACGCGTCCATGGCTACGCCAGGTACCGAGAAGGCCCGGTGAGATTTTTGATCTCGCCGGGCCTTCTCCGTCACGACGTCGGGATGACAGGATTTGAACCTGCGACCTCCTCGTCCCGAACGAGGCGCGCTACCAAGCTGCGCCACATCCCGTGGCAACCACACAAGTCTAGCCGATGCGGCCACCACCGTCGAACCGGAGCGATCCGCGCGCGTCGCCATGTCCGCATGTCTCCGACAAGTCCGTTGCGAACAGCTGCGGACTCGTCGGAGACTTGTGGAAATGCGGGGCGTGCCCATCGGGCGCGGCCAACACGCGCGCGCGTCGCGCCCGCCGTTACTGCGCGACAGGGACTAGGCGCGTCAGCTGCGTGACGTGACGTGGCTCCAGCTCCTCGATCGAGCTCACGCCGAGCAGCGCCATCGTGCGGCGGATCTCCGCGGAGAGGATCTCGATCATGCGGTCGACGCCCTCCCGGCCGCCCGCCATGAGGCCATACAGGTATGCGCGTCCGACCAGCGTGAACTTCGCTCCCAGCGCCATCGACGCGACGATGTCTTGGCCGTTCATGATGCCGGTGTCGACCATGATCGTGGCGTCCGCTCCGACCTCCTTGACCACCTGCGGCAGCAGGCGGAAAGGGATCGGCGCCCGGTCGAGCTGGCGCCCACCGTGGTTCGACAGGATGATGCCGTCGACACCCTGATCGATGAGCTTCACCGCGTCGGGAACGTTCTGCACACCCTTGATGACGATCTTTCCGGGCCACAGTTCTCGGATCGTCTTGAGGTCGTCGTAGCTGATGGTCGGATCCATCGCCGAGTTGAGCAGGTCGCCCACCGTGCCGCCCGTTGACGACAGCGATGCGAACTCGAGCTTCGGGGTCGTGAGGAAGTCGATCCACCACCACGGCCGTGGCAGCGCGTTCGCGATCGTGCCGAGCGACAGCTGCGGCGGAATCGAGAACCCATTGCGGCCGTCACGCAGGCGGTTGCCGGCGATCGGTGTGTCAACCGTGAACTGCAGGGTGTCGAAGCCGGCCTTCGCCGCGCGCTCCACGAGGCCGTACGAGATCTCGCGGTCGCGCATGACGTACAGCTGGAACCAGTTGCGCCCGTGGGGGTTCGCCGCTTTGACGCCCTCGATCGAGGTCGTGCCGAGGGTCGACAGCGTGAACGGGATCCCGGCTGCGCCCGCGGCGCCCGCTCCGGCCGTCTCACCCTCGGTCTGCATCAGGCGTGTGAATCCCGTCGGCGCGATGCCGAACGGCATCGCCGACGGTCCGCCGAGGATCTGCGTCTCCGTGGAGACCTCGGGAGCGGGCGCCAGAACGTCCGGGTGGAACTCGATGTCCTCGAACGCCTGACGGGCGCGCGTCATCGACAGTTCCTGGTCAGCCGCACCGTCGGTGTAGTCGAACGCCGCGGCTGGCGTGCGGCGCTGCGCGATCTTCCGCAGGTCGGCAACCGTGTACGCCTTCCGCAACCGCGCTTCCTTGCCGAATTCCGGAAGCTTGATCTTCAGGAACTCCATCACCTCGGCGGGCTTGGGAAACTGTCGCTGAACCATTCTCGTCCTCACTGTCGTTGTTGCTCGTCACGGATGCGCGTCGCCGCGTAATACCCGCCGATGTGGTCGTGGATCCGCTGGCGTGCGTCGTCGGCGTCGCCCGCCCGCACTGCCTCCAGAACGCCACGATGCTCGTGCTGCAGGCGGTCTCGCGCAGCCGACCAGTCGCCGATGGCGTGGGCGCGCGATTGCACGTAGGTCTCGATCGCGGCGCGCAGGCCCGTCATCACGGTGGCGAAGACGGCGTTTCCCGTCGCCTCCGCGAGCAGCCCGTGGAATCGCGCGTCGAGAGACAGGAATTCGTCCGAGGTGAGGGCGTCGTCATCCATGGCGTCCAGCACCTCGCGCGCCGCGCTCAGCTCCGGGGTCGTCGCCGCGAGTGCCTCGACGACCGCGGCCTCGAGCACGAGGCGTGCGTCGACGACGTCGCCGAACTCGAACGCCTGCGCGGCCGCCTGCAGCCCCAGCACCTGTGCGACACCCGAACTGGCCGATGTCGTAATCACTGCCCCGGACCGTGGTCCGGATCCCGTCGCCGTGTGAAGGACTCCCATGACCTCGAGCACGCGCAGCGCCTCGCGGACACTGGATCGGCCGACCCCCAGCTGCGTCGCGAGCTCGCGCTCGCCCGGCAACCGATCCCCCGGGCCCAGTGTTCCGTCACGGAGACGCTTCTCGACGTGATCGAGCACGACGCGCCACGCCTTGGTCTCGGCCATGGAACCCCCCGTCGCGCCTGTGGTCTGACCACAGTACCGCGCCCGCTGCCCTGCGCCAAACAGCCGCGGGCGACATGTGTCGTCGTGTTGCGCACGTTTTGCGAGCAGGCTCCCGTGCGACGCATTCTCATGAGCATGTCCGAGACCCTCCATGCCCGCACAACCGCGCCTGCCGGCGCCGTGCGCATCGACGGCGTGGAGCGCACCTTCCCGACCAAGACCGGACCGCGCACCGTGCTGCGTGATGTCGACGTCGCGCTCGCCCCCGGCGAGATCGCCGCCGTCGTCGGCCCGTCCGGCTGCGGCAAGTCCACCCTGCTGCGTCTCATCGGCGGACTCGACGAGCCGACCCGCGGATCCATCACCCTCGACGGCGGGATCGCCCGCGCGCACGATGAATCCACGGCGATCGCGTTCCAGGAACCGCGCCTACTGCCGTGGCGCACGATCGCTCAGAACATCGCCCTGGGACTCCCCCGAGGCACGAAGCCGAAGCGGGCGAAGGAGCGCGTCGCGGAGCTGCTCGACCTCGTCGGCCTCACCCACGCGGCCGGCCAGCGTCCCCGCGAGGTCTCCGGCGGCATGGCGCAACGCGCATCACTCGCCCGCGCCCTCGCCCGCAGCCCGCGCGTGCTGCTTCTCGACGAGCCGTTCGGCGCGCTCGACGCGCTGACGCGGCTCAAGATGCACGATCTCCTGCTCGACATCCACCGCGCTCAGCCCACGACCGTCCTGATGGTCACCCACGACGTCGAAGAGGCGCTGTACCTCGCCGACCGCGTGCTGCTGCTGCGCAACCTGCACGCGACGACCGCACAGCCCGAGCGACCCCGCGCCAAGGTCGTGGCACTCGGATCCACCTCGGGCATCGGCGCGCTCGGCGCGTCCGGCTCGCACGGATCCGCCCCCCAGATCGCGGACGATGCCCCGGCGCGCGACGGATCGGTCGCGCGCGTCGTCACCGTCCCCGGGACCCGCCCGCGCGACCGCGGGGCCCGCACCCTCACCGACCTGCGCGCGAGTCTGCTCGACGGGCTCGGCGTCACTCACCACACCACAACACCGCTCACCGCCAAGGAGAACTCATGAGCATCATCACCCGCCGAATCATTCCCGCGACCGCCGTCGCCGGAGTGATGGCGCTCATGACGACGGGCTGCCTCGCGGGCGAGGGCGGCGGAGCGGAAGCCGCGACGGACGGCGGCGAATGGTCGAGTTCGACGCTCTCCGTCGACTGGGCGACGTACAACCCGCTCAGCCTCATCATCAAAGAACAGGGCCTCATCGAGGCGACGCTCGGAGACGACGTCGACGTGGAATGGCTGCAGTCCGCTGGCAGCAACAAGGCCAACGAGCTGCTGCGGTCCGGATCGGTCGACGTCGGTTCGACCGCCGGATCCGCCGCGCTGTTCGCGCGTGCGAACGGCTCACCGATCAAGGTGATCGACATCTACTCGCAGCCCGAGTGGTCGGCGATCGTCGTGCGTCCCGACAGCGACATCGCTGACCTCGCGGACCTCGAGGGACGCACGGTCGCCGCGACGAAGGGCACCGACCCGTACTTCTTCCTGCTGCAGGCGCTCGAGGAGGGTGGTCTCACGCTCGACGACGTCGAGGTGCTGAACGTCCAGCACGCCGACGGACGCTCGCTGCTCGACGGCGGCTCGGCCGACGCGTGGGCGGGCCTCGACCCGATCATGGCCGCTGCGGAAGTCGAGTCCGACGACCAGCTGATCTACCGCAACGTCGATTTCAACACCTACGGCTTCCTCAACGCGACCGAGGACTTCATCGAGAACCACGCCGATCTCGCGCAGGTCGTCGTCGACGCCTACGAGGAGGCGCGCGTCTGGGCGATCGAGAACCCGGACGAGACCGCGCAGCTGCTCGCCGATGCCGCCTCCATCGACCTCGACGTGGCGAAGACCGTGATCGCCGAGCGCTCGAACCTCGACGTGTCGGGCGTTCCGGGCGACGCACAGCTGGCGGTGCTCGAGGCGATCGCGCCGATCCTGGCCGAGTCGGGCGACGTACAGGGCGGACAGGACTCCCTCGACGAGGCGCTCGGCACGATCGTGCACGACGACTTCGCCGTCGCGGCCACGGAATGACCGGCGACACCGCACAGGCGACCGGGACCCAGCGCCCGCTCGTCGCGCTCTGGGCGCGTCCGTGGGTGAGAACGACCGCAGGCTTCGTCGTTCCGATCGTCGTCCTCGCGGCGTGGCAGTACGTCACCGCGAGCGGCATCGTTCCCGTCTACCGTCTCCCGCAGCCCTGGGCCGTCGTCGAAGCGGGCGTCGAGCTGTACGAGCGCGGCGAGCTCTGGGGGGAGATCGGGATCTCGGTCCAGCGCGTCGTTCTCGGCTTCCTCTTCGGATCCCTCATCGCGCTCGCATTCGCCGCGATCGTCGGATTATCGAAGCCGGGTCGAGCGCTGTTCGCCCCGACGCTCGTCGCACTGCGCGCCGTTCCATCGCTGGCCTGGGTGCCGCTGCTGATCCTGTGGATGCAGGTCGGTGAGGAGTCGAAGGTCACGCTCGTCGCGATCGGCGCGTTCTTCCCCGTCTACACCACCGTCGCAGACGCGTTGGGCCACGTGAGCCCGCAACTCGTCGAGGCAGGGCGCTCCTTCGGTCTGCGCGGCTGGTCGCTGTTCCGAACCGTGCAGCTGCCAGCGGTGATCCCGTCCGTCATGTCCGGACTGCGTCTCGGCCTCGCGCAGGCGTGGCTGTTCCTCGTCGCCGCTGAACTCATCGGCGCAACGATGGGACTCGGGTTCATGCTCAGCGATTCGCAGACCTCGGGGCGCGTCGACCGGATCCTGCTCGCCATCGTGCTGCTCGCGCTGCTGGGCACGCTCTCGAACGCGATCCTGGTGGTCGCGGAGAAGGTCGTTCTGAAGAGGTGGATGTGACAGCCGAACTTCGTCTCGCCGAGACGCGGTCGTTTCCCGCGCCCCCCGCGTTCGCCGCGCAGGCGAACGTCGGTGCGTCCGTCTATGAGACCGCGAACGCGGATCCGGTCGCGTTCTGGGAGCGCGCCGCGCACCGCCTCGAGTGGACCCGGCCCTGGCACACCGCGCACACCTGGGATCCGTCGGTGCCGGCCGCCCAGTGGTTTGCCGGCGGGCGCCTCAACGTCGCGACGAACTGCGTCGACCGGCACGTCGCCGCGGGCCGCGGCGAGAAGGTCGCGCTGTTCTTCGAGGGCGAGCCTGGCGACCGCGAGGCCGTCACCTACGCCGACCTGCAGCGACGGGTCGCGCAGGCCGCGCATGCGCTCGAACAGCTCGGCATCGGATCCGGAGACCGCGTCGTGGTCTACCTGCCCGTGCTCGTCGAGACGATCGTCATCGCCCTCGCCTGCGCGCGGATCGGCGCCGTGCATTCGCTCGTGTTCGGCGGATTCTCAGCCGACGCCGTCAGGTTCCGCCTCGAAGACACGGGCGCGAAACTGCTCGTGACCTCCGACGGACAGAATCGTCGCGGCACGCAGGTCGAGGTCAAGTCGGCCGCCGATGAGGCCGCCCGCGATCTGCCCGCGCTCGAGCACGTGCTCGTCGTGCGCCGCACGGGACAGGACGTGCCGTGGACCGCAGGCCGCGACGTGTGGTGGCACGATGTCGTCGACCCGCAGCCGGAGACGCACGAGCCGCAGGCCTTCGACGCCGAGCATCCGCTGTTCATCATCTACACGTCGGGGACCACGGGCAAACCCAAAGGGCTCGTGCACACCTCGGGCGGATACCTGACGCACACAAATTGGGCGCACTGGGCGCACTTCGACGCCAAGCCCGAAGACGTGCACTGGTGCACCGCAGACCTCGCGTGGGTGACCGCGCACACCTACGAGATCTACGGGCCGCTCTCGAACGGGCTGACCCAGGTGATCTACGAGGGCACGCCGGACGCTCCGTCTCGCACGCGGCATCTCGAGATCATCGAGCGCTACGGCGTGACGGTGTACTACACGGCCCCGACGCTCATCCGCACCTTCATGACGTGGTTCGGCGACGAACTGCCCACCGGCTACGACCTCTCGTCGATCCGCCTGCTCGGCACGGTCGGCGAAGCGATCAACCCCGAAGCCTGGGTGTGGTTCCGCCGCACGTTCGGGCGCGACGAGACCCCCGTCGTCGACACGTGGTGGCAGTCCGAGACCGGCGCGGCCATGGTCGCTCCGCTCCCCGGCGTCACAACGCTGAAACCCGGGTCCGCGACCGTCGCACTTCCGGGGATCGACATGGCCGTCGTCGACGAGAACGGGGATCCAGTCGCCCCGGGGCGCGCAGGCACGCTCGTCGCGCGGCGACCCTGGCCGGGGATGGCGCGCACCGTCTGGGGCGACCCTGAGCGCTACCGACGCTCGTACTGGGCGGAGTACGCCGACCGCGGCTACTACGTGGCCGGCGACGGCGCGACGATCGACGAAGACGGCTGCATCTGGATCCTCGGGCGCCTCGACGACGTCGTGAACGTCTCGGGGCACCGGCTGTCAACGATCGAGATCGAGTCCTCGCTCGTCGCGCACCCCGCCGTCGGTGAGGCCGGCGTGACGGGAGTGACGGATCCGATCAGCGGACAGGCGGTCGCAGCCTTCGTCGTCGACGGATCCGGCGGGCCCGTCGAGCCGGACGCGCTACGGCAGCAGGTCGCCCGGGACATCGGCCCCATTGCGAAACCGCGGCACGTCATCCGCGTCCCCGAGCTGCCGAAGACCCGCTCGGGCAAGATCCTGCGCCGGCTGCTCGCCCAGCTGTGGCAGGGCGATACGCTCGGCGACACCACGAGCCTGCAGAACCCCTGGGCCGTAGATGGCGTGCGCGAAGCCGTGCGCCGGGCCCGCGAGAAGGAGACCCGATGAGCGAACACCAGTTCGGATTCCGCACGCGCGCGCTGCACGCGGGCGGCACGCCTGATGCGGCGACCGGCGCGCGCGCCGTGCCGATCTACCAGACGACGTCGTTCGTCTTTGACGATGCGAAGGACGCGGCGAACCTCTTCGCGCTGCAGAAGTACGGCAACATCTACTCGCGCATCGGCAATCCGACGGTCGCAGCACTCGAGGAGCGGCTCGCGTCTCTCGAGGGCGGCATCGGCGCGGTCGCCACGGCAAGCGGGATGTCGGCCGAGTTCATCACGTTCGCCGCGCTCGTCGGTGCGGGCGACCACGTGGTCGCGTCGGCGCAGCTCTACGGCGGGACCGTGACGCAGCTGGACGTGACGCTGCGACGCTTCGGGGTCGAGACGACGTTCGTCGCGAGCGACGACCCGGAGGAGTTCCGGAAGGCGATCCGCCCGAACACGAAGGTCGTCTATACCGAGGTGATCGGCAATCCCGGCGGCGAGATCGCCGACCTCGAAGGGCTCTCCGCCGTCGCCCACGACGCCGGCGTCCCGCTCGTGGTCGATGCCACCCTCGCGACGCCGTACCTTGTGCGTCCGATCGAGCACGGGGCGGACATCGTCATCCACTCCGTGACGAAGTTCCTCGGCGGACACGGCACCACGCTCGGCGGCGTCGTCGTCGAGGCCGGCACGTTCGACTGGGGGAACGGGAAGTTCCCGAGCATGACCGAGCCGGTCGAGTCCTACGGCGGCATCCGCTGGTGGGACAACTTCGGCGAGTACGGCTTCCTCACCAAGCTCCGCAGCGAGCAGCTGCGCGACATCGGCCCCGCGCTCAGCCCGACGGCGGCTTTCAATCTGTTGCAGGGCGTCGAAACGCTCCCCCAGCGCATCGACGCGCATATCGCGAACACGCGCGTCGTCGCCGAGTGGCTCGCATCGGATCCGCGCGTCTCGTTCGTCACGTGGGCGGGACTCGACGAGCACCCGCATTTCGCACGAGCACAGAAGTACTTCCCTCTCGGCCCGGGATCCGTGTTCGCGTTCGGCGTGCGACCGGCCGGATCGTTCGACTCCGAGTCAACCCGACTCGATGCGGCGCGTCAGGCCGGCGAGAAGGTCATCGAGTCGCTGCAGCTCGCCAGCCACCTCGCCAACATCGGCGACGCGCGGACGCTCGTGATCCACCCCGGATCCACGACGCACCAACAGCTCACGTCGGAGCAGCTCGAGGCGGCGGGCGTTCCCGCCGACCTCATCCGCATCTCCGTCGGCCTCGAGGATCCAGAAGACATCGTGTGGGACCTGGATCAGGCCCTCACCAGCGCGACGGGAGAGACGCGATGAGCGACGCATGTGAGTTCACCCCGCGCACCGAATCGCTTCCGGGCGCAACCGGAACCGACCCCGCTCACGCGGACCGTGCCTGGCAGGGGCCCGGGGCTGGCGAGCGGCTCGGGATCCTGCGGCGCGCGAAGTCGATCGCGATCGTCGGAGCGTCGAACAACCCGGCTCGCGCGAGCTACTTCGTCGCCACGTATCTGTTGTCGAGTTCTCCGTACGAGGTGTACTTCGTCAACCCCCGCGCGGACGAGATCCTCGGCCAGAAGGCGTACGACTCGCTCGCCGACCTGCCGGTCGTGCCCGACATCGTGGACGTGTTCCGTCGCCACGACGATCTGCCGGGCGTCGCCGAGGAGGCCGTCGCCGTCGGCGCGAAGGCCCTGTGGCTGCAGCTCGGATCCTGGAACGAGGAGGCGGCCCGGATCGCCGAGGACGCGGGTCTGTCTGTCGTGATGGACCGGTGCATCAAGATCGAGCACGCCCGCTTCCACGGCGGTCTGCACCTCGCGGGGTTCAACACCGGCGTCGTCTCGTCGAAGCGACAGGTGGTGGCCAGGTAGCGTCGCGCGACTGCCACAACCGCGGAGCTTCTCCCGACCTGCGGACGAGAAGGCGCGTTCCGATCCGTCGGAACGGCGCCTCTCCGCGATTGCGGACTGCGCCGGGCGTCACCCCAGCCGGTGATACCCGTACAGGTCGCTCTGGGGCTCGTTGATCCACACCTCGTCGCCGCCCTCCGGGCTTGGCAGGCGCACGGTGCGACCGAAGGCCTCGTCGACCACTGCCGCGTCATACCCGGCGTCGCACAGCCGTTCGGCGAGCACGTCGAGGTCATCCGCGACGAACGAGAGCCCGACGGTCGGCGAATCGGCGTGATGCAGCCCCACGTTTCCCGCGTCGGACACGACCTCCGTCCACCCACCACGGTCCGCGGCGATGAACGCGCGCAGATCGAGCGCCTCGAGGATGCGGCGCGGTTCGTCGAGGTCGGTGGCGAACCAGATCGGCTGCACCAGTGGCGCACGTTCGTGCACAGGGATGGATCCTTCGCTGACGCCGACCGTGATGCCGCACGAGACGAAGAGGATCTCGCCGACGCCCGCCATCGTTTCGCGCGAGACATCGAACGCGGCGAGCGCGTGCTCCGCGGCGTCGAGGTCGTCGACCAGCAGCTGAAGGTCGACCCGGCCGGCGGGAAGCGCCTCGGATGCCGCGTGGACGGCGAACGATCCTCGACCGTGGAACTCGGCCCATTCCGGCGTCGGCGGGTACGGGGCGTCGAAGCCGAGCGCTTGCGCGAAACCGTGCCACGCGGCGGTGTCGTCTGCGTACAGGATCTGCTGAACAGCGGTCATCGCTCCTCCTCCACCTCGGCGCGCAACACACGTTCGACGAGCGCCGACAAGCTGGTTCCCTCATCGATGGCGCGGTGCTTGACGTCGCGCACGAGGTCTCTCGGCAGATACACGTTGAACTGCACTTTATCGCTTGCTGGCATGCTAGCATTTTAGCGTTTGAGCCGAGTGGGCGCAACCTGCGCCAGGAAGCACAACCCCGCCATTACTTGACATTCATTGCTCAAGTGCGACATGCTTGCGTCTCAACCGTCAAGGGAGATTATGTTCGTCATCACCGCCGACCAGCACGACAGTCGCGCGAGCGAGGATCTCGTCCCCGCGGCGCTCGACGCAATCATCCGACGCGGCGGTTCCGCGCTTCCCCTCCCACCCGAGCGCACGGCGGGCGACGAGGTGCAGGCCCTCGTCACCACGGCTCACGCGACACTCGACATCACCCTTGCTCTCACCCGTACGCAGCACTGGAGCGTCGGAATCGGTGCGGGCGCCGTAGACCTCCCCCTGCCGGACGAGGTCCGGGCAGGCCGCGGATCCGCGTTCATCCATGCGCGCGACGCCGTCGAGCGCGCGAAGAAGGCTGCCACGCGGATCGCGATCTCCGCCGACGATGCCGACAGCGCCCACAACGCAGAGTCTCTGATCCGCCTGTTGATCGACTTGCGCGACCGGCGCACCGAGGAGGGCTGGGAGGTCCACGACCTGCTTGCGGACGGCGGCACGCAGCGCGCGGCGGCCGAGCAGATCGGGATCAGCGAGAGCGCGGTCAGCCGTCGCGTCGCCGCCGCGTCGCTCCGCGTCGAGGAGGCCGCTGTCCCCGCTCTCGCACGGGTCCTCGCCGACCTCGACGAACGGTAGGCGACCGCGCGCCCCGCGTCGCGCGTCGGTGGTCCGTGACAGACTGAGCGCCATGTTCATGGTGGGCTCGATCGCGGGGGTCCTCGTCGGATCCGCGCTCGTCGCTGCGTTCCTCGCGGCGCTGATCATCATCCTCGTGACGCGCTCACGGCCCCGGGCGTCGCCACTCCTCGCCGCCACGATCCTCGTCGCGATGAATCTCGTCGCCGCCGCAATGGTGCCGGCAGCAGTCCCGCTCGCCCTCACGATCCCGCTCGCGCTGCTCGGCGTCGCGATCGCTCTCCTCGGAGGCGACCCCGCCGCCCGGTGCGTCCTCTCCCTCGCGTCGAACAGCATGGTGCGCGAGGGCCCGAATGGCGGGATCCTGCTGCGCACGCCGACGATGACGACCGAACCGGCTCCCGAGGTGATGCGCGGCGGCGTGACCATCGGCTACCTGGAGCGCGCGGCGACGGCGCTCGCGATCATCGTCGGCTACCCCGAGGCGATCGCGGTCGTCGTGGCGATCAAGGGCATCGCCCGTTTCACCGAGCTCGGCACGCCGGAGGCGCGCGAGCGCTTCATCATCGGCACCCTCGCGAGTCTCGGCTGGGCCTGCGTCGCGGCGGCCACCGTCCGCCTCGCGATGGGCTGACGCGCCCGCGAGCGCCTGCGCGGCTACGCTCGTGGCATGCGGTTCACCGGCGTCAGCGCCTTTCCCCTCACCCCGTTCGCCGATGATCGCATCGATGAGGGCGCGTACGCAGGCCTGATCCGACGCCTCGCGCGCACTGATGTCTCGTCGATCACGGCACTCGGATCCACGGGATCCTACGCCTACCTGTCGTCAGCAGAGCGGGCGGCCGCGGTGAGCATCGCGGTCGAGAACGCGGGCACGACGCCCGTTCTCGCAGGCGTCGGGGCAACGCGCACGCGCGACGTCGTCGAGAACGCGGCGAGGGCCACTGAGGCGGGCGCGCGCGGCATCCTTCTCGCCGCGGTCTCCTATCAACCACTCGGCGACGACGAGGTGCTCGGGCTGTTCCGAGACGTCGCTTCGAGCACCGACCTGCCGATCGTGGTGTACGACAACCCACGCACGACCGGATACACCTTCACCCCCGAGATGTATGCGCGGGTCGCCGAACTCCCCGGCATCGCCTCGCTCAAGGTTCCCGGCCGCCCGCTCGAGGAGTCACGCGAACTGCTCCAGCGGATCCGCTCGCTCGTGCCCGGGCACGTGTCGGTGTGCTTCTCAGGCGACAGCTTCGCGACCGCCTGCCGCGTCGCCGGCTACGACGGCTGGTATTCGGTGCTTGCCGGCACGCTTCCGGGCATCGCTCTGGCGGCCTGGGAGTCCGGAGCAGACGACGCGCTGCAGCCGCTGTGGGATCTCTATACCGAGGTCGGCGGCGGCTTGCGCGTCATGGCTGCGATCGCGGAGCGGAAGGGGTGGGCGGCACCCGGATGTTTGCCGCGCCCCCTCATCGGACTGTCGGACGAGCAACGAGGGCGCCTCGCCCGCATCCTCGACGGGATCGGCTCGTGAGCCGGAGTCGGGCGACGCCCGGCCCTTCGGAAGGAGAATTCCCCTCCGGAAGGCTCGGAAAGTGGAATCCGTGCCTCCTCAAGAAGGCTTCTCCTTCCCAAGCACACGCGCTGATAATCTCGGCCGGGTGATGACTGGGGCAAACCGGCAGAGGCAGGCGTGGCGCGAGCTGCCGGAAGCGATCCGGCTCGCGGCGACGGAGTTGCTCGGAACACCGGTCGTCACGGCGACGACCCAGAAACGCGAGCGACTTCAACCCGGATCTCGAAACGAGTGATCTCGTCACGCACCCCACCCTCTCGTCGTTGTCGCCGGCGACGATGACGCGCTTCTTCCTGAATCTCGCGGGGAACTTCCTCGCGAAATCACAGGTCCCAGAACCCCGTGGTATCCCAGGCCTGCGGGCCTTCCAGCGTGCCGAGGGCGAGATATGCATCCGCCTTGCGATGGGCTGAGGTCTGAGCATTAATCACCGGATGCAACAACCAGATCGCGCACGGCCGCCGGTGGGTGTGGTCCTGATTACGCAGCCGTGAGTCGAGGAGTCCTCTTCGGGAGCAGCCGCGGGATGAGTCGTACGAAGATGACCATGATGACGAGCTCGACGAGTGTTTGGGTGACGACGACGAGCGGTGCGAGGTCGAAGGTGGCGGGAAGCGCCAGGACCAGAGGCAGCACTACGAGGGAGTTCCGCGTCGCGCCGCTGAACACGACGGTCCGCTTCGCTGGAACATCCAACCGTGCAGCAGCCCCGGCGAGCATGCCGACGGGGACCATGGCCGCGGCGAAGAGGATGTAGACAGGGATCGCGAGGAGCAGGCCGGTGATCTGCTGCCCGACGCCGGCGATCTGGGAGGCCACGACGACGGCGAGGGTGAGCATCATGAGCGGCACCATCGCTGCCAGCCCTACCCGTTCGAGCGCGCGTCCCCAGCGTGTTCGTGCCGCCGCGAGCTGCGTGAGACCAGCAGCCGCGAGCGGTAGGACGATGAGCAACAGGAACGCCTCCGCGAACGGTCGCAGATCAACCGCTTGCACGAACTTCTCGCCGACGAAGAGCCACAGGTATGCCGGGAGCAGGAGGATCTGGGTGAGCATCAGCAGTGGCGCGGCTGCGAGTAGCCGATCTCTGGAACCGCCGGCGAGCCCTGCGAACACGATGACGTAGTCCACGCACGGCGTCAGTAGCACGAATAGCACGCCGATCAGGAGGACCTGGTCGTGCGCGACGATACGAGACAGACCAAACACCACAATCGGCACCAGCACGAAGTTCACCACGAGCAGCGTCACCAGGAAGCGCCAGTCGCGGAATGCGAGTCGGAGCCGCCCGAACGGGACGCCGAGGAAGGTGACATAGAGCAGCAGGCCGAGCACGGGGTTGATTGCCGTCTCCGCGGGATGCGCCAGGGCCGGGAACAGGAGGCCGGCCGCAGTGCCGACTGCCAGGGCCACAAGGTACAGCGCGATCTGGTGTCGCTCCATCCACTTCACGCTCTGCGCCATGCGACCATCCTCTCAGGCGCGCAATAGGTCATCAGTCACTGTATAGTCATCGTGTGCTGACTATTGCTTCCCGTCTTGATGTGATGAACCGGCTCGGCCGCGCGATGGCCGATCCGACCCGCTCCCGGATTCTGATGTCGCTGCTGGAGGGGCCCTCCTATCCGGCTGTACTGTCCCGTTCGCTTGAGCTCTCGCGCTCGAATGTGTCGAACCACCTCACGTGCCTGCGCGACTGCGGTATCGTCGTCGCCGAGCCCGAAGGCCGGCAGACACGGTATGAGATCGCCGACCCGCACCTCACGGCGGCGCTCACGGCGCTGGTTGACGTCACGCTCGCCGTCGACGAGAACGCGCCGTGTCTGGACGCGGCGTGCACTGTGCCTGGCTGCTGCGGAACGGAGACGCGGGCATGAACTCCTCGCTGACAACCGCGCGCCGCACCACGTTGC
>DGYFJ06201__coassemble_963_pt1 | contig 15373 bp, 12 predicted proteins | sample DGYFJ06201__metabat2_high_PE_006 | metagenome-assembled genome bin DGYFJ06201 | reverse complement strand
AAGGCGCCCCGAAGGAGGCGGGCTGAAGCCCGTCGACTGAGGGCAACGCCGCGAGTGCCGTGCCCGGGGACCGCGGCTACCTCTTTTCGAGTTCTTCGGCGACGAGGAAGGCGAGCTCGAGTGACTGCATGTGGTTGAGCCGGGGGTCGCAGAGGGACTCGTAGCGCGTGGCGAGCCCGGCCTCGTCGATCTCCTCGGATCCGCCGAGGCACTCGGTGACGTCGTCGCCGGTGAGCTCGACGTGGATGCCGCCGGGGTGCGTGCCGACCTGGCGGTGCGCCTCGAAGAACCCACGAACCTCGTCGACGACGTCGTCGAAGCGACGCGTCTTGAAACCGGTCGGGGTCGCGAAGCCGTTGCCGTGCATCGGATCCGTGACCCAGAGCGGCTGCGCCCCGGAGTCGCGCACGGCCTCGAGCAACGGCGGAAGCGCGTCGCGAATCTGCCCCGCGCCCATGCGCGTGATGAACGTGAGACGTCCGGGCTCGCGTTCGGGGTCGAGCTTCTCGATGAGCTGCAGCGCCGTCTCCGGCGTGGTCGTCGGTCCGAGCTTCACGCCGATGGGGTTGCGGATCTTCGACGCGAAGTCGATGTGAGCACCGTCGAGGTCGCGCGTGCGCTCCCCCACCCAGATGAAGTGCGCGGACGTGTCGTACGCATCGCCGGTGCGGGAGTCGATGCGCGTGAGCGGGCGCTCGTAGTCCATGAGCAGACCCTCGTGGCCCGTGTAGAAGTCGACGCGCTTCATCTCCTCGAAGTCGGCGCCAGCCGCCTCCATGAACTTGATCGCGCGATCGATCTCGGTCGCCATGTGCTCGTAGCGCTTGTTGGCGGGGTTCTCGGCGAAGCCCTTGTTCCATGAGTGCACCTCGCGCAGGTCCGCGAAGCCGCCCTGTGTGAACGCGCGGATGAGGTTCAGCGTGCTCGCCGCCGTGTGGTACGCCGTCAGCAGGCGCTGCGGGTCCGGCGTGCGGGCGCCGTCGGTGAACTCGAAGCCGTTGACGATCTCGCCGCGGAACGCGGGCAGCGTGACGTCGCCGCGCGTCTCGGTGTCCTTCGAGCGCGGCTTGGCGAACTGGCCCGCCATGCGCCCCATCTTGACGATCGGCATCGATGCGCCGTACGTGAGCACGACGGCCATCTGCAGCACGGTCTTGATGCGATTGCGGATCTGGTCGGCGGTCGCGCCCGCGAACGTCTCAGCGCAGTCTCCGCCCTGCAGCAAGAACGCCTTCCCCGCCGCCGCCTCGCCGAGGCGATAGCGCATCTGGTCGACCTCACCCGCGAACACGAGCGGCGGAAGAGTCGCCAGCTCGGCCGACACCAGCTCGACTTCGGCCGGGTCCGGCCACTGCGGCTGCTGCTTGATGGGGAGTTCGCGCCATGCATCGAGCGCGTCGGGGGAATGCTGCATTCCACGATCCTATCGGCTCGCGGAGGGCTCAGATCCCCGCGATCAGGAGAACGCGCTCGCCTTCTGTGCGCCACTCTCCTCGGCGCGACGACGATGCTTTGTGGCGTAGTCGTCGACGTACTCCTGCCCGCCGAGGCGCTGCAGGGAGACCATGATCTCGTCCGTCACGCTGCGGAGCACGAAGCGGTCGTCTTCGAAGCCCTCATAGCGCGAGAAATCGAGCGGCTCCCCGAGCACCATGCCGATCCGCATGATGCGCGGCCGGGAGGATCCGATCGGCAGCATCGTGTCGGTGTCGACCATGACCACGGGGATCACCGGGACCTTCGCGACGAGCGCCATCCGCGCGATGCCGGTGCGTCCCTTGTAGAGCCGACCGTCGGGGCTGCGCGTGCCCTCGGGGTAGATGCCGAGCAGGTCGCCGCGTCCGATCACCTGCAGCGCCGCGTTGAGGGCGCCCTCCGACGCGGATCCTCCCGAGCGGTCGATGGCGATCTGGCCGGTGCCCTTCATGAACCACTTCGTCGCCCAGCCTTTGAGACCTTTGCCGGTGAAGTACTCGGATTTGGCGAGGAACGACATCGGGCGTTCGAGCATGAGCGGTAGGAAGACGGAATCTATCACCGAGAGGTGGTTCGACGCGAGAATCGCCGCGCCCTGCTTCGGAACGTTCTGGGCGCCCGCGATCCACGGCCGGAAGATGCCCTTGAGGACAGGCCCCACGACCAGGTACTTGAGGATCCAATAGAACACCGGGCGACACTCCAGACGACGTCAACGGCCCGATTCTAATGGTGCCGAGTGGCGATTGTGGACAGCGGACAACCTACTGGCGGGTGCGCTCGCGACCCCTCTAGACTCTGCGAGTACTTCCACCGAACGCGCGGACCCTGTGCGCGCACCCGACCGGTACCAAAGGAGCTGCCGTGAACGAGACCTCCGCCGAGCCCCTCGTCCCCGCCGACCCGTCGCAGAACATCAGCGACTTGCTCGTCGATCGTGTGCGGCGGGCGCCGAACCATCCGCTGTTCAGCGTCCCCGACGGGGACGGCTGGCGTGACAAGACGACCAGCGAGTTCGAACAGGAGGTCGTCGCGCTCGCGAAGGGGTTCGTCGCGGCCGGGGTCCGCGTGGGAGACAAGGTCGGCTTCCTCGCGAAGACCACGTACGAGTGGACCCTCGTCGACTTCGCGCTGCACTACGCGGGCATCATCATGGTGCCGGTCTACGAGACCAGCTCGGCTGACCAGATCCACTGGATCCTGTCGGACTCGGGTGCCGTCGCTCTCATCGTCGAGAACGCCGAGCACCACGAGCGCTTCAGCGCCGTGCGCGATGATCTGCCGTTGATCGGCTCGTACTGGCGGATGGACGAGGGCGCGCTCGACGAGCTCGTCTCGCAAGGCGCCGAGGTGGAGGACGCCGAGATCGAGCGCCGCCGGTCCCTGGCGCGCGGTGACGATGTCGCGACGATCATCTACACGTCCGGATCGATGGGGCGTCCGAAGGGCTGTGTCCTGACGCACAGCAATTTCGTCGACACCTCGAAGAACGCGGCGCTGGCGCTCAGCGAGGTGCTCGAGCAGCCGGGGGCGTCCACCGTGCTGTTCATCACCACGGCGCACGTCTTCGCGCGTTTCATGTCGGTGCTCTATGTGCACGCGGGCATCAAGACGGCTCACGAGCCCAACACGAAGAACCTCGTCGCGGCACTCGGCTCGTTCAAGCCCACGTTGCTGCTCGCCGTTCCGCGCGTGTTCGAGAAGGTGTACAACTCGGCCGAGCAGAAGACCGAGGCCGAGGGCAAGGGAGCGATCTTCCGCCGCGCGGTGAAGGTCGCGATCGAGCACGCCCGCCGCGAGCAGGAGGGCGAGCGCATCGGTCCCGTCCTGGCACTGCAGTACAAGCTGTTCAGCAAGCTCGTCTACGGCAAGCTGCGCGATCTGATGGGCGGTCGTGTCACGTACGCGGTGTCGGGTTCGGCGCCGCTCGGACCGCGACTCGGCTATTTCTTCCGCGGGCTCGGCATCAAGATCCTCGAGGGCTACGGCCTCACGGAGACCACGGCGCCCGCGACGGTGAACCGTCCCGACAGCATCAAGGTCGGTTCCGTCGGTCCGGTTCTGCCCGGCGTGAGCGTGCGCATCGCTGACGACGGCGAAGTGCAGGTGAAGGGCGTGAACGTCTTCCGCGAGTACTGGCGCAACCCGGAGGCGACCGAGGAGTCCTTCGACGGAAGTTGGTTCCGCACGGGCGACATCGGTGAGCTGGACGAGAAGGGCAACCTGTCGATCACGGGTCGGAAGAAGGAACTCATCGTCACGGCGGGCGGAAAAAATGTCGCGCCGAATACGCTCGAGGACCCCATCCGCTCGAACTCGATCGTCGGTCAGGTGGTCGTCGTGGGCGACCAGAAGCCGTTCATCTCCGCGCTCGTGACGCTCGACCCCGAGATGCTGCCCGCGTGGCTGAAGACGCACGGCGAGTCGTCGGACATGACGCTCGAACAGGCCGCGGTGTCGCCGGCCGTGAAGGCCGAGGTTCAGCGTGCGATCGACGAGGCGAACGCCCGGGTGTCGCGAGCGGAGTCCATCCGCGAGTTCCGGATCCTCCCGACCGAGTGGACGGAGGCGACCGGCCACCTGACGCCGAAGCTGTCGATCAAGCGCAGCGTGATCATGAAGGACTTCTCGGCGGAGATCGACGACATCTACGCGGCGCCAAGAGACGTCACGACCAACGTCCCGCTCGGCTGATACCGGGCGGGCGCGGAGTCAGAACCAGTCGCTCTCGCGCACCTCACGCATCGCGAGGCGGCGGGTCTCCGGCGGCAGGCGCTGCAGGTAGACCATCCCGTCGAGGTGGTCGGTCTCGTGCTGCAGCATCTGTGCGAACAGCCCCTCGCCCTCGAGCGTGATGACGGACCCGTCGACGTCGAGCCCTTCGACGCGCGCGTACGGATGGCGCATCGCGTCGTGCCAGAGGTTCGGCACCGACAGGCACCCCTCCCCTGTCGGGACCGGTTCTCCGCGCACCTCGACGACGCGCGGGTTGATGATCGCGCCGACGCGGTCGTCGACGTTGTAGCTGAACGCCCGCAGTCCGACACCGATCTGCGGCGCCGCGACGCCTGCGCGCCCCGGGACCTTCACCGTGTCGATGAGGTCGACGATGAGGGCACGCACGCCGTCGTCGATCGTCTCGATCGGCGCGCAGGGCGTGCGGAGCACCGGGTCGCCGTAGAGGCGGATCTCGCGCACCGTCATGCCGAGCGGATTCCCTCGACGACGAGCGAAGCGAGAGACCGGGCCGCTTGGCGCGTGGCGGGGGCGAGGTCGTGGAATGTGATCGTGCTGCCGGTAGCGATCCGCGCGTCGTACGGGATCCGCACGACATCACGGGCGCGACTGCGGAAGTGCGACTCGAGTTCGTCGAGCCGGACGAGCTCCGTTCCGGACGCCTCCTGGTTGATGACGACGACGGCGTTCCGCGCGAGCTCGCCGCGTCCGTTCGTCTCGAGCCACGTGAGGGTCTCGGACGCGAGGCGCGCTTCATCGACGCTCGTGCCGGACACGATGACGATCTGATCCGCGAGGTCGAGCGTCGCGTTCATCACGGAGTGGACGATGCCCGTTCCCGTGTCGGTGAGCACGAGGGAATAGAAGTGCTGCGCCAGCTCGGACACCTTGCGGTAGTCCGCGTCGCTGAACGCGTCGGCGACGTGCGGATCCGCGTCGCTCGCGAGGACGTCGAGGCGCGTCTCGTCGCGCACGACGTGCGCGGACAGGTCTCCGTAGCCGGAGATCTCGTCGCGGTCGCGGACGAGATCACGGACGGTCTTGCCCGACACTCGTGCGATGCGCTCGGCGAGTGTGCCGCGGTCCGGGTTCGCGTCGATCGCGACGACGCGGTCGTTCCTGGCGTCAGCGAGTGCCATACCGAGCAGCGCGGTCACCGTGGTCTTGCCCACGCCGCCCTTGCGGCTCATGACGGGGACGAACCGCGCGGCACCCGGTAGCGGTGCGGCGATGCGTGCCATGAGCTCCTTGCGAGAGCGCGTCTTCTTGCTGTCGCCGAGATTGATCAGTCCGCCGGTCGCCGAGTAGATGATGCGACGCCACGGGTCCTCGGGCTCCGGGCGGCGAATCGCACCGGTGTCGAGGAGCCGCTCATCGGTCAGCACCTCACTCGATTCGCGGTTCGCGGCATCCTCGACCTCGTCGACGCGGCGCGCCGGAGGTTGCAGGAACGAGACGCGCTCCGGGCGGTCGGGCTGTGACACAGCTGTCTCCTTGCGGGGGATCGTCTCGGGCGCAGCCGGATCCGGCGCGCCCTCGCGGTCGTTGTCGTCCGTGTCGGCGGCGGGGCGGAGATCGTCCGCCGAAGCCTTCGTGAGGGGTGCAGGAACGTCCGGCTCGTCAGCGGCGTCCACGATCTCGAACGGCTCGACGTCCTGCTCGCCATCGTCGTCGGCGACGTTGTCGCTCGACGAGGCGTCATCCGCGGGGTGGTCGGAGGGGTCGCCCACGTGGTCATCGGAGGGCGAGTCGCCCGCGGCGTCGACGCTATCGGTCGCGGGCTCGAGGCCGGAGACATCCGCCTCGTCTGCAACGGCGGTCTCGGGCATGCCAGAGTGGTCCGCAGCCTCAGCGGCCCGTGCGTCGTCCACGGCCTCGTCGTCGGCGTCGTTCGCACCGTCGACCGTGTCATCGGCGGCTGTCGAATCCTCCTCCGCGGCGGTGTCAGCCGCGTCAGCCGTGCCCGACCCGGCGAACGGCGCCGTGATCTCCGAGTCCGGGTCATCGCCGTCCGAATCGGCTTCGGCGGCGGCATCGGCGACCTCTTCGTCCACGTCGCCGGAATCGACATCGTCCACGACCGCGACCGCCTCATTAACGTCGTCGGCGGTCTCGTCGTCTTCGACGGCCTCGTCGTCCGCGTCACGAGCACTGTCGGAGTCGTCCGCCGAGTCGGCGCCGGTAACCGTGTCGTCCGCCGAGTAGTCCGTGGCGCGCGTGGGCTCGTCGGCATCGTCCTCAGGCTCGTCGCCCTCGGGGTCGTCTTCCCCGATCGCGCCGGCGCGCGCGGCTTCTTCGCCCGTGAGTTCGTCGGCGATCACGTCGTCGTCCGAGTCGTCGTCGCGATAGCCGACGGGGAGTGTCACGCTCACCTGCGCTGTCGCGCCGAGGTCGATCGAGGTCGTCGAGGTGCCGACATCGTCGAGCACGCCGTGGTCCTGACTGTCGTCGGGAGACGGCTTGCGGTCTTCTGCCAAGGGAAACTCCTGAGTGCCGAGGCGGGACTCCCGCCATCGCAAGGTTACTCGGCCGGTGTGATCACGGCCAAAAGGTCACCGGCATCGACCTGCTGCGTCGCGCCGATCGCAACGCGCTCGATCGTGCCCGCGATGGGCGCGCCCACGGCCGCCTCCATCTTCATCGCCTCGATCGACGCGATGGCCTCGCCGGCCTCGACGACGTCGCCCGGTGAGACCTTGAGCGTGACGACGCCCGAGAACGGCGCCGCGGCGTGCCCGGAGTTCGCGCGGTCGGCCTTCTCGGCCTCGTGCACGTCGACGTCGATCGAGCGGTCACGCGCCTCGACCGGACGCAGCTGACCGTTCAGCGTCGTCATCACCGACCGCATCCCCTTGTCGTCAGCGTCGCCGATCGACTCGAGGCGCAGGTAGAGGTCCACACCCTTCTCCAGCTCGACGACGTGCTCACGCCCAGGCTCGAGACCGTAGAGGTAGTCGGCCGTCTCAAGAACGGAGATGTCGCCGAACTCGTGCTGGATCTCCTCGAACGCGGCCGTCGGCTGCGGGAACAGCAGGTGGTTGAGGCGGGCGCGTCGCGTGGCCGAATCAGCCGCGAGCGCTTCCTCGTCCGCCTCCGTGATCGGCGTGACGCCGGTCTTCACGTCGCGGCCGGCGAGCACCTTCGACCGGAACGGCTCGGGCCATCCGCCGGGGAGTTCGCCGAGCTCGCCCGCCATGAATGCGACGACCGAGTCCGGCACGTCGTACTTCTCGGGGTTCTGCTCGAAGTCGCTCGGATCGGCCTTGACCGCGGCGAGGTGCAGGGCGAGGTCGCCGACGACCTTCGATGACGGCGTCACCTTGGGGATCCGCCCGAGCATGCGATCGGCCGCCGCGTACATGTCTTCGATGAGCTCGAAGTCGTCGGCGAGACCGAGCGCGATCGCCTGCTGACGCAGGTTCGAGAGCTGTCCACCCGGGATCTCGTGCGTGTAGACGCGTCCGGTCGGCCCCTGGAGTCCTGACTCGAACGGCGAGTAGACGTGCCGCACGGCCTCCCAGTACGGCTCGAGGTCCGCAACATTCTGCAGGTCGAGCCCCGTGTCGCGGGCCGTGTGCGCGAGCGACGCGACGAGGGCCGAAAGCGAGGGCTGACTGGTCGTGCCGGCCATCGTCGCGGCAGCGGCGTCAACAGCGTCTGCGCCCGCCGCGCTGGCGGCGAGCAGCGTGCCGAGCTGACCGCCGGCCGTGTCGTGCGTGTGGACGTGCACGGGAAGCGGGAATTCACGGCGCAGCGCCGTGACGAGCTTCGCCGCCGCGGCGGGCCGCAAGAGACCCGCCATGTCCTTGATCGCGAGGATATGCGCGCCAGCGTCGACCATGCGCTCCGCGAGTCGCAGGTAGTAGTCGAGCGTGTACAGCTTCTCTGCCGGATCCAGCAGATCGCCCGTGTAGCAGAGGGCGGTCTCGGCGACAGCGGTTCCCGTCGCCCGGACGGCGTCGATCGCCGGACGCATCTGGTCGACATCGTTCAGCGCGTCGAAGATGCGGAAGATGTCGATGCCGGTGTCGGCGGCTTCCTGCACGAAGGCATCGGTGACCTCGGTCGGGTACGGCGTGTAGCCGACCGTGTTGCGACCGCGCAGCAGCATCTGGATCGCGATGTTCGGCAGCGCCTCGCGGAGCTGCTCGAGTCTCGCCCACGGATCCTCGCCGAGGAACCGGAGAGCGACGTCGTAGGTCGCGCCACCCCACGCCTCGACGCTCAGCAGCTGCGACTCGAGGCGCGCGACGTGCGGGGCGACACCGAGGAGGTCTCGCGTGCGTACGCGGGTCGCGAGGAGCGACTGATGCGCGTCGCGGAAGGTCGTCTCCGTCACCGCGAGCGGCTTCTGCTCGCGCAGGGCCGCGACGAAGCCCTCAGGACCGAGCGCGAGGAGACGCTGTCGGGATCCGTCCGGCGCGGCCGCGGCGGTGTCGATCGTCGGCAGCTTCGTGCGCGGGTCCACGAGGTTCGGCCGTTCACCGTGCGGCCTGTTCACCGCCGTGTCGACCATCCAGCGCAGCAGCTTCGTGCCGCGATCCTTCGACGTACGCCCCTTCAGCAGCTCTGGCCGCTCGTCGATGAACGACGTCGACAGGTCGCCCGCGACGAACGCGGGATCGTCGAGGACAGCACGCAGGAACGGGATGTTCGTGGCGACGCCGCGGATCCGGAATTCAGCGAGTGCGCGACGCGACCGCGCCACGGCGGACGGGAAGTCGCGCCCGCGGACCGTGAGCTTCGCGAGCATCGAGTCGAAGTGCGGAGACACCTGCGATCCGGCGGCGGTCGTGCCGCCGTCGATACGGATCCCCGCCCCGCCCGGAGAGCGGTAGGTGGTGATCTTGCCGGTGTCGGGACGGAAGCCGCTGGCGGGATCCTCCGTGGTGATGCGCGTCTGCATCGCGGCGCCATGCATCACGATCTCGTCCTGAGTGAGGCCGAGCTCGACGAGAGTCTCCCCGAATGCAACGCGCATCTGCGCCTGCACGAGGTCGACGTCGGTGATCTCCTCGGTCACCGTGTGCTCGACCTGGATACGCGGGTTCATCTCGATGAAGACGACCTCGCCGGCACGAGGTCCATCCGTCTCGAGGAGGAACTCGACGGTTCCGGCATTGACGTATCCGATCGACTCCGCGAAGGCGACGGCGTGCCGATGGAGGTCAGCGGCGATCGCGGGGTCGAGATTCGGCGCGGGGGCGAGCTCCACGACCTTCTGGTGACGGCGCTGCACCGAGCAGTCGCGCTCGAAGAGGTGGACGGTGTTGCCCGAGCCATCGGCGAGCACCTGCACCTCGATGTGGCGAGGCCGCAAGACGGCCTGTTCCAGGAACATCCGCGCGTCTCCGAAGGCGCTGCCGGCCTCGCGCATCGCCTCGTCCAGCGCCGGAGCGAGCTCGTCCTTCGTCTCGACGCGGCGCATGCCGCGCCCACCGCCGCCCGCGACGGCCTTCGCGAACAGCGGGAAGCCGATGTCGTCCGACTGGGCGACGAGGGCGTCGACATCGTCGGTCGCCTCGGTCGAACGCAGAACGGGCACGCCGGCCGCAATCGCGTGCTCCTTCGCCGTGACCTTGTTGCCCGCCATCTCGAGCACGTGCGCGGGCGGCCCGATGAACGTGATCCCGTTCTCCGCCGCCTTCGCCGCGAGATCCGGGTTCTCCGAGAGGAACCCGTAGCCCGGGTAGATCGCGTCGGCGCCGGACTGAACCGCGACACGCACGATCTCGTCGACATCGAGATACGCACGCACGGGGTGCCCCTCGGTGCCGATCTGGTAGGCCTCGTCTGCCTTCAAACGGTGCAGGGAGTTGCGGTCTTCCAGGGGGAAGACGGCGACGGTGCGGGCTCCCAGCTCGTAAGCGGCGCGAAACGCTCGGATCGCGATCTCTCCGCGATTGGCGACGAGGACCTTCGAGAACATGTGCCTCCCTTGGGGCAGATTTTCCACCGACAGATCGGCCGGGTGGGCCAGCTCACAGCTTAGATAACGGTAGCGTAGGCGTGTGCACGTACTCAGCGTCAGTTCCCTCAAGGGCGGCGTCGGCAAGACGACGGTGACCCTGGGCCTCGCCTCTGCCGCTTTCGCGCGAGGCATCCGCACCCTCGTCGTCGACCTCGATCCGCAGTCCGATGTGTCGACAGGGCTCGATGTGCAGACGGCCGGACGGCTGAATGTCGCGGACGTCTTGGAGAATCCGAAGGAGAAGACGGTTCGCCAGGCGATCGCGTCGAGCGGCTGGACGAAGGTCCACCCCGGCAAGATCGACATCATGCTCGGCAGCCCGTCGGCGATCAACTACGACGGACCGCACCCCTCCGTGCGTGACGTGTGGAAGATGGAGGAGGCACTCGCGATCATCGAGGACGAGTACGACCTCGTGCTCATCGACTGTGCGCCCTCGTTGAACGCCCTCACCCGCACGGCCTGGGCGGCAAGCGACCGCGTCAGCGTCGTGACCGAGCCCGGCCTGTTCTCGGTGGCCGCCGCCGACCGCGCGCTCCGCGCGATCGAGGAGATCCGTCGCGGGCTCTCCTCACGCCTGCAGCCGCTCGGCATCATCGTGAACCGCGTGCGCCCGCAGTCGGTCGAGCACCAGTTCCGCATCAAGGAGCTGCGCGACATGTTCGGGCCGCTCGTACTCGAGCCGCAGCTGCCCGAGCGCACCTCGCTGCAGCAAGCGCAGGGCGCGGCGAAGCCGTTGCACGTCTGGCCCGGCGAATCGGCACAGGAACTCGCCGCCGACTTCGACCAGCTGCTCGACCGGATCGTCGAGGCCGGCCACATCCCGGTTCCGGACGAGGGACCCCAGGCGCACTGAGCGCGCCTCAGCGCCGCCGCACGAGCGCGCGCACGGTGACCAGCAGACCGACGGCCGTCCACAGCGCGAGCGTGACGAGATCCCATCCGCTGAAGGCGTAGTCGTCGGACGCGACCCCGGCGCGCATGAGGTCACCCGCCGCTTGAATCGGGAGCACATCGTGCAGCGCCTGGAACCAGGCGGGCAGCTGGCTCGCGGGGAACGTGATCGGCGAGAACAGCATCACGAAGAAGACCAGCACCTGCGTGACCAGCTGCGCCAGCGTCGGCGGCAGGCCCACCGCGATCGCGTATCCCACGGCCGTCGCCATCGTCGTCACGAGCAGCGACGCCACGACGAGCAGGATCACGTCGAACGCGAACGCGACGTCATATCGCAGCCACGCGACGAACAGTCCGACGGCGACGCCGGGGAGCGCGATGAGTGCCCAGACAGCGAGGTCGACGATGAGCAGCAGGGGCCGCGCGACCGGCAGCGCCCGCTGATAGTCGAATGCGCCGCTCATTCGCGCGCGGGACACGCCCTGGGGAACGATCACCAGGCCGATGACGAGCAGCAGCACGGTGGGCACGCCGGATGAGAGAAACAGCGCGGTATCCGACGTGATGTCCGGAATCAGGAAGCCGAAGCCGATGACGAGCCCTGCGGCGAGCACCGCCTGGATCACGACGATGAGCGGCAGCATCGCGCCAATGGACGCCAGTGACCATCGCATCATCGCGAGGAAGCTTGTCCAGATCGTGACGCGTGCCGGCGCGATCGATGCCGTCCGGACCAGAGCCGACTCAGGCATGAGCAACCTCCCCTGCCACCCGGTCGGTATCGCCGTCGGCGTGCGCGGTGAGCGCCAGATAGGCGTCTTCGAGTGTCGCCGGGGCGAGCGAGAACCCTTCGATGCGGTCGGCGTCGCGTTGCGCGGTCGCCCATCGCACGGCGGTCGCCGCGTCGTGGGCCGCGACGGTCAGCAGCGTGCGCCGTCCGGTGCGCACGCGGCGCCGCACGGGAAGCCGCTCGTCGTCTTCCGACGGATCCGCACCCGCGGTCGGCAGTTGCAGCTCGAGTCGCAGGTCGCTGTCCTGCGTCCCGCGCAGGCGCGCCGGGGATCCGGAAGCAAGCAGGCGCCCGCTATCGAGGATCGCGAGCTCATCGACGATCCGCTCGGCCTCGGCGACGTTGTGGGTGACGAGCAGCACGCCGCATCCGAGATCGCCGCGGCGCCTCACGGCCTCCCACAGCAGCCGGCGTCGGGAGGCGTCGATGTCGTTTGTCGGCTCATCCAGGATGAGGAGGGGCGGTGGCGCGGCGACGGCCATGGCGAACCCCGTCAATCGCCGGATCCCTCCGGAGAGCCCGCCCCCTTCCGGCAACGCGCGGCGGTCGAGCCACGGCCCGATGTCGAGCTCGTCGGCGAGATCGGAGGCAGCGACGCGCGCGTCGCGCGCCGAGAGTCCGCGGAGGCGTGCGGCGATCTCGATGGCCGCCCGGGGCGTGAGGCCGTCGATCGGCGTCTGCGCCTGCGGCTGGAGTGCCACGTGTCGTCGCGCGGCGGACGGGTTCCGTACCGCGTCGGCACTGCCCACGCGGATCTCCCCCGCCTCCGGCTTCAGCAGTCCGACGACCTGGGAAACGAGGGTGGTCTTCCCGGCGCCGTTGTGCCCGAGCAACCCGACCACCTCACCGCGGCCGACCCGAAGCGAAATGTCGTCGTTGGCGACGACGCGCCCGTATCGGCATGTCAGGCCCGTGATGCGAAGGACGTCACTGCTCATGCTTCTCCCCTCAGATACCACCAGTATGTGGATACCGACAGTATTCGAATACCCTGGGTACGTCAAGTGCGCGGCGCACTTATGATCGAGGGGTGGCTCAGCTTCCCCATCCCCTCTCCCGCCGCGACCGTCAGCAGCAGACGCGCGAAGCGCTGGTCTTCGCGGCCCGGCGGGTGTTCGCGGAGGACGGGTATCACGCGGCGAGCCTCGAGCGGATCGCGCGCGAAGCGGGTTTCACGAAGGGCGCGATCTACTCCAACTTCGACGGCAAACCCGCGCTGTTCCTCGCGGTCATGGATCAGAATCTGCAGCTCGCGGACCTCGATATCCGCGACCCGTTCGACGAGACGAAGGCCCCCACGTCGACCGGCCGTGACCTCGCCGAGCGCGAGGGATACCCGGCGGCCGCAACGCAGGGGTTCGCCCTCGCCACACTCGAATTCATCAGCGCGGCAGCCCGCGACGAGACGCTCGCGCCGCAGCTGCACCGGCGCCTCGAAGAGCTGCTCGACCGCTACACGGAGATCGCAAAGCGCGTGGGCCCCGTCGACGAAACACTTCCGGCCGCTGACATCGGGAAGCTCCTGGCTGCGCTGGACCAGGGCCTGGGCCTGATCCTGCTGTCGGGAGACGTTCCGCTCGACACCACGCTCTTCAACGCGGGCATGCGACGGCTCATCGACCCCGCGCGGACGGCCGCGGACAGCGCGTCCGGCGCCTGAAGCGCGTCAGGCGGTCTTCTTGGCGCGACGAGCGGCGAGCTCGTCGACTGGATCCGGCTCGGCCGGGTCGAACTCGACGAGCGTCGTCTCGACCTCGCGCAGCACCTTGCCGACGGCGATGCCGAAGACGCCCTGCCCACGGCTGACGAGGTCGATCACCTCATCGTTCGACGTGCACAGGTACACCGACGCGCCGTCGCTCATCAGGGTCGTGCTCGCGAGATCGCGGATCCCCGAGGCACGGAGCTGCTCGACGGCCACGCGGATCTGCTGAAGCGAGATCCCGGTGTCGAGGAGTCGTTTGACGAGCTTGAGCACGAGGATGTCGCGGAAGCCGTACAGGCGCTGCGTGCCGGACCCCTGCGCATTGCGAATCGTCGGCACGACGAGGTCGGTGCGCGCCCAGTAGTCGAGCTGACGGTAGGTGATGCCGGCCGCCTTCGCGGCGACGGCGCCGCGATAGCCCGCATCGGGATCCAGCTGCGGCAGACCGTCGGTGAAGAGAAGGTCGACGGCGAATCCGCTGTCGTGGGGATGTCCCGCGCTCATCTTCGTCCTCTCGGTCCAAGGGGTTGCCCCCACAGTACGGGTGCGACCCCGCGCCTTCAACGACATTCGCCTTCCGGGTGACGGCGTGTCGATCAAGACGTTATGAATCGTGATCAGTCGGGCAGCATCTTCGTCAGTGCCTGCTGCACGAAAATGCCGCGCACCTCTTCGAGACGGTCCGCGAGTCTCGGTCCGATCTCGTGCGCACGTGCCCGCGATCGCGCGTCGCCGCGCCGCAGCACGTGTGCGAGCGACGTCTCGATGAGCGTGACCTCTCGTTCGGCGCCCTGCTTGAGGGAGCGAACGTGACGCGGGTCGATGCCGTGCCGCTCGAGCGCGACCAGTGCACGCAGCAACGCCACGTGCTGGCTGTCGTACGTCTCCGCGGGCGCGATGAGTCCGAGGCTGAAAGCATCGTTCAACAGCTGAGCGGGCGCCTCGGCCGCGGCAAGCAGATCGGCGCGGGAGTAGGCACGACCCGTCGGATGAATCGACTGCGGGGCCTGCGGCAGCTCGGGCTCGCGGCCGGCATCGACGTCATCGAGGTACTCACGAATGACGCTCAGCGGCAGGTAGTGGTCGCGCTGCAGGGTGAGTGCGAGGCGCAGTCGCTCGACGTCCGTGGACGCGAACTTGCGGTAACCCGACGCCGTGCGCTCGGGGGTGACGATTCCCTGCACTTCGAGGAATCGCAGCTTGCTCGAGGTCAGCGCGGGGAACTCCGCCGACAGCTTCGACAGCACCTGCCCGATCGAGAGCAGTGCGGCCGACTTCTGCGCAGCGGATCCGCGTCGTGCGGCCGCCGCGGCCATCAGGATCCCGCCGCCGGGAGGTCGCGAGGCGAACTGAAGAAGTTCAGTCGGAACTTCCCGACGCGCACCTCGTCACCGTTGTGCAGCTGCGCCCTGTCGACGCGTTCGCCGTCGACGTAGGTGCCGTTGAGCGAGCGCTGGTCGACGAGATCGAATGAGGCGCGGGAGCGCGTGATCTCGGCATGGCGGCGCGACACGGTCACGTCGTCGAGGAAGATGTCTGCGTTGGGGTGACGCCCGACTGTCGTCGCGTCGCGGTCGAGCAGGTAGCGCGCGCCCGCAGCGGGGCCAGACCGCACGAGGAGGAGCGCGGCGCCCGACGGAAGGGCCGCGATCGCGTCGAGCTCGGCCTGCGACAGGTCGCCGCGGAACGGGATGAAGGAGAGATCCGAGTCGTGGCCGAACGTCTGCGTATGGTCGCCGGAGCCGTCGTATCCGCCCACGTTATGAATGTGCCTCGTCGCCGGTGACATCGGCTCGTG
>DGYFJ06201__coassemble_962_pt1 | contig 15389 bp, 14 predicted proteins | sample DGYFJ06201__metabat2_high_PE_006 | metagenome-assembled genome bin DGYFJ06201 | reverse complement strand
ATGAGCTCGTGGCCCTGGATCGAACTGCTCATCCATGCGCCGGCCTCATGCTGACCGTCCGGCATGAGGATCGTCTCGTACGTGCGGAGTCCGAACCCGTCCTCCCAGAACTCGCGGCATGCCCGTACGTCGCGCGCGAGCAGGTTCACGTGGTCGAGGTGCTTCACGTTCGCGCCGCGCCCCACGTACGCCTGCACGTTCGTCGGGATCACGGGACGCGTCGCCTCCGACGGGACGTACCGCTCCGTCTCCCAGTAGATGCGGAACTCGTGCCCGTCGGGATCCTCGAACGCGTAGGCGGGGCCGATCCCCTCGTCGGGGTCGACCCACCGCCCCTCGATGCCGGCGTCGGTGAGCCAGGCAACCCGCTGAGCGAGCTCCTCCTCGCCCTCGGTGCGCCAGCCGACGTAATCGAGCCCGGCGCGATCCGACGCTGTCACCTTGAGCGTCCACGCCTCGTAGGTGTTGAAGCTGCGCAGGTAGGTGCTGTCGCCGCGGGTCGCGACCACGTCCATGCCGAGCAGGTCGTGGAAGTACCGAATCGTCTCGTCCGGGGTCGGGGTGAGGATGCCGTGGATCCCGAGGTGGGACAGCTGGTGGCGTGTCATGTGCGCGTCTCCTCGCGTCGAATCGGTCGGCGGGTCATCGATGTTCGACGGGGTTCGAGAGCGTCCCGATCCCCTCGATCGCCACCTCGACCACCCCGCCGAGCCGGGTCAGGTCGACGTTCTGCACGGCTCCGCCCTTCGCCGAACGCTTCAGCGCCGTCCCCATCGCGATGACGTCGCCCGCCTCGAGCGTCATGTACTGCGACGCGAAGGAGACGACCTCGGCCACGCTGAACCGCAGGTTCGCGGTGTTGTCCTCCGTGACGAGCGCCGCGTCGTGGCTGCACGTGATGCGCAGGGCGTGCGGATCCGGGATGTCGTCGCGGGTCGCGATCCACGGCCCGAGCGGACCGAAGGTGTCGGTCCCCTTGTAGCGCGCGGGGTAGCTGACCCAGCTCTCGACGTACCGGATGCCGTCGGCCGCGTCAGGATCCGGGTGGATCGCGCGGTAGTGGAACGTGTCCTCGCCGCGCATCGTCGGCGAGGTGAGATCGTTCATGATCGTGTAGCCAAAAACGTGCTCGTACGCATCGGCGACAGGGATCTCGGATCCGGATCGGCCGATCACGACGGCGAGCTCGGGTTCGGGGTGCACCCGCCCCATCTCTTCGCGCAGGCGGATGGGGCGCCCCGATCCCACGAGCGAGGACGATGGCTTCACGAACATCGCCGGGGTGTCGGGCCCGGACAGGATCCGGTCGGGGTTCGCGCTGTTGTTCAGCGCGACGCACAGGATCTTCGGCGGGCGCCGCACGGGCGGCAGCCAGTGCGCTCCCTCGAGCGAGACGCGGCGGCCCCGTTCGAGCGCGACCGCGGCCGCTTCTTCGAGGTCGGGTTCGCCGCCGAGGAAGACGTGGTCGAGCGACGCCACGCCGTCGACGATCGCCGCCTCGTCGTCGGACACCCGCACGACGAGGGCAGCGGCGCCGTCGATCTCGATCATTCCGAGTCTCATGGCATCAGACCGTGATGACCTTCGGCGCCCCGACGGCCTTCAGGCCGTGGGAGCCGAACTCGAGACCGTAGCCGGACGCCTTCGTGCCGCCGAACGGGACGACAGGGTTGAGCGTGCCGTGCTGGTTGATCCACACGGTTCCGGACTCGATTCGGCCTGCCAGCGCGAACGCCTCGTCGGGGTCACCCCAGAGCGATGCGCCGAGCCCCTGCTCCGTCGAGTTCGCCCGCGCGATCGCGTCGTCGACATCGCTGTAGCGCAGCACCGGCAGCACCGGGCCGAACTGCTCCTCCGCCACGAGCGGGGCGTCGTCGTCGATGTCCGCCACGATCGTCGCGCGATAGAACCGCGGGCCGAGCTCCGTCGCGGGCTCCCCGCCCGTGACGATGCGCGCGCCGCGCCGCCGGGCGTCGTCGACGAGGCGCGAGACGATGCCGAACTGCTGATCGGTCGTGAGCGGGCCGAGCGCGCTCTCTTCGCTGGTGCCCGCGCCGAGCGGCATGCTCTCCGCGATGCCGGCGAGCGCCGTGACGACGTCGTCGTAGATCGAGTCGTGCACGTAGAGCCGCTTGAGGGCCGCGCACGTCTGGCCCGTATTGATGAAGGCGCCCCAGAACAGCCCCTCGGCGATTGCGGCCGGGTCGGCGCCCGGCAGCACGATCCCCGGGTCGTTGCCGCCCAGCTCGAGCGTCAGGCGCGCGAGGTTGCCCGCCGAGCTCTCGACGATACGGCGTCCCGTCGCCGTCGATCCGGTGAACATCACCTTGTCGACCTCGGGATGCGCCGAGATCGCCGCTCCGACGTCGCGCCCGCCGGCGATCCCGGTCAGCACGCCTTCGGGCAGGTGACGGTTCATCAGCTCGATCACGGCGAGCACGCTCAGCGGCGTGTACTCGCTCGGCTTCGCGACGACGGTATTCCCCATGCGCAACGACGGCGCGATCTGCCAGATCGCGATGAGCGCCGGCCAGTTCCACGGATTGATGGCGGCCACGACGCCGAGCGGCTCGTAGCGCAGCACCGAACGCGTGCCCTCCGCCTCGAACAGGACCTCGTCTTCGAGCGGGGTGTCGGCCGCCGTGCGGATCCAGACGGCGCACCCGCCCGCCTCGAAGCGCGCCCCGGCACCGTTGAGCGGCTTTCCCTGCTCGCGCGCGATGATGTCGGCGAGCTCCTCGGCGTGCGCCTCGACCTCGTCGGCGGCGGCGTTCAGGATCCGCGCGCGCTCCTCGTGGCCGAGCGCGGCCCACGCCGGCTGCGCGCGGCGCGCGGCTGCCAGGGCCGCGTCGAGATCCGCCGTCGTGTGCTCTGGCGCGTGCCCGAAGACCTCGTCGGTGGCCGCATCTGCGACCGGACGTCCGGATCCGCTCGGCGCCGTGATGGCATCGAGAAGTGCGTTGGTCGTCATCGTCTCGTCTCCTTCTCTCATCGATTCGCGAACTGCTCGACGCAGGAGAGAGTCGCGTCATCGACCTCGGCGTCCGCGTACTCGTCCAGGCCCGCGAGGTAGTCGTCGAGCACCCCCTGCGCGTTGTCCAGGCCCTGCTCGCTCGCGAGGTCGACCCAGGCGTCGAGAAGCGCGTCGCCCGTCTCGTCACGCCACTGCTCGGTGATCGACTCGTCCCACTGGCCGAGGTTCTCGACCGTGCTCGCCTCGAGCATCTGTGGGCACTGATCGGCGGCGGTCCCGTTGTATGCCTCCGCGCCGAGACCCGAGCTGAGCTCTGCGGCGGCGTCGTCGACAATCGTCTTCAGGTCGTCGGGCAGGCCGTTGTAGGCGTCGGCGGACAGCCACATGCCGAAGGACGAGTACTCACCGATCCCGGGGTCCGTCCAGTGCGGCAGCAGCTCCATGAGCTTGTAGTTGACGGGGAAGTCCATGCCTGCGGCCACGCCGTCGACGACACCGCGTTCGACTCCCTCGTAGGCCTCGTTCGCGGGGAGGGCGACGATGTTCGCCCCCGCGTCCTCGAACAGCTGCTGACCGAGCGGACCCGAGACGCGCAACGACAGGCCCTCGAGATCCGACGGTTCCGTGACCTCCGTGGGCGACCCGATCAGTGCGCGGCCGACGGGCCAGGTGCTCAGGTGGTGCAGCCCGTTGCTGTCCATCATCGCCTTGGCGTCGGCGTTGTCGACGTGCAGCTCGTACAGCGACTGCATGATCGCCTGCCAGTTCTGCCCGATGAAGGGGATGCTGACGACGCTCGTCGACGGGAAGTACTGCGGCGTGTAGTCGGGGATGGTGACGCCGATGTCGGCGCGCCCGTCGCGGACGCAGTCGACGATCTCCTGCGCGTTGCAGAGCGAATACGCCTCCGTGCGCTCGAACGAGATCCGGCCGTCGCTGCGCTCCTCGACGAGGTCGAGGTAGGCGTCCTGCACCGCGGCGTTGGGGGTGCCGTCGATCGCGGAGGTCACGAGCGTGAGCTCGACCTCCGCGCCGGCAGAGCCTCCGCCATCGCCGTCATCGTCCGCGACGACTCCCGAACAGCCGACGACGAGCAGCATCGCGGCCGCCGATCCCGCGGCGAGCGCGGCCCTGCGAGTAAAACGTGAGCGTGACATCGAGGATCCTCTCCGTTGAGGGTGTGCCGAGGTGGCGGTTCGATCTGTGCCAGTCTCGCCCGCCGAGGTCGGCGGGGTTAGTACATGGGCGAACGGGTTTGGTGCGCTGGCGCACACCCGCCTCAGACGGCGACAAGGGAGGGCAGGAACAGCGTCAGAGCGGGGAACAGCAACAGCAGCGTCGTCGTGACCGCTTCGATGCCGAGGAGCGGCATGACGCCGCGGAACACGGTCTCGGGTTTGACACCCGTGGCGCCCGAGACGACGAACGTCAGGATGCCGACGGGCGGAGTGACCATGCCGATTTCGATGAACTTCACGATCATGATCCCGAGCCAGATGCCGCTGAAGCCGAACTCGGCGGCGATCGGCACGAGGATCGGCACCGTGATGATGAGGATCGACATCGATTCGAGGAACATGCCGAGCGGCACGAGGCAGACCAGCAGGATCGCCATCACCGCAAGCGGCGGCAGCGGCAGCTCGCCGACCCACTCGGTGATCGCCTGGGTCACGCCCGCGGCGACGAAGAACGTCGACAGGATCGCGGATCCGATGACGACGAAGAACACCATCGAGGTCGCCTGGGCGGTATCGAGCAGCGCATCGCGGAAGTGCTGGATCGTCGCGCGGAGCCCCTGCCGTCTGTTCTCGATGGCGAGGATCACGAGCGCGGCGAGCGCGCCGATCGCCGCGGACTCGGTCGACGTGAACAGCCCCGAGTACATGCCGCCGATGACGATGACGAACAGGATCACGACGTGGACGACGCCGCGCCACGGCAGTGACCGGATGCGCGGACGCGAGGCTGTGGCGGTGACCGAGGCGGCGCTCTGACGGCCGACGATCTTCTTGTCCTGCAGTTCGCTGCGCGCCTCGCCGATGGCGGCGTCGAGGTCCTCGTGGTCGCGACTGACCTGCCGTTGGCCGGCGAGCATGATGTAGACGATGTAGCCGAGCGCGGACAGCAGGCCGGGCACGATGCCGGCGGCGAGCATCTGCGCGACCGACTCGCTCGCCATGACGGCGTACAGCACGAGGAAGGTACTTGGCGGGATCATCACGCCGAGGGTCCCGGCGACCGCGACGATGCCGGTCGCGAGCGCGGGTGGATACCCCTTCTGCCGCATCTGCTCGACCGAGAGCTTCGCCATCGTCGCCGCGGTGCCGATGCTGGATCCGGACACCGCCGAGAAGCCGGCACAGGCCATGACCGTGGCGACGCCGAGTCCGCCCGGAGCCCGCCGGACGAAGTGGTGTGCGACGGCGAACACGTTCTCGGCGATGTTGGCACGCACGGCGAGCATGCCCATCAGCACGAACATCGGGATGATCGTGAGCGTGAAGGTCGCGGTCGTGGAGAACGGAACGGAGCCGAGGGTGCGCGTCGCGTAGTCGGTGCCCTGCAGCAGCACGAGTCCGACGCCGCCGGCGGCGCCGAGGCTGAACGCGACGGGCATCCGTGCCGCGAGCAGCACGAGCATGAGAACGATCGTGAGGACGACCACCTGCCAGATCTGCATGGTCACTCCGCTCCGGCGTGCGCGACGCCGCTCTCGGGGTCGTCAGTGGATCCCATCGGAAGGCGCCGGGTCGAGACCCGCACGACGTTCACGACGCACGCCAGCGCGAGCGCGGCGAAGCCGATCACAACCACCCAGCGCAGGGGCCACAGCGGCCACATCACCAGCCCCATGCGCGTCTCGCCGCGCTCAGTCGCCGACAGCGCGCGCTGCGCCGTCGCGAACAGGAGCCACACCGTCACGAGCGAACAGAGGATCCACACGGCGATGCCCACGACGCGGTTCAGGTTCTCGCCGAGACGATCCATGACGAGCGTGACGGCCACGTGGGCGCCCGTCACGAGCGCCCACGAGAGGCCGAGGAAAATGGACACGACGAGCGCCGACTCGGCGATCTCGACCATCGACGGCACGCTCCCGCCGCCGACCTGCCGCGCGACCACGTCGACGACGATGGCGGCCATCAGCACGACAAGCGCGCCCGCGGCGATCACGCCGAAGACGCGGCTGAGGGCGGTGACGAAGCGCTCCATCGGCTCAGCTCTTCTCCCAGAACTCGTAGGCCCGCGTATGGTCGACGGCGCCGAGGTCGTCGAGCGCCCCCTCGAACGCGGCGGTCACCGCATCGCAGATGGGCGCGGCGTGGTCGACCGACCGTCCGAGCTTCTGCGCGATGCGCACGTCCTTCGTCAGCAGCGGCAGCGCGAACCCGCTCGCGAACTTCCGGTCGACGACGTGCGGGCCGAGCACGTGGCTGCTCGAGAACGTCTGCCCCGTGGAGTCGTTGAAGATGTCGACCATGACCTGCGGGTCGAGGCCGAATCGCTCGCCCGCGATGAGCGCTTCGGCGGAGGCCGCGAACGCGGCGCCGGCGACGAAGTTGTTGAGGGCCTTCATCGCGTGCCCCGTGCCGAGCCCGCCGGTGCGGTAGATGCTGTGGCTCATCGTCTCGATGACCGGGATGGCGGTCTCTGCCGCGGCATCGTCGTCGGTGCCGAGCATGATGGCGAGCGTCGCGGCCTCGGCCCGCTCGCGGGCGCCCGACACGGGCGCGTCGACCATGCGGATCCCGTGTGCGGCGAGCATCCGTCCGGTCTCGACCGTCTCGGTCGGATCCGACGAGCTCATGTCGACGATCACGGTCCCCTCGCGGAAGGGGATCCGAAGCTCGTCGCCGTCGAGCAGGGCCGCGCGGACGAGCGCACTCGTCGGGAGCATCAGCACGACGACGTCGCACGGCGCGAGGTCCGCGCTGGCGACCGCGCTCACGGCGCCGATTCGCTCCGCCGTCGCCGCCGTGAGCTCCGCGTCGATGTCGTGGACCCGCAGCGGGAACCCGCCGCGGGCGATGTTCCGCGACATCGGGCCGCCCATCGTGCCGAGCCCGATGAATCCGACATCCAAGGTGTCGTCCGTCATGTCTCGCCTTCCGTCTCTGACTGCTCGATCAGGCCGTCTGCGCGGTGCGCGCGGCCTCTCCGTCGATGTCGAGGCTCACGCCGCGTTCGGTGAGCACCTCCTGGATCGCCCGAAGTCCGTCGTTGGCTGCGGGGATCCCGCAGTAGAGGATCGCGTGCAACGCGATCTCGCGGAGCTCGTGCGGGGTGATCCCGTTCTCGAGCGCGCCGTTCACGTGGATCCGCAGCTCGTGCGCTCGGCCGAGCGCGATGAGCATCGCGACGGTGATCTTGCTGCGCTCCGGAACCGTGAGGCCGTCACGCTGCCAGAAGTCGCCGAAGCAGCTGCGCGTCACGAAGTCCTGCATCTTGTCGTTCAGATCGGTCGTGTGGTGCACCTGGTCTTCGGCGCCGGCGACGCCGAACATCTTCCGGCGCTGCTCAAGTCCCACATCGTGTGCGTCGTCGCGGATGACCACGTGTTCCTCCCACCGGATCGCCTTCGATCCGTCGTCGCGTATAACGAGCTGAATTTCGCCCGCATGGCCGAGTCTGCCCGTCGCCGAGCGGGACCTCTTGTGATCTCGCGCACGGGCCTGCGGCGGCGGTGCAGACTCGTCGGCTACGGCGAGACGTGCAGCCCGCGATATTCGCGCGGCGACACGTCGAACCGTCCCTTGAAGATCTTGCTGAAGTGGCTGGCGTCGGCGAATCCCCACCGCTGCGCGATCTGCGAGACCGACTGCCGGGCGAGCGACGGATCGCTGAGATCGCGGCGGCAGTGCTCGAGGCGCCGCGCGCGGATGTACCCGGAGACGGTGAGGTCCTCGTCCTGGAAGCGGTACTGGAGGTGCCGGACCGACACGAAGTGCTCCCGCGCGATCGACGCGGCCGACAGGTCGGGGTCGCTGAGGTTCTCCTCGATGAAGGTCGTGAAGGTGCGCATCTCAGCCTGACGGGACGCACCCTCCTCGAGATCGCCGCCCGCGAGCTCCGCGTACACGAGCGTCGTGAGCAGGTCGAGCGAGCTGCGGGTGATCCGGTCGCCGTGCACGCCGTCGAGCAGGTCGAGGTTCTCGGCCATGTGCTGCATGAACGGCGAGATCACCGAGCCGACTCCCTCGTCGCCCGCGAGCCGCACCGCGGTGATTCGGCGGATCAGGGCGCGCGGGATCTCGAAGGCGTCGGTCGGGAACGCCATGACGAGGCAGCGCGTGTCGTCGGTGAAGTCGAGTGTGTAGGGGCGGCCGGTGTCGTAGATGGCGATGTCGCCCGGACGTAGGAACGCGTCGCGGCCGTCCTGGGCGACGTAGCCGGTGCCATCGAGCTGCAGGCTCAGCTTGAAGTGCTGCTGCTCGCGCCGCGAGATGAGGTCGGACGTGCGCTCCACCGTGTGGGTGTTCGCCGTGATTTCGCCGACGCTCACCCGGTCGACCTCACGGAAGCGGAGCATCCCCTCGAAGGTGTCGGCGGCGGTGCGGGTGCGCACCCGGAGGGGCACGAAGCGGTTGCCCGCGATCGCCCGCCATTCATGGATCGAGTGGGCGGTCCCGGTCTCGATCCGCTGTTCTGTCGTCGCGTCGTGCTCAAACATCGATTCGCCCTCGAATCTCGGCGCAGCCCTCGCGCGCCGTCCCCCTCAGTCTCGGTTGCTTCGCCTCATATGTAAAACATGACCAGGCGACGTATCACCACAGGAGAACTCGGGTGTCGTGTCAGCTCGTCGCGACCTCGCCCCCACCGGGGAGGGGCCGCGAGCGCGCCCACCCGCTCAGGAAGTCGTGCAGCGCACGGTATCGGGCGGTGCGCGGGGCGCCCGCGGGGCGGGCGAGGCCGGTGACGGTTGCCGGCACGCTGTCCGCGATCCGCAGCGGCGTGACGACGTGGCCGTCGTACGTCACGTCCGAGGCCGGGTGCTGAAACAGGATGGAGTAGCCCTCGCCGCGGCCGACGAGGCAGCGCGCGAGCTCGAAGCTCGTCGTCGTGTGTCCGATCACCGGGCGCAGCCCGAGGCCGGCGAAGATCTGCTCTGTGTTCTGCCGGGCGGGCGCGACATCGAGGAGCACGAGCGGATCCGACAGCAGCTCGCCGAGGTGCACGCTGCCCCGGCGCGCGGCCGGGTGCTCGGCCGCGACGATCACGTGCGGCGAATGCTCCTGCACCGTGTCGAAGGCGAGCTGCGCCGACACGTCGACGCTGTAGAGCAGCGCCGCATCGATGCGCCCCTGCAGGAGCATGTCGTTCAGCTGCGGTGCGCTCGCTTCGACGTAGTCGAGCTCGAGGTCGGGATGACGCCGACCGAACTCCTGCAGGATCGGCGGCAGAATGAACGGCGCGAGCGTCGAGAAACAGCCGAGCCGGAGAGTGCCGGTGACGCTCGTCGAGGCCTGCCAGGCATCGCTCGCGAGCGCCTCGGCACCGGTGAGCAGGTGCCGGGCGAGCGAGAGCACGCGGGATCCGGCTGGCGTCAGCGTCACCCCGTGTCCCTTGCGGCGCACGAGAAGTTGGAGCGAAAGGTGGCGTTCGAGTTCATCGATCGCCAGCGCGAGGGCGGACGCGCTCACGTGGCACCGCTCGGCCGCCCGCGAGAGCGTGCCCTCGCTCGCGATCGCGCTGAAGTACTCGAGCTGTCGGAATGTGAAGGGAATGTCCATCAACCAAGTTCTCCTGTGGTGTTACGTAGCTAACTCATGTTTTACATACGAACCCGGATCCGTCAACACTGGGGTGGGCGAGGCGAGCGTGCCCCGCCGAGATTCGAGGAGGAATCATGGCTCAGAACCTGGAAGAGGCGATCGCCGAAGCCGGCAGCCCCGTCAAGCTGCTGTGGGAGTCGCAGACACCGCCGGCAGTCGTGCCGCGCGTGGTGCAGGAGTTCTCGAACTGGCGCGACGAGCAGCTCGCGTGGCGTCGAACCGCAGTGCTGTACGACCAGTCGCATCACATGGCCGATCTCAACATCAAGGGCCCCGACGCCCTGAAGCTCATCCGCGACCTCGCGATCAACAGCGTGGAGAACTTCCCCGTCGACATGGCGAAGCAGTTCGTCGCCGTCAACCACGATGGTTACGTGATCGGCGACAACATCCTCTTCCACCTCGAGGAGGACGAGTACCAGGCCGTCGGCATCCCGCCGTCGATCAACTGGATGCACTACCACGCGGTCACGGGCGGCTACGACGTGCGCATCTGGCGCGACGACAACTCGCTCGTGCGGCAGGGGGATCCGGTCTGCTACCGCTACCAGGTACAGGGCCCCGGCGCGATGGACGTCATCCGCGAGGCCACCGGCGAAGAGCCGCCGAAGCTCAAGTTCTTCCACATGACGCGCTTCACGATCGGCGGCAAGGAAGTCCGCGCACTCCGTCACGGCATGGCCGGCGAGCCCGGCTTCGAGATGTGGGGCCCGTGGGAGGACCAGGCCGCCGTTCACGCGGCGCTCCTCGAGGCGGGCGCGAAGCACGGCATGATCCAGGTCGGCGGCCGCGCCTATCACACCAATGCGCTCGAGTCGGGCTGGCTTCCGCGGCCGCTTCCCGCGATCTACACGGACGAGCGCCTCGCGCCGTACCGCAAGTGGCTGAAGGAGAACGCGTACGAGACGATCTCCCCGCTCGGCGGCAGCTTCCACTCCGACAACATCGAGGACTACTACGTCACACCGTTCGAGCTCGACTACGGCCGGATCGTGTCGTTCGACCACGACTTCATCGGGCGCGCGGCGCTGGAGAAGGCCGTCGAGGAGGGCCGCACGGACACGCGCCGCAAGGTGACGCTCGTCTGGAACGGCGATGACGTCGCCGATGCGGTCGGCTCGATGTACCGCCCCGGACCCGGCGCCAAGTACTTCAACCTGCCGATGTCGCTCTACGACACGTTCCACGCCGACCGCGTTGAGTCGGGCGGGCGCACTGTGGGCCAGTCGACATGGACGGGCTACTCCGCGAACGAGCGCGCGATCCTGTCGCTCGCCGTCGTCGAGCCCGAGTTCGCCGAGCCCGGCACCGAGGTGACCGTCGTCTGGGGCGAGGACACGCCGTCCTCCAAGCTGCAGGTCGAGGATCACGTGCAGGTGAAGATCCGCGCCACGGTGCAGCCCGCACCCCTCACCCAGAAAGCGCGCACGACCTACCGCGCGAACTGATCTGCCGCGGAAATCGCGCCCGTCTCGCGCTTGTCGAGGCGGGCGCGATTTTCCCTCTTCCCTTTACCTATCCATATAGGTACTCTGTAATTCGACGCGCGACGACGCGCACCGATTCGAAAGGATCACCCGTGAACCCCGGTATCAAGCTCATCGATGACTTCTCCCTCGAGATGACGGGCAAAGACGTGCCCGGACTGCACGAGGCCCAGCACGCGCTCCCCGCGGGGACGCGGATCAACGTGACCTTCCTCGGAAACGAGGACCTCGAGATGCGCGTCGCCGCAGCCAAGGCGGTCAAGGAAGCCGGCTTCACCCCGGTCGCGCACATCTCCGCGCGCCGCATCGCTTCGCCCGGCCAGCTCGAGGAGTTCCTCTCCGCGCTGCGCGAGGTCGACGCGATCGAGAACGTCTTCTGCGTCGGCGGCGACCCGGAGACCCCGATGGGTCCGTATGCGAGCGCGCTCGACCTCATCCAGTCCGGACGCCTGCCCGAGTTCGGCGTCAAGGAGGTGTCGATCGCCGGATACCCCGAGGGGCACCCCGACATCTCGGACGCCGACCTGTGGGATCACCTCGAGCGCAAGTCGACGGCGCTCACCGAGCAGGGCCTCGGTCGCGTCGTGCTCACGCAGTTCGGTTTCGACACGGATCCGGTCATCTCCTGGATCCGCGAGGTGCGCGAGCGCGGCATCGACGCGCCGCTGCGCATCGGCGTTCCCGGCCCGGCGGGCATCAAGCGCCTGCTCGCGTTCGCCCGCCGATTCGGCGTCGGCGCGAACGCGATGATCGTGAAGAAGTACGGCTTCTCGCTGACCAACCTGATGGGGACGGCGGGCCCCGACCGCTTCGTGAACGAGCTCGGCGCCCTTGTCGAGGACGACCCCACGGCCGGCGACGTCGGCATCCACCTCTACACTTTCGGTGGTCTGCTCGCGACGGCCGAGTGGGCGCAGAAGTTCCGAAAGGATGCGTCATGACCGCCCCCATCCCGCACCTCGTCGATCACGCGAGCCTCATCGTCCACGGACCGGACCAGGCCGGCATCGTGAACGAGATCGCCTCGCTCGTATCGCGACGGGGCGGCAACATCATTTCGCTCGACCAGCACTCGACCGGCCCGACGGGCGGCGACTTCTTCCAGCGAATCGTGTTCCACCGGCCCGACCTCGTCGCGGCGCTGCCGGAGATCCGCGCCGACCTCGACGAGACGGTGAAGCCGATGGGCCTCGACTGGCGGCTGCGCGACCTCTCGATCCCGCTGCGGATGGCCGTGCTCGCCTCGAAGAGCGACCACTGCCTGCTCGACCTGCTGTGGCGTCACCGTCGCGGCGAGCTGCCGGTCACGATCCCGATGACGATCTCGAACCACACCGACGTCGCCGATGACGTGCGCACGTTCGGCGTGCCGTTCTTCCACGTGCCGTCCCAGAAGGGGCCGGACAAGTCTCAGTCCGAGGCCGAGATCCTGGGGCTGCTGAAGGGCAACGTCGACTTCGTCGTGTTGGCCCGTTACATGCAGGTCATCTCGAACGACTTCCTCGAGAAGATCGGCGTCCCGGTCATCAACATCCACCACTCCTTCCTGCCCGCATTCATCGGTGCCGGGCCGTACCGCAAGGCCAAGGAGCGGGGCGTGAAGCTCGTCGGCGCCACCGCGCACTACGTCACCGAAGAGCTCGACGAGGGCCCCATCATCGAGCAGGACGTCGTGCGCGTCACGCACGCCGACACCGCCGCGGACCTGCAGGCCCGTGGCGCCGACGTCGAGCGCGCCGTACTCTCCCGGGCCGTCCGCTGGCACGCGCAGGATCGCATCATCCGGCACGGCAACCACACCATCGTCTTCAACACCTGACCCGCAACCACGAACAGAGAAAGGTTCACCGTGGCACCTCAGAATCTCCAGCAGGCCATCGACCAGGCAGGTAACGCCGTCGACATGCTGCGCAACTCGCAGATCGGCTCGTACATCTATCCGGTCGTCCCCGCCGACTTCCAGAACTGGATCAAGGAACAGCGCGCGTGGCGCGAGACGGCCGTGCTCTACGACCAGTCGCACCACATGGATAACGTGTTCCTCAAGGGATCCGACGCCATCAAGCTCATCAGCGACACCGCGATCAACTCGGTCGCGAACTTCGCGGTGAACAAGGCCAAGCAGTACGTGCCGACGACGGCCTCGGGCCACGTCATCGGCGACGGCATCCTCTTCCGTGAGGCCGAGGAAGAGTACGTCTACGTCGGGCGTTCACCCGCGTCGAACTGGCTCATGTACCACGGTGAGACCGGCGGATACTCGAACCTGGACGTCGAGGTCGACCGCCGCTCGCCGTCGCGCCCCTACGGCCACGCCGTGTCGCGCCAGTACTACCGCTTCCAGATCCAGGGCCCGCGTGCCTGGGAGGTCATCGAGAAGGTCAACGGCGGCCCGCTCGAGCAGCTGCGGTTCTTCAACATGTCGACCATGACGATCGCCGGCAAGAACGTGCGCACGCTGCGTCACGGCATGGCCGGGGCTCCCGGTCTCGAGATCTGGGGCCCGTACGAGGACCACGACCTGATCCGCGACACGATTGTCGAGGCGGGCGCCGAGTTCGGTCTCGTGCCGGTGGGTTCGCGTGCGTACCCGTCGAACACGCTCGAGTCGGGCTGGATCCCCTCCCCGCTCCCCGCGATCTACTCGGGCGCCGAGGAGGCCGCGTACCGCAGCTGGCTGCCGGCCGACGGCTACGAGGCGACGGGTACGCTCGCCGGATCCTTCGTGTCGGACGACATCTCCGACTACTACCTCACGCCGTGGGAGCTCGGATACGGATCCTTCGTGAAGTTCGACCACGACTTCATCGGACGCGACGCGCTCGAGAAGATCGACCCGGCGACGCAGCGTCGCAAGGTCACGCTCGAGTGGAACGCCGAGGACCTCACGAAGATCTTCGGTTCGCTGTTCGACGTCGACGGTCCGAACTACAAGTTCTTCGACTTGCCGCTCGCCAACTACGGCTCGGCGAACTACGACTCGGTCGTCGACGCTGGCGGCAACAACGTCGGCTTCTCGATGTTCACCGGCTACAGCTCGAACGAGCGTCGCGGCCTGTCGCTCGCGACCGTGAACCCGGATGTCCCCGAGGGCGCCGAGGTCAAGGTCGTCTGGGGCGAGCCCGGCGGCGGCACGTCGAAGGCGTCGGTCGAGAAGCACGAGCAGCTCGAGGTCCGCGCTGTCGTCAGCCCGGTGCCGTTCTCGTCGGTCGCGCGCGAGACCTACCAAGGTGGATGGCGTACCGGATACACGGACTGATTTCTCCCGAAGGGGCTCGAGCGCAAGCTCGGGCCCCTTCTCTGACGAAGGTCATCGCATGAGTCTCCGATACGCCCTCCTCGCGCTCCTCCGCGTCGGCGCGACCTCGGGATACGACCTGCAGAAGCAGTTCGACACGTCCGTCGGACACCTGTGGCACGCCCCCGACAGCCAGATCTATCCCGAGCTGCGCAAGATGGAGGCCGCCGGTCTGATCGAGGGCGAGTCGCAGGTGCGCGGCACGCGCGCGACGCGGCGCGTCTATCACGTCACCCCGTCCGGCGAAGACGATTACCGGGCCTGGCTGAATGGCCCGCTGACCTACGCGCGTGTGCGCGAGCCCGCCTCGCTGAAGGCCGCCTATCTCGAGGCCGCAGAGCCCGCGGCTGCGCGCACGTTCCTCTCCGATCACATCACCCACTGGCAGGGAGAGCTCGCACAGTGGGACGCCGAACTCGAACGCATCGACGCGCGCTCGAACCCCGCGCTGATGAAGCGTCTCGGCGAGACCGCGCCCGACGACCAGGACCGCGTCGTCGCCTTCAAGCGGCTCGGCTACGAGAACCTCGTTGACCGCGCCCGTGCCGAGATCGCCTGGGCTGAGCGCGGGCTGCGCCTGCTCGACGACCTCGGCTACCCAGCCTGAACCCCAGTACCCGCGCCGACCGTTCGTGTGACGCAAACGACCCTTCCCGGCCGAACGAAGGGTCGTTTGCGTTACGCGAACGAGTGGCCGGCGGCGGCTCACCTGTTGAAGCGCTCGAGGCGGTAGTTGATGAAGCGCGCCTCGCCCATGTCGAGCCTCTCGGCGGCCGCGTTCAGGTGATGCGGAACTGTGGATCCGCCCCAGCGGCCCGTGTCGAGCCGATCGAGGAGCACGTTCGCGGCGGTGACCA
>DGYFJ06201__coassemble_934_pt1 | contig 16009 bp, 14 predicted proteins | sample DGYFJ06201__metabat2_high_PE_006 | metagenome-assembled genome bin DGYFJ06201 | reverse complement strand
ACGACGCAGATCATGATCGACGACATCACAGCGGGCGTTGCGTAAGACGCTGACCGCCCCGACGAGCACTCTCGCCCCCGCGCGCACGCGGCGCACGTGGGTGGGGGTGCTCATCGGCGTCGCGCTCCTGGCGCTCTCCGCCGTCAGCCTGTTCGTCGGGGCCTCGAGCGACGTCACCGTCTCGTCGCTCGCAGCTCGCGACGGCGACGCCCTCTTCCTGTTGGCTGCCAGCAGGATCCCTCGCACGGTTGCCCTCGTGCTCGTGGGTGCCTCGCTCGGAATCGCGGGCCTCATCATGCAGATGCTCGTGCGCAACAAGTTCGTCGAACCATCGACCACGGGCGTCACCGAGTTCGCCGTCCTCGGCATGCTCATCGCGCTCGTGGTCTGGCCGGGCATGCCGATCCTGCCCCGTATGGCCTTCATCTCGCTCTTCGCGCTCGCGGGCACCTGGATCTTCCTCCGCATCATCCGCTTCGTCCCGGTGCGCACGCTCGTGCTCGTCCCGCTCGTGGGCATCATGCTCGGTGGCGTCGTCGGCGCCGCGACGACGTTCTTCGCCTACCGGCTTGACCTGCTCCAGTCCCTCGGCCAGTGGTCGCAGGGTTCCTTCGCGACCGTCATGCGCGGACGCTACGAGTTCCTCTGGGTCGCCGTCGTGATGGTCGTCATCGCCTGGCTCGCGGCCGATCGATTCAGCGTGATCGGCCTGGGGGAGGAGTTCGCGACCAACCTCGGACTCGACTTCCGGCGCATCGTCGCGATCGGCATGATCGTCGTCGCCGTGATCACGGCGTGCGTGCTCGTCACCGCCGGCGTCCTGCCGTTCCTCGGCCTCGTCGTGCCGAACATCGTCAGCCTCATCATCGGCGACAACGTCCGTCGCGCGATCCCCTGGGTTGCGGGCCTCGGATCCGTGTTCGTCGTCGCGTGCGACCTCATCGCGCGCGTCGTACGGTTCCCCTACGAGATCCCGCTGTCGGTCGTCGTCGGCATCGTCGGCGCCGGCCTGTTCCTCTGGCTGCTGTTGCGGAGGAGGGGTCGTGTCCACTGACGTGCGTCCGACGGTCGTCGCCGCCCCTCCCGCTCCGCGCGCAGGCCGGGTGCGCTCGCTCTGGTCTCGGCCCGGGGTGCGGATCCTCGCACTCGCCGTCGTCGTCGCCGCGCTCGCGGTGTTCTATCTCGTGAACGACGTGCCGGGGTCCTTCCTGTTCGCGGCAAAGATTCGCGGGCTCACGATCGCCGCGATGGCGGTCGTCGCGTGCGCGGTCGGCGTCTCGACCGTGGTCTTCCATACGATCACGCAGAACCGGATCCTCACGCCGTCGATCATGGGCTTCGACGCGTTCTACGGCCTGATCACGACCGGCATGGTGTTCCTGTTCGGCGCGAGCGGCTTCCTCCAGGCCGACAGCGTCGTGATGTGGATCCTGCAGACCGTGGTCATGGTGGCGTTCAGCGTCGCGCTGTTCACGTGGCTGTTCGCGGGCAAGCGGCGGTCGATTCACCTGATGCTGCTCGTCGGGATCGTGCTGGGCACGTTCTTCCGCAGCGCGACAGAGTGGATGCAGCGCATGCTGGATCCGCTCGACTTCCAGGTCGTGACCGACGCGATGTTCGCTTCGCTGACGCGGCCGGATCCCGCGCTGCTGCTGTTCACCGCGACTCTCGTGCTTGCAGGCTGTGCCGCGGTCGTCCCCCTCGTCGCGCACCTCGACGTGCTCACTCTCGGGGCGCCGGCTGCGGTCGGCCTCGGCGTCGATCACCGCCGGGTGGTGATGTCGCTGTTCCTCGTCGTGTCGGTGATGGTCGCCGCCTGCACGGCACTCGTCGGCCCGATCCTCTTCTTCGGTCTCATCGTCGCGAACCTCGCCTATTCGTACGCGGGCAGCTTCCGGCACCGTTGGACTCTTCCCACGGCCGTGCTGCTCGGGCTCGTGTGCCTGCTCGGCGGGCAGATTGTGATCGAGCAGCTGCTCGGCTGGAACGGCACCCTGTCGACGGTGATCGAGTTCGCCGGCGGCGCGTTCTTCCTGTACCTCGTGCTGCGAAAGGGGGCGCGATGATCGCGCTCACGGGCGCCACCAAGCGCTACAACGGAACTACCGTCCTCGACGACGTGACGACGTCGTTCGGTGGGGAGGGGATCACCTCGCTCATCGGGCCGAACGGCGCGGGGAAGTCGACCCTCTTCGGGTTGGTGGGGCGGCTGATCGCGCCGGACGGCGGATCCGTCACGGTCGACGGCCTCGACGTGCAGACGACGTCGTCGAAGCAGCTCGCGCGCACCATCGCCGTGCTGCGCCAGGACAACCAGCTCGCGGCGCGGCTGACAGTGCAGGATCTCGTCGAGTTCGGTCGCTTCCCGCACTCGCGCGGACGGCTCACGACGGAGGATCGCGACCGCGTCGACGAGGCGATCTCGTACCTCGCGTTGACGGAGCTGCGCGGCCGTTTCCTCGACGAGCTGTCGGGCGGCCAACGGCAGCGGGCGTTCATCGCGATGGTGCTCGCGCAGGACACGAAGTACGTGCTGCTGGACGAGCCGCTCAACAATCTCGATCTGAAGCACATGACCGAGATCATGAAGCTGATCCGCCGCATGGCTGACGACCTGGGAAAGCGCGTGGTCATCGTGCTGCACGACATCAACTTCGCCGCGACCTACAGCGACCGGATCGTCGCCATGCGCGAGGGGCGGATCGTCGCCGACGCCTCCTGCCGCGAGATCATGCGTCCCGAGGTGCTGCGCGACGTCTACGAGACCGACGTCGACGTGCGCGAGATCGACGGCAGGCCCGTCGCCCTCTACTACGCGTGACTCGCGCGGCCGTCCTGAGGTGCTGGGGTGCGTTGGTTGCAAGGCGGAGGCGCGAAGGCGTACGACTGTGCGTCGAGCGGCCGACAACGCCGCAGGCGGCGTGCGGGGTGCTGAGGTGCTGGGGTGTGTCGCGTGCAAGGCGGAGGAGTGAAGGCGTACGAATGTACGTCGATCGACGACAACGCCGCAGGCGGCACGCCCCGGCGCCTCAGCATTAGTACCAGTTGACGGCTTGGGAGTGCCCCCAGGCGGCGCAGGGGGTGCCGTAGGCGCGTGAGATGTAGTCGAGGCCCCAGGTGATCTGCGTTGTGGCGTTGGTTGCCCAGTCGTCCGCGACGGTTCCCATCTTGCTGCCGGGCAGGGACTGTGGGATCCCGTAGGCTCCGCTGGAGGGGTTGGTCGCCTGGTAGTTCCAGCCGGATTCCTTCGTCCACAGCGCGTCGAGGCAGCCGAACTGGTCGGCTCCCCAGCCGTAGGTCGATGACATCAGTTCGCTCGCCGTGGCCTTCGCGCCCTCGACGGTGTTGGCCTCGGCGAGTGCGGCGGCCTCCTCGGCCTCGCGCGCTTCGCGCTCCTCGCGTTCTTTGCGTTCGCGGCGCTCCTGGTTCTTCTCGGCCTGCGTGACGTTTGGCTCGAGTCGGTCGATCTCGGCGTTGGCGTCGGCGGTCACGTTGCTCGCGACGGACGCGGGCAGCCCTTCGTAGTCCTCGAGGTAGTCCACGTATCCGGTGAGGGTGGAGGCGTCGACGCGCGTCTTCTCGGCGCGCGTGAGGAGGTCGGTGGCGGAATCGAGTGTCTCTGCTGCCTGTTTGGCGACCTCGCCGCTCGCGAGCTGAACGGGTCCGGCCGACTCGCGTGGCGTCGCGGATCCCAGGGACGCCGCGGCCGTTCCGCTCACGACAGCGAGGGCGGCGGTCGCGACGGCCACGCCGATGCTGCGGCGGCGACGGCGGCGCTCGCGCTCCTGTCGGAGGCGGATGATGTGGCTCGGCCGGGGGTAGGGCGTCAGGGGCAGCGGGGCGTCGTCGTGCGTCATACGGGTGCTCTCACGGTCTGTGCGGTGCGGTGGGTTGCCGCGCGCGGCGGGACCGATGACGACGCTGGCTCGGCCGGTGGTTCTGACGAGGATGCGATCTGATCCTGAACGGGGCTGTCGAAATCACCCGGTGTGAGCCGAGATCGACCCGCGGACAAGGGCAGAGGGCACCGAATCTGAGAACGGGGCCGAGCTGGCGCGGATCCGCGTCAGGACGCCGGTCGTGGCATCAATCTTCGCTCTATAACGAACCGGTAACGAACGGCGTCTCAGAATCCGCTTTGAGAGTGGTGAGAATGGTTCTCGCGAGACCTGTCAGAGCTCGGTTCCGTCGTCGTCACGGTCGTAGATGCCCTGGTTGCCAGCCGCTTTCGAGGACATGCCGATCAGTGCTCCGATACCGAGAAGGATCCCGAGCGCGACGCCGAGCCACGGGTTGCCGAGGACGGTGCCGACGAGGACTGCGAGCGCGAACAGACCGACGGTGATGAGGATCCGGCGAGCGCGAGGCGACATGCCTCCATTGTCTCGCGATCCGCGCCGCCGGGCTCAGCGGGCGCGATGATCTTCGATGTGGAGCCTCGGGGCGCGGCGGGGTTCTCGAGGGCCGCATGCCAACAGCAGGCGGATCACGCGCTGTCGGTGGCCGCGCCACGGCTCGAGCAGCGCGAGCATGCCGGCGTCATCGGTGCGCTGGCCCGTGAGTGCATAACCGACCTCGTGCGAGAGGTGGATGTCGCCGACGCTGACCGCGTCCGGATCCCCGAGGGCGCGGATCCGTGTCTCGGCGGCCGTCCATGCTCCGACACCGGCGAACGCCGTCAGAGGATCGGCCCGCCGGACCGTTGCACTGCGGGTCGCGCGCTCGATCGCGTCGGGACGCCGCGCCGCGCCGACGATGGTCTTCGACTGCGGCGGCTCGACCCCCGCGCGATGCCACGTCCAGGACGGGATCTGCCCCCAGGTCCCTGGCGCCGGCGGGGCGAACAGCGGGCGGGGAATCGGGCCCGGGGCTCGATCGCCCTGCCAGGTGACGAGCCGACGCCACGCGCCGAAGGCCTGCCGCACGGTGACCTTCTGTTCGAGGGTGGCCTGGGCGAACGCGTCGAAGACGAGGTCGGTGCGCGCGAGGCGCATGCCCGGCCGTCGTCTCGCCGCGCGCGCCACGACCGGATGGAGTGTGGCGTCGAAGCCGCGGGCGTCGTCGTGTGCGCCGCAGAGGGCGGGCACCTGCGCGAGTGCCCATTCTCGTCCGGCGCCCCACGCGGCCGCCCTGATGGATCCGTCTGGTCGCTGCGCGAGCGCAACCGTCGCGAGCCCCGCGGGGGTGCGGGACGCGCGCCAGATCACGCCGCCGGACCGGTGCTGCGTTGGATCTCCGGGCCCGCGCTGCAGACTGCCGACCGTCGCGCCCAGGTCGACCGCGGTGCGCGGCCGGTAGGTGGTCTGCAGGGGGAGGGCCATGCCGTCACGGTACGCGCGACGTCCGACAAACGAGCCGTGAGGGGCGGGCCTCAGATCCGGTCGGGCGAGGGGGCGCCGGTGCCGTACCGGATGACGACGTCGGCGTGACGGTCGAATCGATATCCGGCGCCGCGGACGGTCCGCACGATGTCCTCGTAGCGGCTCAGCTTCGAACGCAGCCGACGCACGTGCACGTCGATCGTGCGCTCGCCCGGGGCGGAGTCGTCGCCCGCCTGCCAGAGCGACTCGACGAGCTCGGAGCGCTCGATCGTGCGGCCCTCGCGCAGCACGAGGTACTGCAGCAGTTCGAACTCCTTGTACGTGAGCGACGCGTTCTCGCCGTCGATCGTGACCCGCTTGCGCGAGATGTCGACGGTGACGCCGGTGTCCGCGTTGCGGGCGGGGGCCTCGGCGCGAACGCGCGCCACGGCACCCGGCTCCTTCAGGGCGAGGCGCACGACGTCGATGTCCCGGCCGCCGGCAGACTGCGGGGCGAGCGCGACGGTGGCGTAGGTCTCGGCCTGCGGTGCGAGCTCGTCGATGGTGCGCCGCAGGGCATCGACCAGCACGTTGAGGCTGATGCCGTCGGAGGCGGCCCGAGCCTCGTCGAGGCCGACGTACAGTGCGAATCCGCGAGGCTCGGAGGTTCCGGCCGGCAACGAGGTGGGCGGGGTGGGTGCGGCGTCGCTGGTCACGACGCTGCCCTTCGCGGGGTGCGCCGCACGCGCTGCCTGTTGCTCACGCAGAGAGGGTACCGCGTGCAGGTGGGGCGAGCGCGTTGTGCGGGTGGTGGTCGTGGTGCGGCGAGTGGCCAGAATGGTCATGACGAATGTGTCCTTCGAAGAGCGCGGATCTGTCGGATCCGCGGAATGCGTGTCGGTGCTCGCGCGGCCCGGAGGCGGCGGGGTGCGGATCAGATCACCGGCAGAACGCGTGAAACCATCAACGCGCGGGGGATCTGTGGTGCAGCAGGCGGGATTCGCTCAGCGGCACATTCGACAACACATGACGACCCGGCGCGGCATCATCGCACCGGTCACTCCGTTCGCCTCCCGGGCGGACAGAAGCAGCGTGTCGTCAGTCATGAGTGCAATTGTGGCGGCGCATCTCGTCACATGTCAACGAATGACGGTCTTCATGACGAAACATGTCGTCGCGCGTCGTGGAATGAACATCGGAGACCGCACGTTGCACCAGGTGTGACCGATTCATTGACTTTCACCGACGCCGTCGAGCAGTCGCGCTTCGAGTTGCGAGACGCGGGCGAGCTCGTCAGCGTGCTCGACTATCGGATCAACGGCGACACGATCGCGCTCACGCGCGCCTTCACGAACCCCGCCAAGCGTGGGAGCGGCTACGCCGCAATCGTGACCGAGCGCGCGGTCGACGCGATCGAGAGCGCGGGGGAGCGCCGGGTGTCGCCCGTGTGCTGGTACGTCGCCGACTGGTTCGACGCGCATCCGGAGCGCGCGAAGCTGCTCGCCGACGCCTGACGGGCCGGCGCAGTTCGCAACTACTCGCCGTCGAACGCCTCGAGCGGGATCTCCGCGGCCGGGCCGACGGGGTTCACGACGAGCCCCACCATCTCGTCCTGCCGTGCCGACAGGACGATCGCGTCGAGCGTGGTCGGCTGGGCGAGGGCATTCGGCTGCCACGCCCACAGCTCCGCGGGGCTCGTGAAGACCGCGTGCAGCACGGATCCGTCGGCGCGCGACGCGCTCGCGATGTTGTAGCCCACCGTGTCGCCGTCGTCGCCGGTCACGGGGATTCCGCCGATGTAGACGACGGACTCGCGGAGCAACGCGACGAACTGGCCGAGGTCGTGCTCGCCGTCGACGATCGCCGATGCGAGTCGCGTGGCGCCGTCCTGATCGTCGCCGAATGCGCGCCGGATCTCGTCGCTGTACGCGATGAAGGCGCCGTCGGTGCCCGCGTCGATCGCGAGGCCGTCGTGCTGGCTCACGGCCTGGGCGAGGACGCTCGACGCGCGCTGCGCGAGCGACCGCACCGTGCCCTCGCCCGCGAACGCCTCGAGGCGTGGATTGTCCGTGAAGGCGAGCAGCAGGTCGTTGCCCTCGCCGTCGCTCACGCTCGTGAGCGAGAGCTTGTCGCCTTCCTGCATCGGGTTCTCGGGATCCGCGAACTCGGAGTGCGAGATGTCGAGCAGCAGCCATCCTGATGCTGCGCGCCGGAGGACGTCGCTGTGCGTCTGGGGATCCTTGGTGTCGACCCAGGCCTCGAGGGCCTCCTGCACGCGTGCGTTCTGGACGACGTTCTTCGGGGTGCCGGACATGCGGCCACGGTACGCGGCCTGCGGGGAGGAGCGGTAATTGTCGGCTAGGCGGCGCAGCGCGTTGGGTGAGACCTGTGTCACCCCCAGCGCATATACAACGTAGTAATTCCTGTTGACTTATCCGCTCGCTGGTTCCATCCTTGCACACAGGACGATGTACGACGTTGTAAATGGACGGCCGGTTTCATCGTCCTCGCCGTGGAAAGGACCACGGCGGAGAGTGCCGCAGCACTCGCGTACAGAGAGGAATCAATGGTGATGACAACTCGGACACGCGTCCGCCGCCGTCGCGGCGTGAGCCGCAGATGGACAGCGCTGATCGCGACGGGAGCGATCAGCGCGGGCGCATTGCTGGCGGTTCAACCCGCCGCGGCCGACCTGATCGCTGACGACCCCTGGATCTCCGAGATCTCGGACGGTATCTACCAGTTCTCGGTCCCTCACTCGGTGGTGGTGGACGAAGTCGGTGCTGTTCCGGACAGCTTCGCGGTCGAGGGCAGCTTCGGCCCCGGTCACCAATCGTCACGCTTGAGTCTCGGTCGAGACGGCGATATCTGGTCGGCCAAGATCGGCCCGCTTGACCCTGGACAATACTCATTCCACTACGAGGCGAAGGTCGACGGCGGGGGAGTTGTCGAGTTCCGGAATCCGGAGACGCCGCAGGCCGTCACCGCACAGCCGAGCCTGTCGACCTTGTTCGTTGAGGGGGAATCGGCCGAATGGTTGCAAGACGTTCCGAACGGCGGCGAGCTGACGACCCTCGACTATGACAGCCGCGTCGCACACGCCGACCGGGCGGCTCAGGTGTGGACGCCGCCGAACTACGACGCGAACCGCGCGGAACCGTACCCGGTGCTGTACCTCCTGCAGGACGAGGGCCAGGCTTACAGCGAGTGGACCGAGCTCGGGCGCGCCGCGCAGATCTTCGACAATCTCGTGAGCAACGGCGAGATCGAACCGATGGTTGTCGTGATGGGCGATGGGGACACGTCCAGGGTGGACGGGGAGGTGCTGCGCAATCTGATTCCGGCCGTGGAAGAGAGCTTCCACGTCTCGTCCGATTCGGATCAGCGTGCACTCGCGGGTATTGGGCGCGGGGCCGCTCAGACCTTGGAACTGATGGTGAAGAAGTCGAAGGAGTTCTCAAGCTTCGGTTCCTTCTCCGGGCATTTCGACGGCTTCATCAGCAACGGCCACGCGAAGCAGATCAACCGGAACGCAGACCTCGTCAGGCTGTACGTCGGAAACACCACCGACGCTTCCTACAATGACAATGTCGCGCTGTCGGAGACGCTCGACGCCGCTGGTGTCGAGTATGAGACGGACGGCTCGAACCCCGCGTACGGCGACATCTGGAACACGTGGCAGGAGGCGTTGGCTGACTTCGCGCCACGCTTGTTCCAGGGCAGCGACGGCGAGATGAGCGAGGGGCACCTCGCGCTCGACGGTGAGCACTCACTGCCCGACGCGGGGACGACGCCGACGCCATGGATCGACGAGAACGGGATCGTGACGTTCGAGACCGACGAATTCCCGGAGGCGTCGGAGGTTGTGGTGTGGGCGAACTGGGGCCCCGCCGGGAACTGGTTGCGCATCCCGATGGTCCGCGACGGCGACCGGTGGCGGTTGACGGTCGGACCGCTGGACGGCGGTTCGTACTACTACAAGTTCACGGGCGACGGCGTCGACATGAAGGACGAGTCGAACCCGACCTTCGTGAATTCCGAACCCACGTGGAGCACCTTCTACGTCGCGGGCGAGGGTCCGCGCGCCGAGTACACGGCAGACGTGGCACCCGAGAATCGCGGCGAAGTCACGACGATGTCCTACGACAGCACGGCTGACGAGAGTCGCTCCGCGTATGTGTGGACACCGTCCGACTATGACCCCGCGCGCGCCGAAGCCTACCCTGTGCTGTATCTGCAGCACGGCGGGGGACAGACCTGGAGTGACTGGATCCAGGTCGGGCGGGCCGCGCAGATCCTCGACAACCACTATCTGCGTGGAAGCATCGATCCGATGGTCGTCGTCATGGCGAACGGCAACGGCGTCGATTTCCCGACGGAGATCACCGAGGTGATCGTGCCGACGGCCGAGCAGAACTACCACGTGAGCGGAGACAGCGCTGACCGTGCGTTGGCGGGGCTGTCGATGGGATCGGGTCACGCGTTCAGCACGCTCCTGGCGCACCCCGGTGAGTTCGCGTACGTCGGGCTGTTCTCCACGTTCGGCTCGGTGCCGGACGACGCCGACGTCGACGCCCTCAACGAGGGGACGGAACTGCTCAGCATCTATTCCGGTGACGTGCAGGACTTCACCCTTCAGCCCACGCTGGCGCTCGTGGAGTCTCTGGAGGAGAACGGTGTCGACCACGTCTTCCACCCGCTGATTCCCGGTCCGCACAGCTGGGACGTGTGGCAGAAGTCGCTCATCGACTTCCTGCCGGACCTCTTCACTGCGGGCGAGTAGAGGCGTTACCGCTCGTGGGCGGGGAACCCGGTCGACTCGCGCCGGACGATCCGGTAATCGGGTTTCGCGACGCGTGGGCGTCGTCCGGGTTCCTTGTCCTCGATGCGTTCGATGAGCATCTCGACGGCGTCGGTCGCGATCTGATCGCGACCGACGTCGACGCTCGACATCGACGGAATGGTGAACTGTGCTTCGTCGATGTTGTCGAATCCGATGACCGCGACGTCGTCGGGTGAGCGGAGACCCGCCTCGCCGAGCGCGCGCAGCGCCCCGAGCCCGAGCGAATCGTTGAGCGCGAACACTGCGTCGAACGCGACGCCGGTGCGGAGGAGTTCGCGGATCGATTCGGCACCGGTCGCACGGCTCCAGTGCGCACCATCGCGGATGAGTTCCGGATCGACGGGGTATCCCGCGCCCTCGAGCGCCTGAAGATACCCGGCTACACGGAGCGTGGCGGAACTCGCCCCGTCACCGTCCTGTTGGTCGGCGCCGATCACGGCGATGCGGCGCCGACCGATGTCAATCAGATGTTCGACTGCCGCGCGCGCCGACGAGGTGTTGTGCATCGTGACGTGATCGGTCGGCCCACCGAAGATGCGCTCGCCGAGGAGCACGAGCGGAAACGAGGTGTGAAGCTTCGGGAGGTCTCCTTGTCCCAGTGCGGCCGGGCTGAACAGTAATCCATCCGTGAGTCGTGCGCGCTTGTCGCCGAGCACCTCGAGCTCGCGTTCGCGTTCCCCGCCCGTCTGTTCAACAACGACGCTGAGACCGCGGCTATCGGCCGCACGAATCACCGAGTCCGCGAGCTCCGCGAAGTAATTCTCTCGAAGCGAGGGGACCGCGAGTCCGATCACTCCGGTGCGTCCGGAGCGCAGGCCTCGTGCCGACATGTTGGGTCGGTAACCGAGCTCGTCGATCGCGGCCTGCACGCGCTCGCGCATCGCCGGACGCACATGCGGGTAGTCGTGGATGACATTGGAGACTGTCTTGATCGAGACGTCGGCGAGGCGCGCGACGTCACGCAACGTCGATGCCATTCCGCCCCCAAATCACGTCGATCGCCCATCCCGCAACTTCCGGTCATTCTAGTCGGGGCTGGACCCCTCGACTCGCGCCGCTCTTGCGCACCGGTTTACAGCGTTGTAAAGTCTACAGCGTTGTAACGGCCTGCTGGCGACGACGCCGCATACCCTGGAAGGCGCAATGAAGCGACTGCTTTATTCGAAGAAGGCTGCACCGTATCTGTTCGTGCTGCCATTCGTGATCACGTTGCTCCTTTTCTGGGCGATCCCGATCGGACGTTCCTTCGTGCTGAGCTTTCACGAGGTGCTCTACGGGCAGGAGACCTTCATCGGCGCCAGGAACTACGAGCGGATGCTGGGCGACCGCGTCTTCTGGCAGGCCATGGGCAATAGCTTCCGCTACATGGTGCTGACGCTGATCCTGCTGGTGCCGATCCCGATGGTCTTGGCCGCGATCCTCAACTCGAAGATCGGCAGCGATCGCGTCAAGTCGTTCTTCAAAGCGTCGCTGTTCGTCCCCGCTCTCACGTCTCTCGTCGTCGCCGGTCTCGTCTTCCGACTGATGTTCTCCGAGAGCGAGTCGGCCATGATGAACCAGATTCTGACGTCGATCGGACTCGACCCCGTGCGGTGGCTGCGCGAGGACATCCCCGGTCTCCTGGTGCTGCTCGCGCTTGCGATCTGGCGATGGGCGGGCGTGAACACGATGTACTTCCTCGCGGGGATGCAATCGATTCCGCGCGAGTACTACGAGGCCGCCTCGATCGATGGGGCGGGACGCGTCCAGCAGTTCCTCCAGATCACGATTCCGAACCTGAAGCCGACCATCGTGTACGTCGTCACGATCAGCATCTACGGCGGCCTGGCGATGTTTACCGAGAGCTTCATGCTCTACGCGGGCAACAACTCTCCGAACAACCAAGGTCTGACGATCGTCGGGTATCTGTATCGCCAGGGCATTGAGAAGAACGATATGGGCTTCGCCTCGGCCGTCGGCGTCGTGCTGCTCGTCGTGGTCCTGACCATCAACATCACACAGCTCGCCTTGTCGGGCACCTTCCGGAAGGCGGACGTGCGATGACCGACACGCGCGCAAGCATCACCATCGTCGAGGGGGAGCGCCCGAAGCTTCCCTGGGCGATGCGCTGGGCCGGTCGAATCCAGTCGGGACTGCTGATCCTCATGGCGCTCATCGCGCTGGTCCCGATCATCGCGATCTTCCTCGGTTCCTTTCAGGATGGCGGGACGCTCCTGCGCAGCGGCGTCACCTTCTCCATCGACTTCGGGTCGTTCGATCTCGACAGCTACGAGGTGCTCTTCACCGACTCGGGCGACTACTTCATCTGGTTCTGGAACAGTCTCTGGCTCACGGCCGTGCAGGTCGTGCTCACTCTGCTGGTCAGCTCGTTCGTCTCGTATGGGCTCGCGATGTACGACTTCCGCGGCAAGCAGGCCGTCTTCATCGCCGTCCTCATCGTCATGACGGTGCCGTTCGAGATGATCATGCTCCCGCTGTATGTGCAGATCAACGATTTCTCCCTCGCGGACACCTTCATCGTGATCTTCCTGCCCTTCCTCGCGCACGCGATGACCATCTTCTTCTTCCGCCAGTACTTCCTCGGCGTCCCGTATGAGCTCGTGGAAGCGGGCCGCGTGGACGGGGTGACCGAGTTCGGGATCTTCTTCCGTCTCGTGCTTCCGATTGCCAAGCCGGCCATTGCGGCGATGGCGATCCTGAACGGCATGCTGTGCTGGAACAACTTCCTCTGGCCGCTGCTCGTGCTGCGCAGCTCGGAGAAGTTCATCCTCCCCATCGGTCTGAACGCGCTGCTCACACCGCACGGCAACAACTACGACCTGCTGATCGTCGGCGCGTTCTTCTCTCTGGTCCCCATCCTCGTGCTCTTCCTCGCCTTCCAGCGCTACTTCGTCGAAGGCATGACCGCTGGCGCGGTCAAAGGATGAGCAATATCCGTCTATCCCTCACACACAGCACGCTCAAAGGAGAACACCATGAACAAACGCAGGATCACTCCGGTCGCGGCGGTCGTCGCGCTCGGGGCCATCACGCTTGCCGGGTGCGGCGGCGGGGGCGAGACGGAGGAAGCCGCGGTCAACGACGACGGCTCGACGGTCGTCGACATGTGGGTCTTCGCTGAGGTCCACGCCGCGTTCTACGAGGCGATGGCCGAAGCCTGGAACGAAGAGAACCCGGACAAGGCGATCGACCTCCAGATGACGATCTACCCGTACGAGGACATGCACAATAAGCTGCAGCTCGGCCTGAACGCGGGCGAGGGCCTTCCCGATGTCGTCGACATCGAGGTGAACAAGTTCGCGAACTTCATGCGCGGCGAGAACCCGCCGCTTGTCGACCTCACCGCCGCAACGGAGCCGTACGCCGACGACGTGGTCCAAGCGCGCCTCGACCTGTACTCCAAAGACGGAGCGGTCTACGCCTACCCCACGCACGTGGGCGCGTTCGTCGCCTTCTACAACACCGAGCTGCTCGAGGGCGCGGGAATCGACTACACGACGATCGAGACGTGGACCGACTTCAGCGAGGCCGGACAGGCCTACAACGAAGCCACCGACAAGAACTTCGGGATTGCCGAGACAGGCGTCACGTTCGTCGAGCCGCTGATCACGGCCCAGCTCGGCGGCGAATGGATGGATGACGAGGGCACCCCCCTTGTCAACAGCCCGGAGGCCATCGAGACGATGTCGATGCTGCAGGAGATGCAGGAGGTCGGAGCGATCTCCACCGTCCCCGGCGGCAGCCCCGATGACGAGGAAGCGTTCGGCGCCATCAACGCCGGCGACTACGCGGCCGTCGTGTATCCCGCCTGGTACACCTCGCGTTTCGTCGACTACATGCCGGACCTGGCGGGCAAGGTCGCGATCGCGCCTGCCCCGGTCACCGAGGACGCGGCGGTCAAGACGATCGGCGGTGGCGGCACGGGCACCGCCGTCATCGGCTCATCGCCGGTCGCGGACTTCGCATCGGAGTGGCTGGCGTTCGCCAAGCTCTCGCCCGAGGCGAACGTCGCGGTGTGGGAGGAACTCGGCTTCGACCCGGTGAACATGGCGGTGTGGGAGGACGAAGAGGTCACCCACAACCCCGACAACAAGTTCAACGAGTACTTCCAGACGAACCTGTTCGATGTGCTGAACGAGGTCAAGGGAGACATCGGGCACTGGGAGTCGTTCTCGTGGCCGAACTGGCCGTCGGTGGACAACCTCTTCCGTACGGTGACGCTCAATGAGGTGTTCGAGAACGGCGTGCCCGCCGAGGACGCTCTCGAACAAGCCCAGGCCGATCTCGAGAACGAACTCGGCTAGCACGCCCCACACGCCCGCTGGCAGCGCTCGTCACGCGCTGCCAGCGGGCGCATCTTCTCCCTCCGCCGTCGACGCGCGTCGACGGAAACTGCTGAAAGGATCCCTTCATGCTGACTGCTTCCGTCACGGTCGACCCCGCCTTCGTCGTCGGGCCCGTGCGCCCGCGAACGTTCGGCTCGTTCGTTGAGCACCTCGGGCGCTGCGTCTACACCGGCATCTTCGAACCGGAGCACCCTTCCGCGGACGCGGATGGCTTTCGGCACGACGTCATTGACCTCCTGCGTGAGCTCGGCGTGACGACGGTGCGCTACCCGGGCGGCAACTTCGTCTCCGGGTACCGCTGGGAGGACGGGATCGGTCCGGTCGACGAGCGTCCGCGGCGCCCCGAATTGGCGTGGCACTCCACGGAGCCGAACCTCGTCGGCGTCGACGAGTTCATCCGCTGGTGCCGATCGGCCGATGTCGAGCCGATGATGGCCGTCAACCTCGGCACCCGCGGAGTGCAGGAGGCGCTCGATCTGCTCGAGTACTGCAACGGCGCCGGGGACACGCACTTCGCGAACCTCCGGCGGGCGAACGGATCCGACGAGCCGTACGACATCAAGATGTGGTGCCTCGGAAACGAGATGGACGGCCCGTGGCAGATCGGTCACAAGACGGCCGAGGAATACGGCAGGATCGCGGCCGAGACCGCGCGCGCGATGCGGATGATGGATCCGGACCTCGTGCTGGTCGCGTGCGGTTCGTCCAAATCCGCCATGCCGACGTTCGGCGACTGGGAACGGGTCGTGCTGACCGAGTCGTACGAGCACGTCGACATGGTGTCGGCCCACGCCTACTACTACGAGGAGGACGGCGACCTCGCATCGTTCCTCGCCTCCTCGATCGATATGGACCACTTCATCGACTCGGTCGTGGCGACCGCCGACGCTGTTCGGGCGTCCGGCAAGCACAGCAAGCGGATCGCGATCTCCTTCGACGAGTGGAACGTCTGGTACCAGAAGCGAGCCGAGTCGAAGGTGCCGGAAGGCGACGACTGGCCGGTTGCTCCCGTCCTCCTCGAGGACAAGTACAACGTGGCCGACGCCGTCGTGGTCGGCAACCTGCTCATCTCGCTGCTGCGACACACCGACCGCGTGCACTCCGCGTCGCTTGCGCAGCTGGTGAACGTCATCGCGCCGATCATGACCGAGCCCGGCGGCCGGAGCTGGCGCCAGACGATCTTCCACCCGTTCGCGCTGACCGCGCGGCATGCCGCAGGGGAGGTGCTGCGCCTCGCGATCGATGCGCCGACGCAGGAGACGGCGAAGTTCGGAGCGGTGCCGGTGATCGACGCCGTCGCCACCCACGACCCGGCCTCGGGCGACATCGTGGTGTTCGCCGTGAACCGGGCGACGGGCGAGGACCTCGAGCTCGCGGTTGACGTGCGCGGTGCCAGCGACCTGCAGCTCGTCGAAGCCGTGACGTTCGCGCACAGTGACCCGATGTGGCAGGCCACGGCCGACGACCCCGACACGGTTCTCCCGCGCGCGAACGACAGCGCCACGATCACGGGGGAGCGG
>DGYFJ06201__coassemble_925_pt1 | contig 16197 bp, 12 predicted proteins | sample DGYFJ06201__metabat2_high_PE_006 | metagenome-assembled genome bin DGYFJ06201 | reverse complement strand
TGGATCGCGTTCATCCTGCACCGTAAGAGCGCCGCCCTCACGCGCTTCTGGCAGTTCGCCATTCCGATCCTCCCCGGCGCGGCCTTCGCGATCGCGACGGTGCTCGGCGGCCGGGATCTCGGCACCGCGACGATCATGGCGATGCTCGCCCTCGGCACCCTGTTCTTCGCCGGGGTGCGCCTCCGGTTCCTCATGCCGGTCGTGCTCGTCGGTGCCGCGGGGGTCGCGGCGCTGGCGATCTTCAATGAGAACCGCATGACGCGGATCCTGTCGGTGTTCAACCCGGACTGCGACCCGACGGCGGAGTGCTTCCAGCCGTACCACGCGCTGTGGGGGCTGGCCGGTGGCGGACTGCTGGGACGCGGCCTCGGCAACTCCCGTGAGAAGTACAACTGGCTGCCCGCCGCGGCCGATGACTACATCTTCGCCATCGTCGGTGAAGAGCTCGGGATGCTCGGCTGTCTCGTGGTCCTCGGACTGTTCGCCGTCCTCGCCGTCGGCATCTTCCGCATCGTGCGGCGGAGCGACGACATCTTCGTGCGCGCCGCGGCCGGCGGCATCGGCGTGTGGATCGCGGGTCAGGCGCTCGTCAACGTCGGTGTCGTCCTCCGCGTGCTCCCCGCGCTCGGCGTGCCGCTTCCGTTCCTCTCGGCCGGCGGATCCTCGCTCATCGCCGTGCTGATCGCCTGCGGGGTGCTGCTCGCGCTCGCGCGCACGCTGCCGGACGGCAAAGCGCCTGTCGGGGCCGTTCCCTCACGTTCGGCGTCGTAAGATCGTTCGGTGACGACGTACCTTCTCGCCGGCGGAGGCACTGCCGGACACGTGAACCCGATGCTCGCCGTCGCGGACGGGCTCCGGGAGCGCCGCCCCGATGACGAGGTCCTCATCCTCGGCACCGCCGAGGGTCTCGAGTCACGACTCGTCCCCGCCCGCGGGTATGAGCTGCTCATCGTCCCGAAGGTGCCGTTTCCCCGCCGCCCGGACGCGGACGCGCTCCGCTTCCCGTCGCGGTTCTCGCGCGCCGTGAAGACGGTGCGCGGCTACCTCCGCGATCGCGGCGTCGACGTCGTCCTCGGAGTGGGGGGCTACGCTGCGGCACCCGCCTACATCGCCGCGAAGCGCGAACGGATCCCCGCGGTCGTGCACGAGGCCAACGCGCGCCCCGGGCTCGCGAACGTGCTCGGTGCACGATCGGCCGCCGCCGTCGGCGTCGCCTTCGCCGGGACGCCGCTCAAGCGCGCCGACGTCGTCGGGATGCCGCTCCGCACCGAGATCGTCGCGCTCGACCGCGACGCGACGCGAGCGGACGCCGCGCAACACTTCGGTCTCGACCCCGACCGCCCCGTCCTCCTCGCCTTCGGCGGATCCCTCGGCGCTCGCCGCATCAACGAGACGCTCGCCGGATCCTGGCGCGACATCGTCGACGCGGGATGGCAGGTGCTGCATGCCACGGGCGAGAAGAACGACACCCCGACCTCCCCCGACGCGAATTACGTGGCCGTGCCCTATCTGGATCGCATGGACCTCGCCTTCGCGCTCGCCGACCTCGTCGTCGCGCGGGCCGGCGCGTCCACGGTCTCGGAGATCTCGGCGCTGTCGATTCCCGCGATCTACATCCCGTATCCCGTGGGCAACGGCGAACAGCGACTCAATGCCGCCTCGGCTGTCGACCGCGGGGCCGCGCGCCTTATCGACGACGCCGAGTTCACGCCCGAGCGCGTGCGCGGCGAGATCGTGTCCCTCCTCGCGGACGACGATGCTCTCGCACGGATGCGCACCGCCGCCGAGGTCGAGGGGACGCGTCACGGCACCGAGAACGTCATCGCGCACCTGGATCGTGCCCTGGAGAAGGAACACCCATGATCACGCCCGACCTCACCGTCCCGATCCCCGAGACGATCGGGTCCGTCCACTTCATCGGCATCGGCGGCTCCGGCATCTCCGGCATCGCTCGGATGTTCCTCGGCGCCGGCATCCCCGTGTCCGGATCCGACCGTGCGGAGAGCCCGACCACGCGTGAGCTCGCGGCCCTCGGCGCGACCGTCTCGATCGGTCACGACGCGGCGAACCTCGGCGACGTCGACGCGGTCGTCTATACGGGGGCGATCTGGCCCGAGAACCCGGAGTACCTCGCCGCCGCGGAACGCGGAATCCCACGGCTTCACCGCTCACAGGCGCTGAAGTACCTCATCTCCGGGCGCCGTCTCGTCTCGGTCGCCGGTGCGCACGGCAAGACCACCACCACGGGCATGATCGTCACCGGGCTCGACGACCTCGACGTCGATCCGAGCTTCGTCTCGGGCGGCGTCATCCAGCAGTACGGTGTCTCGAGCCGGGCGGGATCCGACAGCCTCTTCGTTGTCGAGGCCGACGAGTCCGACGGCTCCTTCCTCATCTACGACACGTCGGTGGCCCTCATCACCAACGTGGACGCGGACCACCTCGATCACTACGGGTCCCACGCGGCGTTCGACGACGCGTTCGTCACCTTCGCGGAGGCTGCGCGCGAGGCCGTGGTCATCTCGGCCGATGACCCGGGCGCGCAGCGCGTGCATGCGCGCCTGCGCCACGAGCGCGTCATCACGTTCGGCGAGTCGCCCGATGCCGACGTGCGCGTCGAGAGCGCGCCCGACGGATCCGCGGTGCTCACGGCCGGTGGTGAACGCGCGCACCTCGAAATGCAGGTGCCCGGCCGCCACAATCTCCTCAATGCCGCGGCCGCCGTGGCGGTGCTCGTCGCGCTCGGCCAGGACGTCGTCGCCGCCGCCGGCGCGGTGGCGACATTCGGAGGCACGGTCCGCCGCTTCGAGTTGCACGGCACGCGTCGCGGCGTCAGCGTCTACGACGACTATGCGCACCATCCCACCGAGGTCGCCGCGGCGCTGGAGGCCGCGCGCAGCGTCGTGGGCGACGGGCGCCTCATCGCGCTGCACCAGCCGCACACCTATTCGCGCACGCAGCTGATGGCCGCGGAGTTCGCCCAGGTGCTCGAGCAGTACGCTGACCATTCCGTCGTGCTGGACGTCTACGGCGCGCGCGAAGACCCGATCCCCGGCGTCACGGGCGAACTCGTCGAGCGCGCTTTCGCGGATCCGAAGAACGTCTCGTACGTGCCCGACTGGCAGGCCGCCGCCGAGCGCGCCGCGGAGGTCGCGCGCGACGGTGACTTCATCATCACGCTCGGCTGCGGAAACGTGAATCTCATCGTCCCGCAGGTGATGGGCGCGCTCGAGCAAGGCGAGTGACGTGAAGCGTCCCGGGCCCCTTCCTCCGCCGCGTCGGTCACAGCCTGCGCAGGCCGACGAACCCGATCTCGACGGCGACGGGACAGTCGCCGAGCGCGGCCGCAACCGGGTTGCGTCGGTGCTGCCCTTCGGTCGCCGCGCCGTCGAAGCGGACGATGTCGAGGAGTCGGCAGACGGATCCGGAGCGGACCCCGTCGCACTCGACCGGGTCGCCGCGGGGAGCGGACGGCTTGCGATCTGGCGCGCCGGCCGGCACCGGCGTCGCGCGGAGCGCGCCGAGGTGCGCCGGTTCACGGTGCGGTCTCGTCGTCGGCGGATCGTCTGGCTCAGCTCGATCGGGGCGGTCGTGCTGCTCGCCGTCGGGACGATCGGTGCCGCCTACAGCCCGCTCTTCGCCGTGCAGCGCATCGACGTCGTGGGCGCGCAGGACGTCGATCCCGCCGCGATCCAAGAGGCGGTCTCCGACCAGCTCAATCGCCCGATGCCGCTCGTCGACCACGACGAGATCCATGCGGCGCTCACGTCCTTTCCCCGTGTCGAGTCGTATGCGGTCGAGGTTCAGCCGCCGCACGATCTCGTCGTGCGCATCGTCGAGCGTACGGCCGTCGCCGCGTTCGCGACGGATGCCGGGTTCACGACGGTGGATGCAGCCGGCGTCGCGCTCGACACCACGGAGGAGCACCCCGAAGGACTGCCGCTCGCGGAGGTCGAATCCGGACCGGACTCCGACGCGTTCCGTGCCGCGGGGCAGGTGCTGCGGTCGCTTCCCTCCGACATGTCGGAACGCGTCACCGCGGTGCGCGCCTCGTCGCGCGAAGATGTCGCGTTCGACCTCCCGGACGGCGGCGGTGTGACGATCGTGTGGGGGAGCGCCGACGAGACGAGCGAGAAGGTCGCGACGCTGACCGCGGCGTTCGAGGCGACTCCTCCTGACCAGGCGTCGAGCTACGACGTCTCGTCGACGGGCGTTCTCGTCGTCGAGTGATTTTCCGACACGCCCCGCGTGTTTGCGCGTCTGTCGGTGACCGGCCGCGTAGCGTCGGAGACGAGCAAAGTATATGCCGGTGAATACTTTAACCTTGTGGTTGACGTTTAAGGTTCGAGGTTCTCCGGTTGCAGCCCAGGTTCCGTCGATGGAGGCAGTATGAGCCAGAACCAGAACTACCTCGCCGTGATCAAGGTCGTCGGCGTCGGTGGTGGCGGCGTCAACGCCGTCAACCGCATGATCGAGCTCGGGCTGCGCGGCGTCGAGTTCATCGCGATCAACACAGATGCGCAGGCGCTGCTGATGAGCGACGCCGACGTCAAGCTCGACGTCGGACGCGACCTCACGCGCGGGCTCGGCGCCGGTGCCGACCCCGAGGTCGGTCGCCGTGCGGCAGAGGACCATCAGGAAGAGATCGAGCAGGCCCTCGCCGGCGCGGACATGGTGTTCGTGACTGCGGGCGAGGGTGGCGGCACGGGTACGGGGGGCGCGCCTGTCGTTGCGCGCATCGCCAAGTCGATCGGCGCGTTGACGATCGGCGTCGTGACGAAGCCGTTCTCGTTCGAGGGGCGTCGGCGTCAGCAGCAGGCCGAGCAGGGCGTCGCCGTGCTCAAGGAAGAGGTTGACACGCTCATCGTCGTGCCGAACGACCGCCTGCTCGAGATCAGCGATCGCGGCATCTCGATGGTCGAGGCATTCGCGACTGCTGACCAGGTGCTTCTCGCCGGTGTCCAGGGCATCACGGATCTGATCACGACGCCGGGTCTGATCAACCTCGACTTCGCCGACGTCAAGAGCGTGATGCAGGGTGCCGGAAGCGCCCTGATGGGCATCGGATCCGCGCGCGGCGCTGATCGGGCGATCAAGGCCGCGGAGCTCGCGGTCGAGTCGCCGCTGCTCGAGGCTTCGATCGAGGGCGCGCACGGCGTGCTGCTGTCGATCCAGGGCGGATCGAACCTCGGCATCTTCGAGATCAACGACGCGGCGCGACTCGTGCAGGAGGCGGCCCACCCCGAGGCGAACATCATCTTCGGAACGGTCATCGACGACACGCTCGGCGACGAGGTGCGCGTCACCGTCGTCGCGGCCGGCTTCGACGGCGGCGAGCCGCAGTCCCGCGTCGACGTCCCCGCGTTCGGAGCTCGCGCTGAAGAGGCCGCGCGTCCGTCGCTTCCCGGCGACAACCGTCCCCTGGTCACAGCAACCGAGAGCGCGTCGTCCGGCGAGGACTCGGAGGAGGACGAGAAGGACAGTTCGGTCCCGAGCGTCCCCGCCACCCCGGCGCTGAGCGAGTCGAGCGGATTCGACGACGAAGACATTGACATCCCCGAATTCCTGAAGTGACGACGCTCGCTGACCGGCTCGCCGCCGTCGACGGATCCATCGCCGACGCCGCGCGGTCGGCTGGCCGCGCGCCGGATGAGCTGACACGCATCGTGGTGACGAAGTTCCACCCTGCGTCGCTCGTCCGCGAGCTCGTCGAGCTCGGCGTGCATGATGTCGCCGAGAATCGGCAGCAGGAGTTCACGGCGAAGTCCGACGATCTCGCCGACCTGACGCCGTTGCGCTGGCACTTCGTCGGGCAGCTGCAGTCGAAGAAGGCGAAGACCGTGCGGCGATCGGCCGCGGCCGTGCACTCGGTCGATCGCGAGAAGATCGTCGCGGCACTCGACGTGCCCGAGGCGGACCCGCTCGATGTCCTCGTACAGGTCAACCTCACCGATGATCCGAATCGCGGCGGCGTCGCGACTGCCGACGCCGCGCACCTCGCGGAGACCATCGCCCAGACCGCCTCGCTTCGCCTTCGCGGGGTCATGGCGGTGGCGCCCCTCGGCGAGGAGCCCGCGCCAGCATTCGAGAGGCTCGCACGGTGCGCCGATGAGGTGCGTCGCGTCGTACCCTCCGCCACCTGGATATCCGCGGGGATGTCTCAGGATTTCGCCGAAGCGATCCGTTTCGGCGCGACACACCTGCGGATCGGGACCGCAATCACGGGCCCGAGACCGAACCAGGTTTAGCCTGCACACAAGACGAGCATTTAACCGGAGGACGCCATGGCGAACGCGCTCAAGAAGACGATGGTCTACCTCGGCCTCGCCGACGAAGAGGAATATGTCGAGGAGGGGACGTCGGAGATCCCCGTTCGGCAGCGTGAGGAGAATCATGACGACGAGAAGCCGGCACCTGTGACCCCGCTGCGTCGACCGACGGTCGTTCGTCAGCCGGCCGCCGACGCCGTCAACGAGATCGTCACGGTCCACCCGAAGCAGTATCGCGATGCACAGACGATCGCGGAGCAGTTCCGCGACGGCCTGCCCGTCATCATCAACGTCTCGCAGATGTCCGACGCCGACGCGCGCCGCCTCATCGACTTCGCGAGCGGTCTCTCGATGGGACTCTACGGCCGCATCGAGCGCGTCACGAGCAAGGTCTTCCTGCTCAGCCCCGAGAACGTCGCGATCTCCGGCGACGGCGGCATCGCTCCCGCCGACGACACCGCGTTCGGCAGCTGACCTGATCAGCACGCATATCGCTCGTCGGGCCCGGTGCTCCGTTTCGGTAGCACCGGGCCTTCTCGCGTAGGCTGATCTCTCGTGGCTGTCATCGGGTTCGTCGCGTCGATCCTGCACCTGCTCGTATCTCTGTACGTGGTGGTGCTGTTCGCGCGTCTCATCCTGGAATTCATCCCGCTGTTCAACCGCGAATGGCGGCCGCGGGGGACGATGCTCGTCATCTGCGAGCTGATCTACACGATCACGGATCCGCCGATCAACTTCTTTCGGCGCCATATCCGGCCGATCCGAATCGGCCCGATCGCGCTCGACGTCGGATTCGCGCTCACGCTGCTGATCTGCTTCGTCTTGTCGTGGATCCTGCAAGCAATCGCGATCATCTACTGAAGTATCATGAGGACCACCACCGAGAGAGGGGTCAGGATATGGCATTGACGCCGGAAGACGTCGTCACGAAACAGTTCCAGCACGTCCGTTTCAAGGAGGGCTTTGACCCGGACGAGGTGGACGACTTCCTGGACGAGATCGTCGTCGAGTGGCGCAAGACGATCGAGGAGAACGAGCAGCTGAAGGCGCGCATCGCAGAGCTCGAGGCTGGCGGCGCCGAAGCCCCCGCCACTGAGCAGACCGCCGCAGCGCCCGCCGAAGCAACGCCGGTTGAGCAGCCTGAGGCAGCAGCTGCCGAGGAGGTGCCGGCTGGGCCCGGTGTCACGTCGACCGCGTCGACGGCGGCTGGCATCATCGCGCGTGCCGAGCGCCTCCACGACGAGCATGTTTCGGAGGGTCAGGCGACGGCGAAGAGCCTCGTCGATGACGCTGAGGCGAAGGCATCGAGCATCGTCGCGGCCGCCGAGGCGAAGCAGCGCGAGATCTCGCAGAAGCTCGACAGCGAGCGGAAGAGCCTCGAGGGGCGGATCTCGGAGCTGCGCCAGTTCGAGCGCGACTACCGCCAGCAGCTGCGCGGCTACTTCGAGCAGAAGCTCGCCGACCTCGACGCCCCGGAGTCGGGATCGGGTAAGGCTCCCGCCTCGACAGTCGGTCTCTGAGCGCATCCGCGTGAAGGGACGACCTCCGCTGCGAGGCCTGGCGGCCAGCATCGTCATCGCGATTCTCGCGATCACGGTGCTGGCCGCCGACCAGTTGAGCAAGCAGTACGCGCTGGCTCATCTCACGGAGGGCGAGCCGGTGCCCGTCATCGGCGACGCTCTGCAGTGGCTGCTCGTGTTCAACCCGGGCGCTGCCTTCTCGATGGGGGAGGGCGTCACGTGGGTCTTCACGATCGCGCTCGCCGTCGTGGCCGGCGCCATCGTGTTCCTCGCGATCACACGCGTGCGTTCCCGCCTCTGGGCGGTCGTGCTGGGCCTGCTGCTGGGCGGAGTGCTCGGCAACCTCACCGACCGTCTGCTGCGCGACCCCGGTTTCGCCGAGGGACACGTCGTCGACTTCATCCTCACGCCGTGGATGTGGTTCTGGACGACGCCGGCGATCTACAACGTGGCCGACATCTTCATCGTCGGCGGAATGATTTCGGTGGCGCTGCTCGTTGTCACCGGGCTCAACTTCGATGGCACCCGCGGTGAGCGGCCCGCCGAGGACGCTGCTGCGGACACGAACACCGACACGGACACGGACGCGGCCGCAGACGTCGATGCCGACGATCGCGACGACGGTCGTCTCGAGGAGTCCGACGGCGCGTCCGATGCGACGGGCGAGGACGACCTGTCAGACGATCCCGCCGCCGACACGGTGTCGCCCGTGGAAACGGACGCGCCCCACGACGTGACGAAGAATCCGAGCGACGAGGCGGCGGAGCGGGAGACGCGTTCCGGTGCCTGAGTCGCGCCGGCTGCCGGTTCCCGACGGCCTCGACGGATCCCGTGTCGACGCCGCGCTCGCCAAGATGCTCGGCTTCTCACGCACGTTCGCGGCCGAGGTCGCGGCGGCCGGGGGTGTGCGCATCGACGGCGTCGCAGCGGGGAAGTCCGACCGTGTGACGGCCGGATCCGTGATCGACGTCGAGTGGGCGCCGAAGACCGAACCGACGGTGGTCGCCGCCGACGTGCCCGGCTTCGGGATCGTCTACGAAGACGCGCACTTCGTCGTCGTCGACAAGCCCGTGGGCGTCGCGGCTCACCCGTCGCCGGGCTGGGAAGGCCCGACCGTTCCCGGCGCTCTGCTCGCGAGCGGAATCGAGCTGTCCACGAGTGGTGCGGCGGAGCGTCAGGGAATCGTCCACCGGCTGGACGTCGGCACGAGCGGCCTCATGGTCGTCGCGAAGAGCGAGCACGCCTACACGGTGCTCAAGCGCGCGTTCAAGGAGCGCACCGTCGACAAGATCTACCACGCGGTCGCGCAGGGACACCCAGATCCGTTCTCGGGCACGATCGACGCGCCCATCGGCCGCCATCCGAGCCACTCCTGGAAGTTCGCCGTCACGTCCGACGGCAAGGACTCCGTGACGCACTACGAGACGATCGAGGCGTTTCCCCGCGCGACGCTCATCGAGGTGCATCTCGAGACGGGCCGCACCCACCAGATCCGCGTGCACATGGCCGCCCACCGGCACCCGCTCGTCGGGGACCCGCTGTACGGATCCGACCCGACGCTCGCCGAGCGGCTCGGCCTCACGCGACAGTGGTTGCACGCGCATCGGCTCGCGTTCGATCACCCGGCCACCGGGGAGCGCGTCGAGTTCACGTCGCCGTACCCGGACGACCTGCAGCACGCCTACGAGTTGCTGGAGGACGGCCTGTTCTGAGGCGCTGGCGGCGACGTTCGCTACGTCGCGGGAATCGGCAGCTGTAGCGGCGGAGTCTCGTGGCGGGAGCGTTCTCGGACCCGTTCTCGCTCGGTGCGATGGTTTCGCACGGCACGGAAGATGCCGCGTGGGTCGATCCATCCCGGTGCCTTCACGTACGGCGTGCCGCCGCGCATCTCAATCTGCCACCCGGACCTTTCGAGCCTGTGATGGTGGGCCCAGCACAACAGCACGCCGTTGTCGGTGTGGGTGGGGCCGCCGTGCGCGTATTCGGCGACATGGTGGACCTCGCACCAAGCGGCGGGAATGGAGCAGCCCGGAATGATGCACCCGCCGTCTCGTATGCCGATGGCGCGTCGCTGATGAGCGTTGAAGAGGCGGTCAGGCGCACCGAGGCGGACGATGCGTCCGTTCCGATCGAAGACGACTTTCTGCACGGCTCCCGTGCACGCGATGCGATGCGCGAGCGATGGGGGAACCGGGGTCTGCGTGCGGTCGATGATGGCGGTGCCGTCGTCGAGGTCCCCGACCGTCGTGCTGATCTGCAGCGTCGGGGCGGCGCCACCGAGTGAGGGAGTGTCCGTCGCGGCTGCCGCCGTCTGGATGATCGAGACGAGCACGTCGTGACGCTTCTGCGGGGCCGTAGGCGGGTCGTGGACCTGTTCGTCGTCGGTCCACGCGGCGCTGGCGGGTGCGTCCTCTGGTGACGTGCGAAAGCGCGTGGTGGATCCGTTGTGCGCGTCGAAGAGCAGCTGAAGGCTGGCGGCGGCCTCGGGGACGAGATTGCCGGAGACAGGGACCAATCCGTCACGCATCCGACCGAGGTTGAGGCCGCGGAAGCGCTCGGCGTACTCCGCGTCTGGTTCGATGCCGTCGCGCGCGAGAAAGGTGGACCAGGTGTCGACGACGATTCGGAACTCGTCGAACGTCTCCGGCAGCACGCCATCGTCGGGAGCCTCGGCGGTGTCGTGCGCGGGTACGCCGTCGATCGCGGTGGTGGCGGCTCGGATGATCTCCTCTTCAGCGATCGTCCTTTCCGCGGCGGAGGTGTGGCCACGTCGCTCGAGGCGGGGGAACTCGTCGGTGAGGTAACAGGCCGCGTCCATGCTGAGCGATCCCGAGCGGAAGGCGCAGGACACCTCGGGGAAGCGGGCGGGCCGAACGTGCCCCGTGAGCGTGGTGTGCGTCCGGGTGTGACGGTCGAGGCGCCCCCGCTGTCGTAGCGTCTTCACGGATGCCCGCGTGGTCCTCTCGAGCAGTTCGACGGCGTTGCGGCAGCCGTATCTCGAAGACAGTCGATCGTCATCGGTGCGCGCCACCGCCTCTCGATCCGACCGAACATCGACTTCGCCCGCGATCCGCGTTCGCAACGCGTCGACGTGGCGGCCGAGCGCTTCGGCGCCCCGAGCGAGTGCAACCAGATCCTCATCAGTCACCGTCGCGACGCGGTCGGTCACCTCGCGCAGCATGGCCTCGGCGGAAGCGACGCGCGTTCGCTCCACGTGCGAGGGGTGGACGAGGGTGAACATGATTCATATTGGAGAATAAATATACGAATAAAACAAGAAGAATGGAGGGGAGAAGTGAATAAAAGTACGAATAAGCGAGAGTCGTGAACCGATTCCCACACACGTCGCGCGGCGATTCGCGAGACGCTCAGACACGCCGCCTCCCGCGTCGGAGGTCGAATCTAGACTGGCCTCATGGCCTCCGACTCCTTCGTGCATCTTCATGTCCACAGTGAGTACTCGATGTTGGACGGGGCGGCGAAACTCGCCGACATGACGAAGGCCGCGGCCGAGATGAAGATGCCGGCGATCGCCGTGACCGACCACGGCAACAACTACGCGTCGTTCGAGTTCTACAACGCGGCGAGGGCGCAGGGCGTGAAACCGATCATCGGCCTCGAGGCCTACGTGACGCCGGGCACGCACCGATCCGATCGCACACGTGTCGCGTGGGGCACGTCGGAGCAGAAGCGTGATGACGTCTCGGGGTCCGGCGCCTACACGCACATGACGATGTGGGCCGAGAACACGGCGGGGATGCACAACCTGTTCCGCCTCAGCTCGCGCGCGAGCATGGAGGGCTACTATTTCAAGCCCCGTATGGACCGCGAGCTGCTGCAGACGTACTCGAAGGGCCTCATCGCGACGACGGGGTGCCCCTCGGGCGAGATCCAGACGCGGCTCCGTCTCGGGCAGTACGACGCCGCGCGGGAGGCCGCCGCTGAGTTCCAGGATATCTTCGGCAAGGACAACTACTTCTGCGAGCTCATGGACCACGGGCTCGACATCGAACGGCGCGTCCGTGAGGATCTGCTGAAGATCTCGAAGGATCTACAGATTCCGCTCGTGGCCACGAACGACTCCCATTACACGCACCAGCACGACGCGCACGCCCACGAGGCTCTGCTCTGTGTACAGTCCGGATCGACGATGGACGATCCGAACCGCTTCAAGTTCAACGGCGACGGGTACTACATCAAGTCGGCGGCCGAGATGCGCGACCTGTTCCGAGATCTGCCGGAGGCGTGCGACAACACCCTGCTGATCGCCGAGCGGTGCGAGATCGAGTTCGACACCGACGCGAACTACATGCCGCGGTTCCCGGTGCCGGAGGGCGAGACCGAGGAGAGCTGGTTCGTCAAGGAGGTCGAGAAGGGTCTGCACTACCGGTACCCGAACGGCATCTCCGACGAGGTGCGCGAGCGTGCCGAGTACGAAATGGGCATCATCGCGCAGATGAAGTTCCCCGGCTACTTCCTCGTCGTCGCCGACTTCATCAACTGGTCCAAGGACAACGGGATCCGCGTGGGCCCGGGGCGGGGGTCGGGCGCAGGCTCGATGGTCGCGTATGCGATGCGCATCACCGACCTCGACCCCATCGAGCACGGGCTCATCTTCGAGCGCTTCCTCAACCCGGATCGCGTCTCGATGCCCGACTTCGATGTCGACTTCGATGATCGGCGCCGTGCCGAGGTGATCGACTACGTCACCGAGAAGTACGGCGACGAGCGCGTCGCGATGATCGTCACATACGGCACGATCAAGTCGAAGCAGGCGCTGAAGGATGCCTCGCGCGTGCTCGGCTTCCCCTTCAGCATGGGAGAGCGCCTCACGAAGGCGATGCCGCCGCCCGTCATGGCGAAGGACATGCCGCTCGACGGCATGTTCGATCGCGACCACCCGCGCTACAAGGAAGCCAGCGAGTTCCGCTCGCTGCTCGAGACGGATCCCGAGGCGCGCACGGTCTACGACCGTGCGGTCGGGCTCGAGGGCCTGAAGCGGCAGTGGGGCGTCCACGCGGCGGGCGTCATCATGTCGTCCGATCCGCTCATCGACATCATCCCGCTCATGAAGCGGGAACAGGACGGCCAGATCGTCACGCAGTTCGACTACCCAGCGTGTGAGTCGCTCGGCCTGATCAAGATGGACTTCCTGGGGCTGCGGAACCTCACGATCATCTCGGATGCGCTCGACAACATCCGGACCAACCGCGGCGAGGAGCTCGATCTCGAGACGCTCGAGCTCGATGATCGCAACGCGTATGAACTCCTCGCGCGTGGTGACACGCTTGGCGTGTTTCAGCTCGACGGTGGACCGATGCGCTCGCTGCTGCGCCTCATGAAGCCTGACAACTTCGAGGACATCTCGGCCGTCATCGCGCTCTATCGCCCCGGACCGATGGGCGCAAACTCGCACACGAACTACGCGCTGCGAAAGAACGGCGAACAGAAGATCACGCCGATCCACCCCGAACTCGAGGAACCGCTCGCCGATATCCTCGACACCACCTACGGCCTGATCATCTACCAGGAGCAGGTGATGGCGATCGCGCAGCGGGTGGCGGGGTTCAGCCTCGGACAGGCCGACATCCTGCGCCGTGCGATGGGCAAGAAGAAGAAGTCCGAGCTCGACAAGCAGTACGTCGGCTTCGCGGGCGGCATGACCGAGAACGGATTCTCTCAGGGCGCGATCACCGCGCTGTGGGAAATCCTCCTGCCCTTCTCGGACTACGCGTTCAACAAGGCGCACTCCGCGGCGTACGGCCTGGTGTCGTATTGGACGGCCTACCTCAAGGCGCACTACCCGGCCGAGTACATGGCGGCTCTGCTGACGAGTGTCGGCGACTCGCGCGACAAGCTCGCGATGTACCTCAACGAATGCCGGCGCATGGGGATCCGGGTGCTGCCGCCCGACGTCAGCGAGTCGATCGAGTTCTTCGCGGCCGTCGGCGATGACATCCGCTTCGGGCTCGGCGCGATCCGCAACGTCGGCCAGAGCGTCGTGGAGGGGATCGTCGAGGCGCGACGGGAGGGACCGTACACGGGCTTCCACGAGTTCCTGAAGCGCGTTCCCGCGCACGTGACCAACAAGCGCACGGTCGAGTCGCTGGCCAAGGCGGGCGCCTTCGACACGATGGGGTCCACGCGGCGCGCACTCGTCGAGATCCACGAGCAGGCCGTCGAGCAGGCGGTCGGGGACAAGCGCAAGGCCGCCAACGGCGAGGTCGGCTTCGATTTCGACAGCCTGTGGGACCAGCCGGACGACGTGCAGAAGGTCCCGGATCGCCCGGAATGGACGAAGAAGGACAAGCTGGCATTCGAACGCGACATGCTGGGGCTCTACGTGTCCGATCACCCGCTCGCGGGACTCGAGGTTCCGCTCGCGAAGCATCGTTCGATGACCATCCGGGATCTCGTGAGCTCGGAGGAGCTCGACGACGGAGACCAGGTCACCATCGCCGGACTCGTGACCACCGCGCAGCACCGCGTCGCGAAGTCGAGCGGCAACCCCTATGGCATGATCACGATCGAAGACTTCGACGGCGAGGTCACCGTGATGTTCATGGGCAAGACCTACACCGAGTTCCAGCCAATCCTGACGCAGGACGCGATTCTGGTCGTGCGGGGGCGCGTTTCGCGCCGAGACGATGGGCTCAATCTGCACGCTCAGTCAGCATTCGCACCAGACCTCGGATCCGCCGACGACACCGGACTGATCACGCTGCTGATGCCGGAGCAGCGTGCGACCGAGCGCGTTGTCAGCGATCTTGCGGACGTCCTGAAACGGCATCGCGGCGACACCGAACTGCGCTTGAAGATGCATCGTGGTCGCACGGCGAAGGTCTTCGAGGTGCCGATGCCGGTGAAGGTGTCCGCCGAACTGTTCGGCGACCTCAAGGCGCTCCTCGGGCCGCAGTGCCTCGGGTGAGCCGGCCGTCAGGGGTGCTGAATGCGTCCACCGCCACATCGCCGTACGATCGTGTGGTGCGAGACATGATGAGGGAGAGGAACCCACAGTGAGCGATCAGAACGTGCGCGGCCCCGCAGGGCACGTGCAGGCTCCGTACGGAGGTCCAGACACGACGGCCGCGCCGCACCGCTTCATCGATCAGGCGTCGTCCGTCTCGGGCGGCGACGAGCGCAGCGTCGAACCGCAGGCCGGACTCGGGCTGTACACGCTGCGCGAGTGGATCGTCATCGCGCTCGGTCTTGCGCTCACGGTGCTGTCCTTCTTCTCGACGTTCTCAGTCGACGTGGTCAGCGGATACACGCCGGTCTGGGGGATCGGCATCACGTGGCTCGGCGCAGCGTTCTTCCCGTTCGCCGCGGTTCTCCTCATCGCACTCCGACGGTTCGTTCCTCGTCTGCGCAACCTCGGCGCGCTGAGTCTCGACCAACTCGCATCGGTCGCGTTCGCCGTGGCGGCGTTCGTCTGGCTGAACCTGGGCCTCATCCTGCTTCAGGTCTCCGCCGCGATCGACGATCTCTTCCAGCAGATGGGAGCATTGTTCGGCGGCGTCGACGGCATGTTCGGCTCTGGGTCGCCGCTGCGCGCCGGAGTCATCGTATGGATCGCGTTCGTCGTCGCGCTCGCCGGGGTGTTCTTCACGGTGTTCGCGCGGTTCATCCCGCCGTTCTCGGCCGATTTCGTCGGGCGCGAACAGACGGTGGCGCACCCCAGCGCACGCCCCGCGCGTCCGTTGGCGAAGCGTGTGCGACCGGCCGCACCGGCGTGGCCTGCGCCTGCGCCCGCGCCGCACGGCGGCCCGTACCACCCTGCGCATGATCCGTCTGCGGCCCCGTCGTCCGCAACGCCGGCCACTGGCGCCGGGGCGATGCCCGCGCCACGAGCGGACGGGGCGATGTTCGGACAGGGCGCCCCTGGACCGTACGGCCAGCACCAACCGCTGTCGTACGGACAGGAGACTGCACCGCCGTACGCGCAGAGTGCGCCTGCCCCGTACCCGCAGGACGCCCTCGCGTCAGACGGGCAGACCCCGGAGCAGGGCGCGGCGGTCTCCGCGGATCAGCCGCGCTCAGCCGAGGTCTTCGACGCGACGCCTCTTGGGGACGAGGCCGCCGATCCCGCCGCGTCTGAAACCGGATCCGTTGAGCCGTCGGAGACCCACGACGCCGCGCCTTCCGGAACCGAGCGCGTGACGCCCGATCCCGAACCGGGCGCGCCCGTCGCCGATATCGGCGCATCGGTTGCGGATTCGACGCGAGCCCCGGAGACGGAGTCGGCTCCCGACTCCGGAACCGTCGCGGAGGACGCATCCGCGCCCGTCGCTGACCTCGAATCGGACGAGGCCGCGGCCTCCGCCGACCCCGTCGTGACGTTCGATGCGCCGCCGGCAACCGAGACGCCTGCGGACCTCTCCGCAGCACCGGCGCCCGACGCCGCCGTC
>DGYFJ06201__coassemble_918_pt1 | contig 16361 bp, 15 predicted proteins | sample DGYFJ06201__metabat2_high_PE_006 | metagenome-assembled genome bin DGYFJ06201 | reverse complement strand
AGCTGCGGGAGGAAGTGGATGAACGCGCCCGCGATCGCCGCGATCGGGAACAGCTCCCGCGGCAGATAGATCTTCTTCACGAGCGCCTTGTTGCCGACGACCGAGCCCGTCGCGTTCCCGAACCCCTCGTTGAAGAACTGCACGGTGATGAAGCCGGAGAACAGGTACAGCGGGAAGTTGTCGACGCCACGGTCCATCCCGAAGATGAACCCCATCACCAGGTAATAGATGAAGAACTGGATGAGCGGCTTGACGTACGACCAGGTCCATCCGAGCGTGGAGTTACGGTACCGCGTCGCCGTGCCCTTGCGGATCAGCAGCGACAGCAGGTAACGCCACCGGACGACATCGCGCAGGCCCCGCCCGCGCCCCGGAACGTCGTACTGAGACAGGTCGATGTTCGTCACAGGAGCGCGCCTCGCAGGGGTCGAACGCAGAAGGTCACACTGGATCCTATCGCCCGCGCGCAGGCGATTCTGAGAACCCTCACTCGACGGGTTCCTCGGTCTCGTCCGTCGGGTGGAGTGCCTCGTCGATCAGTTGCTGGATCGCGGCCGCGTCGGGCCAGTCCTGATCGACGCCGCTGTCGGGGTTGAGCTCGATCGACGTCATCTCCTGCGAGCGCGAATCGACCGCGAGCTCGACGAAGGTGGAGACGAGGCCCTGCGGCACGTCGGTCGTGATCACGTCGTCGCCGGCACGCGCCACCTCCTGGAAGCGCGCGAGGACGTTCTGCGGCGTCATCTGGCTGATGACCGCCTCCTGCAGCTCGCGCTGGCGCTGCATGCGGTCCCAGTCGCTCGTCGTGTAGCGGGAGCGCGCGTACCAGAGCGCCGTCTCGCCGCTCATGTGCTGGTCGCCCTCTTCGATCCACCCCGTCGCCCACTCGCTCGCGGGCTGGCCCTCGTAGGCCGGTCCCGGCCCCTCGGGCAACCTCTCGTCGACCGTGATGTCGACACCGCCGAGCGCATCGATGAGCGCCTCGAATCCGTGCATGTCGATCGAGACGTAGTACGGGATCTCGATTCCGAGCAGGCCTTCCGCGGCGTCCTTCGTCGCCTCGATCGCGGGCGTCGACGCGTTCGCGCCGGCGTCGGGGTAGAGCCCCTCCCCCGAGTCCTCGCGGCAGAACTCCACCGCGTTCGTCAGCTGGTTGAGGCCGCTGCTCCACCCGCACGATGGGTCGGCGTGCCCCTCGAAGTAGTTCGGGTAGAGCTCGCGCATCGGGCTGCCGTCGCTGAATGGGAAGTGCTGCAGGTCGCGGGGAATGCCGGTGATCGTCATCCGCCCGGTCTCGGCGTCCATCGAGATCACCGAGATGCTGTCGTAACGGACCGAGTCGCGGCCCTCGGCCGAGTCGGCACCGAGCAGCAGCACGTTGTAGTACCCGTCACTCGCCGGCACGACGGGGCCCGACGAGTGGAAGATGGATCCGAGAGTGCCGCCCGCCGCGAAGAGCCGCGGAGCCGCGAGCGCGCCCGTCGCCCCCTGCAGGAGCATCAGCACGATCGCGAGCAGCGCGATCAGGAACCGCTGCGGTGTGCGCGTCTTGACGAGCCGCACGAGGCGGAGCGTGTCGATCGACAGGATGACCCACAGGATCGCGTACGCCGCCACGACGACCGCCAAGGCGATGAGCACGTACGGCCGTAGCACGAGATCGGCGACCGCCTCGCGCCACAGCAGTGCGCCGAGCGCCGCGATGACGATCAGGAGCCACATGACGAGCGTCGAGGCGAGGCCGAGCTTGGCGAACCGCCTACTGCCGGCGAGCGACTGCGCGGAGCCGGGAATCAGGAACCCGAGGATCACGAGCCACCATCCGCGGCGCGTCATCATCGCCGCGTTGCGGGCGTCGGGCGTGCGCAGCGGGGTCTCGTTGATGACCGGGCCGCGCGGCACCGCCAGGCGTTCGGCGGCAAGGGTCACGACAGGGAGTCCTTCAGCCGCTGATTCTTCTCCTCGACCTGCGACTCGAGCCGGTCTGCATACTGCTCGACGCGTTCCGCGACGTCGGGATCCGCGGAGCCGATGATGCGCGCGGCGAGAAGTCCGGCGTTGGTCGCGCCGCCGATCGACACGGTTGCGACGGGGATGCCCGCGGGCATCTGCACGATCGAGAGCAGTGAATCGAGGCCGTCGAGCGTCTTGAGCGGCACGGGAACGCCGATGACCGGCAGCGGCGTCAGCGAGGCGAGCATGCCGGGCAGGTGCGCCGCTCCCCCGGCGCCCGCGATGATCGCCTTCAGACCGCGTCCACGCGCCTCGCGTCCGTAGCTGACGAGCTTGTCCGGGGTGCGATGGGCCGAGACGACCTCGACCTCGTGCGCGATGCCGAACTCGGTCAGCGCCGCCGACGCGTCCTGCATGACACGCCAGTCAGAATCAGAGCCCATCACGACGCCGACGAGGGGGGATCCAGAGTTGGGAAGCACCCTACGAGAGTAGAGGCTCGACTTGCGGCTGGCTGAGTGCCTCGCCTGAGTCAGCTCAAGAAGTGGCGCCGCCGGCCTACTCGAAGCCCTTGGCGGCTGCGCGGGCGATGTAGGCCGCCTCGTCGATGTCGTCGCTCGTGGCGGTGACGTGGCCGACCTTGCGGCCGGGGCGCGATGCCTTCCCGTAGGTGTGGATCTTCGCCTGTGGGTACGCCGCCATCACGGACGGGAAGCGCTCGTCGATGTCGACGCCGTCGGGGCCGCCGAGGATGTTGATCATGCACGTCGCGTCGACGAGCGGCTCGGCGGATCCGAGCGGCAGGTCGAGCGCCGCCCGCAGGTGCTGCTCGAACTGGCTCGTGATCGCGCCGTCCTGCGTCCAGTGCCCGCTGTTGTGGGGGCGCATGGCGAGTTCATTGACGAGGAGACGCTCGTCCGTAGTCTCGAACAGCTCCACCGCGAGCATCCCGGTCACGCCGAGGCCGTTCGCGATCTCGGTCCCGATGCGCGCCGCGATCTCGATGATGCGCTCCCCCGCGCGGGGGGCGGGAGCGAACACCTCGGCGCATACGCCGTCCCGCTGCACGGTTTCGACGACCGGATACGGCACCATCTCGCCGCTCGGTCGGCGCGCGACCTGCTGGGCGAGCTCGCGCGAGAAGTCGACGAGCTCTTCCACGAGGATCCGCTCGCCCGCGAACGCCTTGAACCAGTCGTCCGCCTCATCCGCGGCCCGGACGACGCGTACGCCCTTGCCGTCGTACCCGCCGCGCGGAGTCTTCACGACGGCCCGGCCGCCGTGGTCGTCGATGAACGCCTGCAGCTCCGCGTGCGTCGCGACGCCGGCCCAGTCGGGCTGCGGCGCGCCGATCTCGGCGAGTCGTGCGCGCATGGCGAGCTTGTCCTGCGCGAACTGCAGCGCGTCAGGCCCCGGGTGCACGGCGGTGCCGTCGGCGACGAGGGCGCGCAGCACCTCCTGCGGCACGTGCTCGTGGTCGAAGGTGACGACGTCCACGTCCGCCGCGAACGCGCGCACCGTCTCGAGGTCGCGATAATCGCCGACCGCGGTCGCGGCGAGCGCCGCCGACATGCCCTCTTGCTCGGCAAGCACACGGATCTCGATGCCGAGCTCCGTCGCCGGAGCGATCATCATCCGGGCGAGCTGCCCACCGCCGATTACGCCGACACGCTTCGTCATGCGCCCATTGTCTCAGGTCGACGGCTGCTCGAGATACGGGTCGGCCGCGAGCTGCTGCGCCTGCCGGTGCGCGAGGATCTGACAGATCTCGATCTGGTCGCTGAGCGTCTCGCGCACGAGCTTCGGGTTGCGCACGCCGCGCAGCTCGATCGTCGATCCGGCCCACGTCAGTCGCAGCGTTCCCGTTCCGAACGCGCCCTGCATCGGCCCGCGCAGCAGCTCGACGCCGTACCCCGTCGCGTGCAGGAACTCGCGTCGGCGCCGCAGGAGGAGCCCGTGCCGCGCGATGACGCGGCGGGTCGTGACGATGTAGCTGCGCGAGATCCACGTCCACCACGGCAGCAGGACGCCGAAGACGACGACGGCCGCCGCCGCGGTGAGGAGCATCCAGTCCTCGAACGGATCCGGCAGATTCGTCAGGAAGTAGCCGGTCGCGCCGGCGACGGCGATGAGCAGGATCGCCGGCCAGACGAGCCACCCGGCGCCGCGACGGAATGTCGCGATGCGAAGCTCCTGCTGATCAGCCATGGCTCCATTGTGTCCCGGCGACGGCGCCGCGGCGCGTCGGCGCGCGGTACCCGCCGCAGAGCGACCGTGCGTCCGAGCCGAGGACTTATCGCGCGGATCCGGCAGTTTCTCGGGAGAATCTCCTCCGCTCGGATGGATGCCCGATGGACTCGCTCGCGTCAGTGATCGGTCGGGGCAGGCCGGAGATGCACGACGTCCCCAGCGGAGACGGCGTGCCGCGATGCGCCGTCGATCACGAGGCGACCGTACTCGTCGAGGTCGATCGCGCGGCCCGTGAGACGAGAACCGTCGGGAAGGTGCGCCGTCACACGGTGTCCCACAGTCACGCACGCTTCGCGCACGAGCGTGCGCACGGATCCGCGTTCGACGAGCGTCGTCAGCTCGCTGAGGCGCCGCAGGTAGTCCGCGAGGAGTCGATCCTCATCGACATCGGCGCCTTCATTGGCGAACGACGTGGCGGTGTCGGTGGGCAGTTCCTCGACCGTCATCCGGGTGTTCACCCCGCTGCCGACGACGACCGTGTCCTCCGTCGCGACCTCGGCGAGGATCCCGCAGATCTTGCGTTCGCCGACGAGCACGTCGTTCGGCCACTTCACCATCGCTCCGTGGATCTGACACGACACCGCCTCCGCCATCGCGACGCCCGCGAGCAGCGGGATCCAGCCACGCCGCTCCGCTGGCACCGCGTCGATGCGCAGCACGACCGACACCGCGAGCGCCGCGCCAGCGGGGGCCACCCAACGGCGATCGAGACGTCCGCGTCCGCCGCGCTGGTCGCGCGTCAGGAGCGCGCCGAGGTGGGGCCACCGCTCCCCCTGACGGATCCGCGCGAGCAGATCGGCGTTGGTGGATCCGGTGTGCTCCACGTCGACGAGGCGAGGAGACACGGCTTCGGCGAGCGACCACATGCGCTCGATCCTACGCACGCCGGGGCGATGGCTTTCCTCCGCGCAGGGTCCGCTCACCCGGCGAAGCCACCCCAGGGGCGGCGGTCGTAGCGCCGCAGACGGCGCGACGTCGTCCAGGCCCGATTCGCCGGTCGGTCGTCGACGGTCGCCGTGGCCGCCTCCTGCGCAGCGGCCTCGGTCACGACGGCGAGCACGGCCGCGAGCTCCTCGTCCGTGGGGTTGCCTCGCGTCACGCGCAGGTCGGGCTGATCGGTCACAGCGGGATGTTCCCGTGCTTCTTGGGCGGCAACTCGGCGCGCTTGCGACGCAGCGCGCGCAGCGCCTTCGCGATCATGACGCGCGTGTGGGCTGGCTCGATCACGCCGTCGAGCTCGCCGCGCTCAGCCGCGAGGAACGGCGAGGCCACCGAATAAGTGTACTCGTCGGCGAGGCGTGTGCGCACCGCGGCGACGTCTTCGCCGTTCTCCTCGGCCTTCTTGATCTCACCGCGGTAGAGGATGTTCACCGCTCCCTGGCCGCCCATCACGGCGATCTCGGCGGTCGGCCAGGCGAGGTTGACGTCGGCACCGAGCTGCTTCGAGCCCATAACGATGTACGCGCCACCGTAGGCCTTGCGCAGGATCACCGTGACGAGCGGCACGGTCGCCTCGGCGTACGCGTACAGCAGCTTCGCGCCGCGTCGGATCACGCCCGTCCACTCCTGGTCGGTGCCCGGCAGGTACCCCGGTACGTCGACGAGAGTCACGACGGGGACCGAGAACGCGTCACAGAACCGCATGAAGCGGGCAGCCTTCTCGCCGGCCTCGATGTTGAGCGTTCCGGCCATCTGCTGCGGCTGGTTGGCGATGATCCCGACCGAGCGTCCCTCGATGCGCGCGAACCCGACGACGATGTTCGGGGCAAACAGCGGCTGCACCTCGAGGAACTCGCCCTGGTCGGCGATCACGGCGATCACTTCGTGGATGTCGTACGGCTGGTTCGGCGAGTCCGGGATGATCGTGTTCAGACGCTGATCGAGGTCGCTCGTCTCGAACTCGAAGTCCGAGGTGTAGTCCGGCAGGTCCGCCATGTTGTTGTCGGGCAGGTAGCCGAGCAGTGATCGCGCGTAGTCGAGCGCGTCCTCTTCGTCGTCCGCGAGGTAGTGGGCGACGCCGGAGCGGGTGTTGTGCGTGTGCGCACCGCCGAGCTCCTCCATGCCGACGTCTTCGCCGGTGACGGTCTTGATGACGTCCGGCCCCGTGACGAACATCTGGCTCGTCCCATCGACCATGATGACGAAGTCGGTCAGCGCCGGCGAGTACACGGCACCGCCCGCCGCGGGGCCCATCACGATCGAGATCTGCGGGATCACGCCGGACGCGCGTGTGTTCAGGCGGAAAATCTCCGCGTACTTGCCGAGCGCGAGCACGCCCTCCTGGATCCGCGCGCCGCCCGAGTCGAGGATCCCGATGATGGGCATGCCGTTCTGCAGCGCGAACTTCATGACCTTGACGATCTTGTCGCCGGCCACCTCGCCGAGGGATCCGCCGAACGTCGAGAAGTCCTGCGAGTACACGGCGACGACGCGCCCGTGGATTGTGCCGACGCCGGTCACGACGGAGTCGCCGTACGGACGCGAGCGGTCCATGCCGAACGACGACGTGCGATGACGCACGTACTCGTCGAGTTCCACGAAGCTGCCGGGATCCATGAGCTGCTCCACGCGCTCCCTGGCGGTCTGCTTGCCCTTGGCGTGCTGCTTCGTCGCGGCCACGTTCTCGGGCTCGACGACGGCCTCGTGGTAGCGGTTTCGCAGGTCCTGGATCTTGCCCGCGGTGGTCGAGATGTCCGGTTCGGTCACGGATTCCACCCTAATCACGCGGCCCGTCTGACCGTTGGCTCACGTGCACAACGCATCGGCGCGTCGCGTGTGCGATCTCCACATGGCGCCCGCACGTTGTCCCCCAAAGAGCCGACTGCCGAGGCGGCCTGCCGACAACTAGCGTGAGTCTCGAGCGATCGCGCTCGCTGTCTCGTCCGCTACAGGGTAGGCGCACGAGGACGGCTCGCAGAATCGGTTTTCGGGTGACCGCACTGCGTAGTTGACCCGGGGCGGGCTCTCCGCCCCGGGTCTTTTCTCGTCCGGGTTCGTCACCCGCGCGGGATCTCGGTCCAGAGATCCACGTCGCCGTCCGCCGTGCGCCCCGCGACCGTCACCGCGGTGTCCTCGAGCCGCGACGTGCGCACGATGATGTGCGCCGCGCGGGTTTCGGACAGCGTCGCCGCGAGCTGCTCCCGCACGCGGCCGACCGCGGCGGGCTCGAGGTCATCGAGCCCGCCCTCGTCGAACAGCGTCACCGTGCTTCCGTCCATCCGTCGCTGCTGGAGCGCGGCGCGCACGCGCGCGTCGAGGAGACGGGCCGCCCGCAGCTCGTCACGCAGCGTCGCCTCGGCGATCACCGCGTCCCCCCGCTCGTGGTCGGTCAGGTGCCCCGCAGCCTCGATGACCCGCGTGAGCACCGGCCCGGCGACGGCGAGCGCGACGCGCACGCGCTCCCGGCGCTCGCGCCCGCGCGACTCCTGCGCGCGACGCCACGAGGCCGACTCCTGCTGGAGCGTGGCCAACCGCGCCGTGTCGCGATACGCCTGATCGGTGAACAGCACGACGAGCTGCGCGACCGCGACCCAGAGCAGCGACCCGAGAAGACCCGCGACGAAGCTCGTCGCGATGCTCCCGAACACGACCATCGTCGCGACGGAGAACACGGCGATGCCGGCCCACGCCGCGATCGGTCGGCGCCGCGCGCAGACGATCGTGAACACGACGCCGCCGGCTCCCACGAACCACGTCGCGTTCGGCGCCGACACGCCATCGGTCCCGACCATCCCCGCCGTCGCGATCACGGGGAGCGTCGTCGCGGCCGCACTCGCGACAATGGCGGCCCACCGGGGCATGCGCTCCGGGTGAGACGTGCCCGGAGCGACGCGTCCGGGCACGAGGAGCGCCACGGCCGTGGCGGCGACGAATATCCCCACGGCGCCCACGCGCACGACCAGCGCCGTCTGAGCATCCGGCGCGATCGCGCCGCGGATCGCGAAGTAGGCCGCCAGCACGACGGCCAGCAGCGACAGGACGGCGCGAGCCCGCATCTAGGACGTCTCCCGGTAGATGAGTGAGACGCGGGTACCAGCGCGCGACGAGTCGATCTCGGCGCGCGCACCCGCCGCGGCCACGCGCGCGATGATCGAGCCGCGGATGCCGAGCCGGTCGGCGCTGATCGCGTCGACGTCGAACCCGTCGCCGGCGTCGCGCACGTCGATCCGGACGCCCGGTTCGAGCGTCGCGACCTCGACGGCGAGGCCGGCGCCCGCCGCGTGTTCGAGCGCGTTCGCCACCGCCTGCGTGGCGGCGAGCACGAGGGCGCGCGCGGCGCGCGCCGGCACTTCCTCACGGGCGCGGTCCGGGAGCGCGATGTCGATTTCGGCGCCGAGCTGGGCGACTGACTCGCGCAGCTCGTGGGTGAGCCGCGCGACCGTCACGGGCTGATTCGTGCCGACGACCATCTCGTCATCCGCGTTGGCGAGCCGACCGAGCGCGTCCCGCGCCATCGACACCGCGAGCTCGCGCTCGCGCTCCGTCCGCGCCCGCGCCGCCGCGATGAGCGCCGCGAGAACGCTGTCGTGCATGAGCGAGGCCACCTCGACGCGCTCGCGCTCGGCGGACTCGAGGCCCGTCGCGTCCGAGTACGCTGTCACCGCCTCCGCCCGCGCCGCGTCGACGCTGGACGCGATGCCGCGCAGCGCCCAGGCCACGACGACGTAGGCGACACCGAGCAGCAGGGCGATCGACACGTCGTAGAGCACCTGCTCCCAGAACGCCGGTGCGCCGCCGCCGTGCACGAGGCGCGCCGTGGCGAACAGCGTCGGCACGCCGATCGCGAACGCCAACTGCGCCGCGACGGGGAACGCGATGATCGCGCCGACCGGAGCGACTCCGAGGAGGAAGTACGGCCACGGCTCCGCGGCTGGCGTGACGTCCGCGATCTCGGCCTGCACGAACCAGACGACCAGCGACGCCGTGAAAACGCACGCGAATGCTCCGCTGGCGAGCCGGGGCGCGCGCCCCAGCAGGCAGGCGAGCACCATCCAGGCGAGGACGGCGAAGACCGTGGCGATCATCGGCCACCATGTCGCGCTGACGGTCGGATCGTGCAGCGTGAAGATCGCCGCCTGCGTGCCGATGACAGCGGTGCCAACGGCGACGATCACCTGGATAGCACGCTCGATGCGGCGTCCGGTGTAGCCGTGGGGCGCGCTCGGCGGCGCCGGGCGCCGCGAGAGCTCACCCCACGCGCGATCGATCGTCGCCGCCGAGGCGGACGGCATCAGGCTGTCAGGCACGATGCGTGTCCGGAGACGACATGATGCCGTCCTCGATCGCACGCCGAAGAAGATCGACCTTGGTGGGCGCGGGCCGCCCGACCCCGACGTATTTGCCACGGATCCGCGCGATGTTCTCCTTCGCCGTCGAGAAGGCGATGCCGAGCCGGTCGGCGACCGCTTTCAGCGGCAGCCCCGCGGCGTAGAGCCGGAGCACCTCGCGCTCGCGGGTCGACAGCTGTGCGTCCGCGAAGGCCCGGTCGCTCTCGACGACGGCGGCCCATTCGACGTTGTCGAGCGGTTCGCCAGCCGCGACAGTGCGCACCGCTTGGACGACCTCCTCCAGGGGCGACGCCTTGCTGACGACGCCGACGGCGCCCGTGGCGAGCGCCTCTCGCACGCTCGCCGGGCGATCGGCGACCGAGTGGACGATGACGGCCGACTCCCCCGCGAGACTCGAGACGTTCTCCGCGACCGTCGTGCCGTCGCCGAGCGTCAGGTCGAGCAGGACGATGTCGGCGGGCACCGCGTTCGCGTCGCGCAGGCTGCGCCGATACTCGCCCACCGTGGGTCCGCTGAACGCGATCGAGACGCCGTCGTCCACGAGCACCGCGTGCAGCCCGAGGCGCACGGATTCGTGATCGTCGATGAGCGCGACCGTGGTCATGTCGATCAGGATATCGACAGAACGGCGACGGCCTCGACGTGATGCGAGTTCGGGAACAGATCGAAGGCGCGAAGCGCGTCGACGTCGTACCCGAGCCGGCGGAATGTCCCGACGTCGCGCGCGAGCGCGACCGGATCACAGGCGACGTAGACGACCGCCCGCGGTGCCAGCTGCGCGATGGCATGTACGACGCGTTCGCCGGCACCCGCGCGAGGTGGATCAAGCAGCACGATGCCGCGGGCGAGGTCGTCCTCAGGCGCAAGGCCGGCGACGAAACGCTCGACTCGCGCGGTGACGGCGCGGACGGGCAGATCGGCGAGGTTCTGCCGGGCGTGGCGTGTGGCGCCCGGCGCCGACTCGACCGTCGTGACGCGGGCCTTCTCGCCATGCCCGGCGAGCGCCGCTGAGAACAGGCCGACGCCGCCGTAGAGGTCGAGGTGATGGGCTCCGGTATCCACCGTGAGGCGCGTGAGGGCGTCGCGCACGGCGCCGTCCAGCACGGTCGCGGCGCCACGATGCACTTGCCAGAACCCGCCCGCGTCAACGCGGAAGATGCGATCGGCCACGCGCTCAGTCACGACCTCGGGTCGCTCGCGGCGCCGGGCACGGGCATCCGGGCGGCGCAGGATGCGCACCCTCCCGTCGGCAGGCTGGACGAGATCGATCCGCCCCGGCTGTTCCCGGCCGAGCGCGAGCGCCGCGTCGGCGACCTCGGCGGTGGCGAGGGGGTAATCGGCGACATCGATGACGTCGTGGCTGCGGGCCGCGAACGGACCGACCCGCCCGTCCGCGTCGACATGCAGGCCGACGCGGGTGCGCCACCGGGTGCCGTCCGCGGTCTCATCGGGCCCCGCTGGCTCGACGAGAGTCGACACGGCGCCGCCCGCGAACCGGTCGAAAGCTTCCTCGATCACGCGGCGTTTGAGCTCACGCTGCGCTGCGAGCGCGATGTGCCCGAAATCAGCGCCGCCGGGGCGCGCCGCCGGCGACCGCGAGACGTCGGCCTCGCGCCACACATGCGGAATGCGATCCTCCGACGCGTCGAGCACGTCGAGCGTCTCGGCGCGGGCGAACGAGCGACGCACGTCCGTCACGCGCGCCTGGATCCGCTCGCCCGGCAGCGCGTCCGGCGTGAAGACGACGAGACCGCTCTCCCCGTGCCGCGAGACGAAGACGCCGCCATGCGCGATGCCCGACACCTCGAGTTCGAGCACATCCCCCGTCTGCATCCGGCCATCCTCCCACGCCGAGTCCACAAGTCTCCGGCACGTCCGCAGCTGTTCGCTGCGGACGTGCCGGAGACTTGTGAACATGCTCCACGTGTGTCTCGCGTCGACGTCCCCCGCCCGGCTCATGCTCATGCGGCAGGTGGGGATCGAACCACGCCTCGAGGCGCCCGACGTCGACGAGGACGCCGTCATCGCCGCCCTCGAGCGCGAGCTGTCACCGGCGGAGCACGTCCTGCTGCTGGCCACGCACAAGGCCGACGACGTCGCGTCACGACTGGCGCGCGAGGGCTTCGAGGGCATCGTCATCGGCGGAGACTCGATGTTCGAGCTCGACGGCCACGTCTACGGCAAGCCGCACACTCCCGAGCGCGCGACCGACCGCTGGCGGCAGATGCGGGGCATGACCGGCACCCTCCATTCGGGCCAGAGCATCATCCGGATCGCGGGCGGGCAGCTGACCCGTGCCGACGCCGTATCGCAGGCAGACGTGACGTTCGCCTCGGACGTGACCGACAAGGAGATCGCCGCATACGTCGCAACGGGCGAGCCCCTGTCCGTCGCCGGCGCGTTCACCGTGGACAGCCTCGGAGGAGCCTTCATCGAGCGCGTCGACGGCGACCCCTCGACGGTCGTCGGCATGTCTCTGTCGACCGTGCGCCGACTCGTGCGCGATCTCGGGATCGAATGGACCTCCCTCTGGGCGAGGCCGGCCTCGTAGCCATCCGCACACGAAACGCCAGGCATGTTGTGGAGGTCAATCAAATCTCCACGGCCCCCGCTGGATAGGCTCGAATCCATGCCCGCAATCCGCAAGGTGCTCATCGCAAACCGTGGAGAGATCGCCGTCCGCATTATCCGCGCGGCCCGCGACTCCGGAATCGGATCGGTCGCGATCTACGCCGACCAGGACCGAGACGCCCTCCACTCCCGACTCGCCGACGAGGCGTATGCGCTCGGAGGCGCGACGAGCGCCGAGACGTACCTCGCCATCGACAAGATCCTGTCGGTCGCGCGACGCTCGGGTGCCGATGCCGTGCACCCCGGATACGGGTTCCTGGCGGAGAACGCCGACTTCGCGCGCGCCGTCACCGACGCCGGCCTCATCTGGATCGGTCCCGGTCCTGAGGCCATCGAGGCGCTCGGCGACAAGGTGACCGCACGCCACGTGGCCGAGAAGGTGGGCGCGCCGCTCGCCCCCGGCACGCCGGGGCCCGTCGCCGGCGCAGACGAGGTCATCGCCTTCGCCGAAGAGCACGGACTGCCCATCGCCATCAAGGCGGCCTACGGCGGCGGCGGCCGCGGTCTCAAGGTCGCGCGCGAGCTCGACGAGGTCGCCGAGCTGTTCGAATCCGCGACGCGCGAAGCGGTCGCGGCGTTCGGCCGCGGCGAGTGCTTCGTCGAGAAGTACCTCGACCGGCCGCGCCACGTCGAGACGCAGTGCCTCGCCGACGCCGACGGCAACGTCGTCGTCGTCTCGACACGCGACTGCTCGCTGCAGCGCCGCCACCAGAAGCTCGTCGAGGAGGCGCCCGCGCCGTTCCTCTCCGCGGAGCAGAACCGGATCCTGTACGACGCGTCGAAGGCGATCCTGAAGGACGTCGGCTACGTCGGTGCGGGAACGTGTGAGTTTCTCGTGGGTGCCGACGGCACGATTTCCTTCCTCGAGGTGAACACGCGGCTGCAGGTCGAGCATCCCGTGAGCGAGGAAGTGACCGGCATCGACCTCGTCCGAGAACAGTTCCGGATCGCCGCGGGCGGCCTTCTCGAGTACGGCGATCCCGTGCCGGAGGGCCACTCGATCGAGTTCCGCATCAACGGAGAGGACGCCGGCCGCGGGTTCCTCCCCCAGCCCGGCCCCATCCACACGTTCAAAGCCCCTGGCGGTCCCGGAGTCCGCGTCGACAGCGGCGTCACGGCCGGCGACGAGATCGGCGGCGCCTTCGATTCGATGCTCGCCAAGCTCATCGTGACGGGCAGCGACCGCGCGGAGGCGATGGATCGCGCACGCCGCGCTCTCGACGAGTTCGAGGTCAGCGGCCTGCCGACGGTGATCCCGTTCCACCGCGCGGTCGTTCGCGACCCCGCCTTCTCGGCGCCCGACGGAGAGTTCGGCGTGTACACGCGCTGGATCGAGACGGAGTTCGCGGGCGAGATCGCGCCATGGGACGGCGAACTGCACCAGTCCGAGCCCGCTCCCGAGCGCCACACCGTGGTCGTCGAGGTCGGCGGCAAGCGCGTCGAGGTCAGCCTCCCGGAGCGTGTCACGCAGCCGGTCGCCTCACGGGGACGCCCGGCGAACGTGCCGCCGTCGCGTCGCAGCCACCAGGCGTCCGGCGTGTCGAGCGGAGCGTCCGGTGACGCCGTCACCTCGCCCATGCAGGCGACCGTCGTGAAGATCGCGGTCGACGACGGTCAGGAGGTCGTCGCGGGCGACCTCGTCGTCGTCCTCGAGGCGATGAAGATGGAACAGCCCCTGCACGCGCACAAGGACGGCCGGATCGCGTCGATCAGCGCGCCGGTCGGTCAGACCGTGAGCGCAGGACACCAGCTGCTGCAGATCGTCTGATCCGCGCCGGCGTCACTCCTCGACGCGGACGCCGAGTCCGTGCATCGAGCGAGCGGCGTCGGTGATGGATCCGGACAGCGACGGGTAGGCCGTGAACACGCGTGCCACCTGATCGACGGTGAGGCGACGCTCGACCGCCATGGCGATCGGGAAGATCAGCTCGCTCGCCTTCGGGGCGACCACGACCCCGCCGACGACCGTGCCGGACAGGCGGCGCGCGAAGAGCTTCACGAAGCCGTCGCGCACGCCCATCATCTTGGCACGCGGGTTCTCCTCGAGATCGAGCTTGCACTGGATCGCGTGCTCCGCGTCGGAGGTCCAGCCGACCGTGGCGATCTCGGGCGACGTGAAGATGTTGGCGGCGATCTTGTGCTCGGCGAACGGGATCACCGCGTCGCCCATCGCGTGGAAGACGGCCGTGCGGCCAAGCATCGAGGACACCGACGCGAGCGGCACCAGGTTCGTGCAGTCGCCGGTCGCGTAGATGTTCGACACCGAGGTGCGACCGACCTTGTTGACGCTGATGTGACCCGATTTCTCGAGCTGCACGCCCGCCTCCGCCAGGCCGAGGCCGGACGTGTTGGGGACGCCGCCCACGGCCATGAGGCAGTGGGAGCCCTCGATGGTCGAGCCGTCCGTGAGCGTGACGACCACCCCGGATCCGGTGTTCTCGACCGTCTCGGCGCGTGACTTCGCCAGGAGCGTCATGCCCCCTCGCGTGAACACCTTCTCGAGCACCTTCGCCGCGTCGGGGTCCTCGCCCGGCAGCACCTGCTCGCGGCTCGAGACGAGCGTCACCTTCGCGCCGAGATTCATGTACGCCGAGGCGAACTCGGCCCCGGTGACGCCGGAGCCGACCACCACGAGGTGCTCGGGCAGCGCCGACATGTTGTACATCTGCTTCCAGGTGAGGATCCGGTCGCCGTCGGGCATCGCGCCCGGCAGCTCGCGCGGCGACGCGCCGACCGACACGATGATGGTGTCGGCCTCGATCCGGTCGAAGTCGGTGCCGTCAGGGCCCGTCGAGACGATGACCGCGCCTGCGCCCTCCAGCCGGCCGTGGCCAGAGATGATGGTCACGCCGGCGTCGAGGAGGCGCTCGCGCATGTCCTCCGACTGCTGTCCCGCCAGCGCGAGCGTGCGCTTGTTGATGGCGAGCAGGTTGATCGCGACTTCCGGCTTGAGCGGCTTGCCGGAATCGCCGCGCGCGTAGAACTGCACGCCCAGATCTCCGGCGTCCTCGATCGCGCGCGCCGCGTCGGCGGTCGCGATCAGCGTCTTCGACGGCACGACGTCGGTCAGCACGGCGGAACCGCCGACGCCGGTGCTCTCGACGAGCGTCACGTCGGCGCCCAGCTGCGCTCCCGCGAGCGCCGCCTCGTATCCCCCCGGCCCGCCGCCGATGATCGCGATCCTCTGGCTGCGTTCGAAGTCGAAACTCATGGGCCCCATTCTGTCACCCCGGCCCCGAGAGCGGCGCTATCGTGTCTCCATGACTGATCCGTCGCACCCTCTCGACCTCGCCGCAGATCCGTTCGAGGTCGCCCGTACCGCCGCCGCCGACATCGCCCGACTCACGGGCGTGGATCGGCACGACATCGCGGTCACGCTCGGCAGCGGCTGGGGCCGCGCGGCCGAGCTGATCGGCGAGACGATCGCCACATTCCCCGCGACCGAGGTGACCGGCTTCTCGAAGCCCGCGCTCGAGGGCCACGTCGGCACGCTGCGCAGCGTGCGCACCCCTGACGGTCGCCACGTGCTCGTCATCGGGGCGCGCACGCACTACTACGAGGGGCACGGCGTCCGGCGCGTGGTGCACAGCGTGCGCACGGCGGCGGCGACGGGAGCGCGGCAGATGGTGCTCACCAACGGTGCCGGCGGCATCAACGACGCGTGGGCGGCCGGGCAGCCGGTGCTCATCAGCGACCATCTCAACCTCACGGCCGACACGCCGCTCGAGGGTGCGACCTTCATCGACATGACCGACCTCTACTCGGCGCGGCTGCGCGCGGTCGCCCGCGAGGTGGATCCGTCCCTCGACGAGGGCGTCTACACCCAACTGCGCGGGCCGCAATACGAGACGCCAGCCGAGGTGCGAATGGTGAAGGCCCTCGGGGGCGACATCGTCGGCATGTCGACGGCGCTCGAGGCGATCGCGGCGCGGCAGGCCGGGCTCGAGGTGCTCGGATTCTCGCTCATCACGAACCTCGCGGCCGGCATCTCGCCGACCCCGCTCAGCCACGAAGAGGTCATCGAGGCCGGGCGCAGCGCCGAGGGACGCATCTCACGGCTGCTCGCGGACGTGATCGGGAAGATTCGATGATCGCGGCCGCCCGCGCGTGGCTCGCGCAGGATCCGGATCCCGACACGCGTGCGGAGCTCACGGTGCTCGTCGAGCGGGCCGAGCGCGGCGACGCGGAGGCGAACGCCGAGCTCGCCGCCCGGTTCACGGGGCGCCTGCAGTTCGGCAC
>DGYFJ06201__coassemble_912_pt1 | contig 16507 bp, 30 predicted proteins | sample DGYFJ06201__metabat2_high_PE_006 | metagenome-assembled genome bin DGYFJ06201 | reverse complement strand
TCCGGAGGGCACGTGCGTCCAATGCCCGAGAGGTACGACGCTGAATGAGAGTGAGCAGACAAATGGCGGGACAGAAGATCCGCATTCGCCTGAAGTCGTATGACCACGAGGTCATCGACTCGTCGGCACGCAAGATCGTCGACACCGTGACCCGCGCTGGCGCGCAGGTCGTGGGCCCGGTGCCCCTCCCGACGGAGAAGAACGTCGTGGCGGTCATCCGTTCGCCCCACAAGTACAAGGACAGCCGCGAGCACTTCGAGAAGCGCACCCACAAGCGCCTCATCGACATCGTTGACCCCACCCCGAAGGCGGTCGACTCGCTCATGCGTCTGGACCTCCCGGCCGACGTCAACATCGAGATCAAGCTCTGAGGTTCGACATGGCTGACATCAACAACAAGATTTCGAAGGGCATGCTCGGCAAGAAGCTCGGCATGACCCAGGTGTGGAACGAAAGCGGCAAGCTCGTTCCCGTCACGGTCCTCGAGCTCGCGCCGAACGTCGTCACGCAGATCCGCTCGACTGAGAAGGACGGCTACAACGCCGTTCAGATCGCGGCCGGCGACATCGACCCGCGCAAGGTCACGAAGCCGGCTTCGGGCCACTTCGAGGCTGCCGGCGTGACGCCGCGTCGCAAGGTCACCGAGATCCGCACGGCCGACGCCGCCGAGTACTCGGCCGGCCAGGAGATCACGGTCGACGCCACGTTCGAGGCCGGCCAGCTCGTCGACGTTGTCGGCACGAGCAAGGGCAAGGGCTTCGCCGGTGTGATGAAGCGTCACAACTTCGCCGGTGTCGGTGCGTCCCACGGTCAGCACCGCAACCACCGCAAGCCCGGTTCGATCGGCGCGTCCGCGACGCCGAGCCGCGTCTTCAAGGGCACGCGCATGGCCGGCCGCATGGGCGGCGAGCGCGTGACCGTCCTCAACCTCACGGTGCACGCCGTCGACGCCGAGAAGGGACTGCTGCTCGTCAAGGGCGCCGTTCCCGGTGCGCGCGGCCGCGTCGTGTACGTCCGCAACGCAGTGAAGGGGGCCTGAGTTAGATGGCTAACTCGAGTCTCGCTCTCGACGTCCTCGGCACCGACGGGAAGAAGACCGGCACGGTCGACCTGCCCGCCAGCGTGTTCGACGTCAAGACGAACATTCCGCTGATCCACCAGGTCGTCACCGCACAGCTTGCTGCGGCGCGCCAGGGCACCCACTCGACGAAGCGTCGCGGTGAGGTCTCCGGTACCGGCGCCAAGCCGTTCAAGCAGAAGGGCACCGGCCGCGCACGTCAGGGTTCGATCCGTCAGCCCGAGCACCGCGGCGGCGGCATCGTCCACGGACCCAAGCCGCGCGACTACTCGCAGCGCACGCCCAAGAAGATGATCGCGGCGGCCCTTGCTGGCCTGCTCAGCGACCGTCTGCGCGGCGAGCGCATCCACGTGGTCGACTCGTTCGGCGTCGACGCACCGTCGACGAAGGCCGCGTCGGGCTTCCTGAAGACGTTCACGGCTGAGCAGAAGACACTCGTCGTCCTCGACCGCGAGGACGAGAACGGCTACCTCAGCGTCCGCAACCTTGGCAACGTGCACGTGCTCGTGGCCGACCAGCTCAACGCCTACGACATCGTCCGCAGCGACGACATCGTCTTCACCAAGGCCGCCATCGACGCGTTCATCGCGCAGAAGGCCGGCTCGAAGGAGGTCTCGGCATGACCGCGATCAACAAGGACCCGCGCGACATCATCCTCGCTCCGGTGGTCTCCGAGAAGAGCTACGGCATGATCGACGAGGGCAAGTACACGTTCATCGTGGACCCCCGCGCGAACAAGACCGAGATCAAGCTCGCGATCGAGAAGATCTTCGGCGTGAAGGTTGCCTCGGTGAACACTCAGAACCGCCAGGGCAAGACCCGTCGCACCCGATTCGGCACCGGCAAGCGCAAGGACGTCAAGCGCGCCATCGTGACGCTCTCGTCGGGCACCATCGACATCTTCACGGCTGTCGCCTGATAGCTGGGAAGGATCAAAGGAACGAATATGGCTATTCGCAACTACAAGCCCACGACCCCCGGTCGCCGCGGCTCGTCGGTGGCTGACTTCGCCGAGATCACGCGCTCGACGCCCGAGAAGTCGCTGCTGCGTCCGCTGTCGAAGTCTGGTGGCCGCAACAACCAGGGCCGCATCACGACGCGTCACATCGGTGGTGGCCACAAGCGCCAGTACCGTGTGATCGACTTCCGTCGCGCCGACAAGGACGGCGTGAACGCGAAGGTCGCGCACATCGAGTACGACCCGAACCGCACGGCGCGCATCGCGCTCCTGCACTACGTCGACGGCACCAAGCGCTACATCCTCGCTCCGGCGAAGCTGAAGCAGGGCGACGTCGTCGAGTCGGGCGCTGGCGCGGACATCAAGCCGGGCAACAACCTCCCGATGCGCAACATCCCCACGGGTACCGTGCTCCACAACGTCGAGCTTCGGCCCGGCGGCGGTGCGAAGCTCGCGCGCTCGGCGGGAGCCTCGGTGCGCCTCGTCGCAAAGGACGGCCCCTACGCGCAGCTCCGTCTGCCGTCGGGTGAGGTCCGCAACATCGACGCGCGCTGCCGCGCCACGATCGGCGAGGTCGGCAACGCCGAGCAGTCGAACATCAACTGGGGCAAGGCAGGCCGCAAGCGCTGGAAGGGCGTTCGCCCGACCGTCCGCGGTGTCGTGATGAACCCGATCGACCACCCGCACGGTGGTGGTGAAGGTCGCACCTCCGGTGGACGCCACCCGGTGTCGCCGTGGGGCCAGGTCGAGGGCCGCACCCGTCGTCCCAACAAGGAAAGCGACAAGTACATCGTGCGTCGTCGCCCGTCCGGCAAGAACCGCAAGTAGGAGTTCAAGAAGATGCCACGCAGTCTGAAGAAGGGCCCCTTCGTCGACGAGCACCTGCTTCGCAAGGTTGTCTCGCAGAACGAGGCGGGGTCGAAGAACGTCATCAAGACCTGGTCGCGTCGCTCGATGATCGTCCCGGCAATGCTGGGTCACACGATCGCCGTGCACGACGGACGCAAGCACATCCCCGTGTTCGTGTCCGAGTCCATGGTCGGCCACAAGCTGGGCGAGTTCGCGCCCACCCGTACCTTCCGCGGCCACGTGAAGGACGACAAGAAGGGCCGTCGCCGCTGACGCGGCGACGCAAGAGGAGTAAGAAATGGTGGAGTCCATCGCACGCGTGCGACACATCCGCGTGACCCCTCAGAAGGCTCGTCGTGTCGCCCAGCTCATCAAGGGAAAGCAGGCCGATGAGGCCCTCGCGATCCTGAAGTTCGCCGCGCAGAGCGCATCCGACCCGATCTACAAGCTCGTCGAGTCGGCCAAGGCGAACGCCGTGGTGAAGGCTGACGCAGCAGGCGAGTCGCTGAATGAAGAAGATCTGTTCGTCAAGAACGCCTTCGTGGACGAGGGGATCACGCTGAAGCGTTTCCGCCCCCGTGCCCAGGGTCGCGCCGACCAGATCAAGAAGCGCACGAGCCACATCACGGTCGTGCTCTCGACGCCCGAGGCCGCCAACGTGGCAGCGGGCAGCAACAAGAAGGCGAGCAAGTAATGGGACAGAAGATCAACCCTTACGGCTTCCGTCTCGGCATCACGACGGACCACACGTCGCGGTGGTTCGCTGACTCGACGAAGCCGGGTCAGCGCTACGCTGACTACGTTGCTGAGGACATCCGGATCCGCGAGCTTCTGCAGAAGAACCTCGACCGTGCCGGTGTGAGCCGCATCGACCTCGAGCGCACCAAGGACCGTGTGCGCGTCGACATCCACACCGCCCGCCCGGGCATCGTCATCGGGCGTCGTGGTGCGGAGGCCGAGCGCATCCGTGGCGAGCTCGAGAAGCTGACGAGCAAGCAGATCCAGCTGAACATCCTCGAGGTCAAGAACCCCGAGGCCGACGCTCAGCTCGTGGCGCAGGGCGTCGCCGAGCAGCTCGCAGCGCGCGTGGCCTTCCGCCGCGCGATGCGCAAGGGGCTGCAGGGCGCGATGCGCGCGGGCGCCAAGGGCGTTCGGATCCAGGTCTCCGGCCGCCTCGGCGGTGCCGACATGAGCCGCACCGAGTTCTACCGCGAGGGTCGTGTGCCGCTGCACACGCTGCGCGCGAACATCGACTACGGCTTCTACGAGGCGAAGACCACCTTCGGCCGCATCGGCGTGAAGGTCTGGGTCTACAAGGGTGACCTCACGAACAAGGAGCTCGCTCGCGAGGAGGCTACGAAGAAGCCTGCACGCGGCGACCGTGGCGGCCGTCGTGGACCGCGTCGCAACGACGCCGGCGCCGACAAGAGGGCCCCGGAAGGAGCATCGGCGTAATGCTTATCCCCCGCAAGGTGAAATTCCGTAAGCAGCACCGTCCCGACCGTCGCGGCCAGGCTACTGGCGGCACGCGCGTCACGTTCGGTGAGTACGGGATCCAGGCGCTCACGCCGGCCTACGTGACGAACCGTCAGATCGAAGCCGCGCGTATCGCCATGACCCGTCACATCAAGCGAGGTGGAAAGGTCTGGATCAACATCTTCCCCGACCGCCCGCTCACCAAGAAGCCTGCTGAAGTCCGCATGGGTTCCGGTAAGGGATCCCCGGAGTTCTGGGTTGCCAACGTCAAGCCGGGTCGCGTCCTCTTCGAGGTCGCGGGTGTGAGCGAAGAGCTCGCCAAGGGCGCGTTGAGCCGGGCAATGCACAAGCTGCCGCTCAAGGCACGCATCATCAAGCGCGAGGAGGGCGACGCGTAATGGCGATCGGCACCAAGGAGCTCGCCCCGAGCGAGCTCGACACGTTCGAAGACCAGCGCCTCCTCGAGGAGCTGCGGAAGTCCAAGGAAGAGCTGTTCAACCTGCGCTTCCAGTCGGCGACCGGTCAGCTGGAGAGCCACGGTCGCATCCGCGCCGTCAAGCGCGATATCGCGCGGCTCTACACCGTGATCCGTGAGCGTGAGCTCGGGATCCGCGCGACGCCGGACCCCGCGGCCCCCAAGAAGGCCAAGAAGAGCAAGGCGAAGAAGGCCGACGAGGCTGCCGCCGAGGGAGAGACTGAGTGATGGCGAGCGAGAAGAAGGCCGAGCAGGCTGTCGAGCGCGGCTACCGCAAGTCGGAGCGCGGCTACGTCGTCAGCGACAAGATGGACAAGACGATTGTCGTCGAGGTCGAGGACCGTATGAAGCACCCGCTCTACGGCAAGATCCTGCGCCGCACGAAGAAGCTCAAGGCGCACGACGAGCAGAACAGCGCCGGCATCGGCGACGTCGTCGTCATCAACGAGACCCGTCCGTACAGCGCCACCAAGCGCTGGCGCCTGGTCGAGATCGTCGAAAAGGCCAAGTAAGCCTGCGGGCTCACTTGAAGGAGTAACCAGTGATTCAGAACGAATCTCGCCTCAAGGTCGCCGACAACTCCGGCGCGAAGGAGCTGCTCACGATCCGCGTTCTCGGTGGCTCTGCCCGCCGTTACGCGGGCGTGGGTGACACCATCGTCGCGACGGTCAAAGACGCGATCCCGGGCGGCAACGTGAAGAAGGGCGACATCGTCAAGGCGGTTGTCGTCCGCACCGTGAAGCAGACGCGCCGCGACGACGGCTCGTACATCAAGTTCGACGAGAACGCTGCCGTCGTCCTCGCCAACAACGGCGAGCCCCGCGGTACGCGTATCTTCGGACCGGTCGGCCGCGAGCTTCGCGACCGCAAGTTCATGAAGATCGTCTCGCTCGCTCCGGAGGTGCTGTAACTCATGGCGAAGATCAAGAAGGGTGACCTCGTGCAGGTCATCACCGGCGCCACTCAGGAGCGCGGCGGCGACCGCGGCAAGCAGGGCAAGGTGCTCGAGGTTCTCGGCAACCGCCTGATCGTCGAGGGCGTCAACTACATCACCAAGCACACCCGCATCGGTCAGACCCAGCGCGGCACCAAGACCGGTGGCATCGAGACCTTCGAGGCCCCGATCCACGTGTCGAACGTCGCGGTTGTCGACCCCGAGACCAACAAGCCGACCCGCGTGGGATACCGCGTGGAGGAGCAGGTCAAGGACGGCGTCAAGAAGACCGTGCGCGTGCGCGTCGCCAAGGGCTCGGGAGCCGACATTCCCGACCCCAAGGGAAAGTAAGGGTTAACAGATGAGCACGGACACTGCCGCGCAGACTGGCAAAATCCAGCCGCGCCTGAAGCAGGCCTACCGGAACGAGATCCGGGCGAAGCTGCAGGAAGAGTTCGGATACCCGAACGTCATGCAGGTTCCGGGCCTGGTCAAGGTCGTCGTCAACACCGGCGTCGGCGAGGCCGCCCGCGACAGCAAGGTGATCGAGGGTGCGGTCGCAGACCTCACCGCGATCACGGGCCAGAAGCCCGTCGTCACGAAGGCCAGGAAGTCGATCGCTCAGTTCAAGCTGCGCGACGGCCAGCCCATCGGCGCGCACGTCACCCTCCGCGGTGACCGCGCCTGGGAGTTCCTCGACCGCCTCGTGTCGCTTGCGCTTCCGCGTATCCGCGACTTCCGTGGGCTCTCGCCGAAGCAGTTCGACGGCAACGGCAACTACACGTTCGGTGTGACGGAGCAGTCGATCTTCCACGAGATCGACCAGGACAAGATCGATCGCGTCCGCGGCTTCGACATCACGGTCGTCACGACCGCGAAGAACGATGACGAGGGCCGTGCGCTGCTGACGCACCTCGGCTTCCCGTTCGTCAAGACCTCCTGATCGGATCCTTCCGCACAGGAACCACGCTGAGATGCCGGGTTCGGCTCGCTGGGCCCGGCATCACGGCGAACAATCGAATATCGCTACTGAATCGTGGAAGGTCGTCTGTCGTGTAACGGCAGCCGAAACCTCATGAACAAAGGACAGTCGTTATGACCATGACAGACCCGGTCGCAGATCTGCTGACCCGTCTGCGCAACGCGAACTCGGCGCACCATGACCAGGTGTCGTTGCCGTCGAGCAAGCTCAAGAAGAACATCGCGGCGATGCTCCAGCAGGAGGGTTACATCACGGGGTACGAGGAGACCGACGCTCGCGTCGGCAAGTCCCTCACCCTGACGCTGAAGTACGGCGCGAACCGTGAGCGTTCCATCTCGGGCATCAAGCGCGTGTCGAAGCCCGGCCTTCGCGTCTACGCGAAGTCGAACGAGCTCCCCACGGTGCTCGGCGGCCTCGGCATCGCCATCCTGTCCACCTCCAGCGGTCTTCTCACAGACCGCCAGGCCGAGCAGAAGGGCGTGGGCGGAGAAGTTCTCGCCTACGTGTGGTGATTGACAATGTCGCGTATTGGAAAGCTTCCCATTGACATTCCCGTGGGCGTGAAGGTCGACGTCGATGGCCGCACGGTCACGGTGTCGGGCTCGAAGGGCGAGCTGACGCTCAACGTCGCAGAGCCCATCGAGGTCAAGGTCGAGGAGAACCAGGTTCTCGTCACCCGCCCCGACGAGGAGCGTGAGTCGCGTTCGCTGCACGGACTGACCCGCACCCTCATCAACAACGACATCATCGGCGTGAGCCAGGGCTACTCGAAGGGTCTTGAGATCGTCGGCACCGGCTACCGCGTGCAGAAGAAGGGCCAGAACCTCGAGTTGGCTCTCGGCTTCTCCCACCCGGTCACGGTCGAGCCGCCGGCGGGCATCTCCTTCGAGGTCGAGGGCAACAACAAGATCACCATCTCCGGCATCTCGAAGCAGGCCGTGGGTGAGTGCGCCGCCACCATCCGTAAGATTCGCAAGCCCGAGCCCTACAAGGGCAAGGGTGTGCGTTACGCCGGCGAGCAGGTCCGCCGCAAGGCCGGAAAGGCTGGTAAGTAATCATGGCTGTGAAGTCGAAGTCCGCTGCGCGCTCGCGCCGCCACGCTCGCCTTCGCAAGAAGGTCTTGGGATCCGCCGAGCGGCCCCGCCTGGTCGTGTCGCGTTCGTCGCGCCACGTCTTCGTGCAGGTCATCGACGACGCGAAGGGCCACACCGTGGCCTCGGCGTCGACCCTCGAGACCGACCTGCGCTCGTCGGACGATGACAAGACCGCCAAGGCACGCAAGGTCGGCGAGCTCGTCGCCGAGCGCGCGAAGGCCGCTGGCGTCGAGTCCGTCGTGTTCGACCGCGGTGGAAACCGCTACGCCGGTCGCGTCGCGGCCATCGCCGATGGCGCACGCGAGGGAGGGCTGAGCCTGTGAGTGACAACAAGGAGACCGAAGTGACCACCGAAGCAGCCGGTCAGGACGCGCCCGCCGCGGCGCAGGCCGAGCCGCGCCAGGAGCAGCGTCAGGACCGCCGTGGCGGCGGTCGTGGCGGACGCGGTGGCGACCGTCGCGGCAACGACCGTGGTCGGGGTGGCGACAGCCAGTTCCTCGAGCGCGTCGTCACCATCAACCGTGTGTCGAAGGTCGTGAAGGGTGGTCGTCGCTTCAGCTTCACCGCTCTCGTGGTCGTCGGCGACGGTGACGGACTCGTGGGCGTCGGCTACGGCAAGGCCCGTGAGGTTCCCCTCGCGATTTCGAAGGGCGTCGAAGAGGCGAAGCGGAACTTCTTCCGCGTGCCTCGCGTCGGACTGTCCATCCCGCACCCGGTGCAGGGTGAGGACGCCGCGGGCGTCGTCATGCTGCGTCCGGCGTCGGCCGGTACCGGTGTGATCGCCGGTGGCCCGGTTCGCGCCGTCCTCGAGTGCGCGGGCATCCACGACGTGCTGTCGAAGTCGCTCGGTTCGTCGAACACGCTGAACATCGTGCACGCGACCGTGACCGCCCTGAAGCAGCTCGAGGAGCCCCGTGCGGTCGCCGCACGTCGTGGCCTCGACTTCGACCAGGTCGCACCGGCGCGTATCGTCCGTGCGGAGGCCGAGAAGGCCGCCGCGAGCACGAAGGCAGGTGCCTGATGGCTGCTCGTCTGAAGGTGACGCAGATCAAGTCCAAGGTGAGCGAGAAGCAGAACCAGCGCGACACGCTGCGCAGCCTCGGTCTGAAGCGGATCGGTGACGCGGTTGTCCGCCCCGATGACGCCCAGACGCGCGGTTACGTGCGTGCCGTCGCTCACCTCGTGAAGGTTGAGGAGATCGACTGATGGCTGAGAACAACGAGCGCCCCGGCGTGCTCAAGGCTCACCACCTCCGTCCGGTTCCCGGCGCCAACACCGCGAAGACCCGCAAGGGTCGCGGTGAGGGCTCGAAGGGCAAGACGGCGGGTCGAGGCACGAAGGGCACGCACGCACGCAACACCGTGCGTCCCGGCTTCGAGGGTGGCCAGATGCCGCTGCACATGCGTACGCCGAAGCTTCGCGGCTTCAAGAACCCGTTCCGCACCGAGTACCAGGTTGTGAACCTGGACAAGATCGCGGAGGCGTTCCCCGAGGGTGGCGACATCACGTCGGCCGATCTCGTGGACAAGGGTCTCGTGCGCAAGAACTCGCTGGTGAAGGTCCTCGGCGACGGAGACATCTCCGTCGCGCTGAACGTCGACGTCGACAAGGTGTCGGCCTCGGCCAAGGCCAAGATCGAAGCCGCCGGCGGTTCGATCAAGTAAGACGTCTGCGGACGTCGTATACCGGGGAGGCCGGGAGCGAGGAGCTCCCGGCCTCTTTCCGTTAGTCTGGTGGATGGTGTGCGCTCCCCAGCGGTCACCGTCCATTCCTGGGAGGCAGTTTCTTGTTTAGCGCTATCGCGCGGATCTTCCGCACACCCGACCTTCGTCGGAAGATCGGCTTCACGCTCGGCATCATCGCCATCTACCGCTTCGGCGCGCACATTCCGGCGCCCGCCGTGAGCTATCCCAATGTCCAGGTGTGTATCGCGGAGACGTCGGGCGGCGGCGGACTGATGTCCATCGTCAACCTGTTCTCCGGTGGCGCGCTGCTGCAGCTGTCGATCTTCGCCCTCGGCGTGATGCCGTACATCACCGCGACGATCATCACGCAACTCCTCCGCGTCGTGATCCCGCACTTCGAGACGCTCCACAAGGAGGGTCAGCAGGGCCAGGCCAAGCTCACCCAGTACACCCGCTACCTCACGATCGCGCTTGCACTGTTGCAGTCGACGACTCTCGTGACGGTCGCCCGCACCGGTCAGCTGTTCGGCAACACTGGCATCGCGGAATGCAACAACCTCCTCACCAACACGAGCTGGATCACCCAGATGATGATCGTCATCACGCTCACGGCCGGCACCGGTCTCGTGATGTGGATGGCGGAGCTCGTCACCGAGCGCGGCGTCGGCAACGGCATGTCGCTGTTGATCTTCACCTCGATCGCCGCGACGTTCCCCGGTGCGCTCGGCGCCATCTGGGCCGCCAACGGCTTCGAGGTCTTCCTCCTCGTCCTCGCCATCGGCGTCGTGATCATCGGCCTCGTCGTCTTCGTCGAGCAGTCGCAGCGACGGATCCCCGTGCAGTACGCGAAGCGGATGGTCGGTCGCCGCACCTACGGCGGCACGAACACGTACATCCCCATCAAGGTCAACATGGCCGGCGTGATCCCCGTGATCTTCGCCTCGTCGCTGCTGTACCTGCCGACGCTGATCGCGCAGTTCAACATGCCGGCCGACGGATCCACCCCGCCCGCCTGGGTCGTGTGGATCAACGAGTACCTCGTCACGGGCGACCACCCGCTCTACATGGCGATCTACTTCCTCCTCATCGTCGGGTTCACGTACTTCTACGTGTCGATCACGTTCAACCCGGTCGACGTCGCGGACAACATGAAGAAGTACGGCGGCTTCGTGCCGGGCGTTCGCGCCGGACGGCCCACAGCCGAGTACCTCGACTTCGTGCTCACGCGCATCACGTTCCCGGGGTCGATCTACCTCGGCATCGTCGCGCTGATCCCGCTGATCGCCCTGTCGACCGTGCAGGCGAACCAGAACTTCCCGTTCGGCGGTGCGTCGATCCTCATCATCGTCGGTGTGGGGCTTGAGACCGTCAAGCAGATCGACGCGCAGCTGCAGCAGCGCCACTACGAAGGGCTTCTTCGATGACGACACGCCTCCTGATCGTCGGACCGCAGGGTTCGGGCAAGGGCACGCAGGGCGTGCGCGTGGCCGAGGCATACGGAATCCCCGTCGTCGCGACGGGCGACATCTTCCGCGCGAACATCAAGAACTCGACCGAGCTCGGCAAGAAGGTCAAGGCCATCACCGACGCCGGCAACCTCGTTCCCGACGATGTGACGGGCGAGGTCGTCAGCGACCGGCTCTCGCAGGACGACGCCGCGACGCGCGGCTTCCTGCTCGACGGCTACCCGCGCAACGCGGCTCAGGTCGCGTACCTCGACACGTTCCTGGGTGAGTCGGACGCGGCGCTCGACGCCGTCATCGTCCTCGACGTGCCGCGCGACGAATCGATCGCCCGCATCAGCGAGCGCGCGAAGATCGAGGGACGCAGCGACGACACCGAAGAGGCCGTCGCCCACCGCCTCGACATCTTCGAGCGGGAGACGGCGCCGATCATCGACACCTATGCGGCGCGCGGCATCGTCGATCGCATCGACGGCGTCGGATCCCTCGACGAGATCACCGAGCGCATCTTCGCCGCTCTCGACGCCCGCGGCCTGGCGCGCGCCTGACCCGTCTCAGGCCGTGTTCCGTCGATCGATCTACAAGAAGCCCGCTCAGCTGCGGGAGATGATCGAGCCGGGTCTCATCACGGCCGCGGCGCTCGATGCCGTTGAGGCCGCGGTCCGGCCCGGTATCACGACGCTCGAGCTCGATCGGATCGCCGACGACGCGATCCGCGCGCGCGGGGCGCACTCGAACTTCCAGCTCGTCCCGGGCTACGCCCACACGGTCTGCGCGTCGGTGAACGACGAGGTCGTGCACGGGATCCCCTCTTCGCGCGTGCTCGAGCCCGGCGACATCGTCTCGATCGACTGCGGTGCCGAGACGCCCGCGGGCTGGAACGGCGACTCCGCGCGCACGTTCATCGTCCCGGGCGAGCCCGCGGATCCGGAGCTCGTCGCGCAGCGCCACGAGCTTTCTGACGTGACCCGCGGATCCATGTGGGCGGGCATCGCCGCGCTCGCGACGAGTGCGCACCTCGGCGAGGTGGGCGCGACGATCCAGGAACACATCGAGGCCAACCCATTGCCGTCGACCGGACAGCCCGCGGGGATCCTGCGCGACTACGTCGGCCACGGCATCGGACGCTCGATGCACGAGGCGCCGACGCTGTTCCACTACGCGACGCCCGCGCGCGGCGCCGAAATCAAGCCGGGGCTGTGCATCTGCGTCGAGCCGATGATGACGGCCGGGGGAGAGGACGTGTTCGTCGGCGACGACGACTGGACGATCTCGACCTCCGACGGATCTTCAGGCGCACATTGGGAACATAGTGTTGCCGTGCATTCTGGAGGCATCTGGGTTCTGACCTCTCCCGATGGGGGAGCGGCGGGCCTGGCTCCATACGGCGTGAAGCCGACCCCCATCCCTTGACACCGGAGAAACCCATGGCAGCAGCAGCCGCGAAGAGCCGAAACCCCTTCCCGATCATCATCTCGGTCGTCGTCGTCGTGGCGGTCGTCGCGGTCGCCGTGCTCGTGTACTTCATGAACCGCACCGCCTCGGAGCCCGCACAGGCCCCCGCCGCGGGCGTGGTCAATGAGGAGACCGGCGCGATCGCGATCGGCGACGGCGATCAGAGCGTCGACGAGTACCTCGACTTCATGTGCCCCTACTGCGGGCAGGCGTGGGACGCCTACGGAGAGACCACGAGCGAGCTTGTCGAGGACGGGACGATCACGCTGAATCTTCACCCGATCTCGATCCTCGACCGCGCCTCGCAGGGGACCGAGTACTCCACGCGCGCGGCGAACGCCGCCTACTGCGTGGCGGACGAGGACGGCGAAGCGGCCTACACGTTCATCGACCTGCTGTTCCGCAACCAGCCGGCCGAGGCGACGGCCGGACTCGATGACGACGAGCTGATCGGCTACGCGGAGCAGGCCGGCGCCGCTGGCGCGGCCGACTGCATCACGAACCGCGAGTACGGCGACTACGTGGCCGAGCGCACGTCGGAGACCCCGCTGGCCGAGGGGCAGACGCAGGTGTCGACGCCGACGATCGTTGTCAACGACGAGGTCATCCCGCTGACGATGGACCCCGACGTCGACATCCGCGCGAACCTGAACTGATACCACGCGCGCGACACGCCCATGTTGATCGGCTTGGGCGTGTCGTATAGCATAGATCGTTGGCGTCTTGCGCCTGCGCTCGCGCGCGGCCGAACGTCGATCCACTCATTCACCGCAGACCGGCCGGTCTGCTCAGAAGGTAAGCGAGTTTATGGCTAAAGACGGTGTCATCGAGATCGAAGGCACGGTGTCCGAGTCGCTGCCCAACGCGATGTTCCGCGTCGAGCTGTCGAACGGGCACAAGGTGCTCGCCACGATCTCCGGAAAGATGCGACAGAACTACATCCGCATCATCCCGGAGGACCGCGTGGTCGTGGAGCTGAGCCCCTACGACCTCACGCGCGGGCGCATCGTCTACCGCTACCGCTGAGTTCCTCGGCCGAGAAGTAACGGCCCGCGCTTCGCGGGTACGAAGACAGCGATTAGGAAAATCATGAAGGTTCAGCCCAGCGTCAAGCGCATCTGCGACAGCTGCAAGACGATCCGCCGTCACGGCGTCGTCATGGTCATCTGCAAGTCCAACCCGCGACACAAGCAGCGGCAAGGCTGAGGGCCCGCTCGACCCGCACAATTCCATAAGAACGGCAGTTTCAGAACCCGCATTGCGGGGGACACCTCGGGGTGGAGGCCCGGGCACCGATACTGCTCCATACCTCTCACAATCAACAGGAGAATCGCATGGCACGTCTTGCCGGCGTCGACATCCCGCGCGAAAAGCGCGCGGTGGTCGCACTGACATACATCTACGGCATCGGCCGTACCCGCTCCAGCCAGATCCTGGCGGCGACGGGCATCGACGAGAGCGTCCGCGTCAAGGACCTCACCGATGACCAGCTCATCAGCCTGCGTGATGAGATCGACGGCAACTACCAGGTGGAGGGTGACCTTCGCCGCGAGGTGGCCGCCGACATCCGCCGCAAGGTCGAGATCGGCTCGTACCAGGGAATCCGCCACCGTCGCGGCCTCCCCGTGCGCGGCCAGCGGACCAAGACCAACGCGCGTAGCCGTAAGGGCCCGAAGCGCACGGTCGCCGGTAAGAAGAAGGCTCGCTAAGGCGCGTAAGGGGTTTAGGAGAACACCATGGCTACACCGAACACCGCAGCGCGCAAGCCGCGTCGCAAGGAGAAGAAGAACGTCGCGCTGGGCCAGGCCCACATCAAGTCGACGTTCAACAACACGATCGTCGCGATCACCGACCCGTCGGGCGCCGTGCTCAGCTGGGCTTCGTCGGGTGGCGTGGGCTTCAAGGGCTCGCGCAAGTCGACGCCGTACGCCGCCGGCATGGCTGCCGAGTCGGCTGCTCGTCAGGCGCAGGACCACGGCGTGAAGAAGGTCGACGTCTTCGTGAAGGGCCCGGGCTCGGGTCGCGAGACGGCGATCCGCTCGCTGCAGGCCGCTGGCCTCGAGGTCGGTTCGATCCAGGACGTGACGCCCCAGGCGCACAACGGCTGCCGTCCGCCGAAGCGTCGCCGCGTCTGAGTATCTGCTCGCCCGGAGCGCGCCTCGCGCGCTCCGGGCACCACGTCGTTCCAACTGCGCATCTGGCGCAGGAGTCACAATTCAAGACCTCATTCACCAAGTGTCATATAGCGGGCACTTGATCGAAAGGAACACATAGTGCTCATCGCACAGCGTCCCACCCTTACCGAGGAGAAGATCTCCGAGTTCCGCAGCCGGTTCGTCATCGAGCCGCTCGAGCCCGGATTCGGTTACACGATCGGCAACTCGCTGCGTCGCAGCCTGCTGTCGTCGATCCCCGGCGCCGCCGTCACCAGCATTCGCATCGACGGCGTTCTGCACGAGTTCAGCACGATCCCGGGTGTCGTCGAAGACGTCACGCAGATCATCCTCAACGTCAAGCAGCTCGTTGTCTCGAGCGAGCGCGACGAGCCCATCACCGCCTACCTGCGCAAGACGGGTGCCGGTGAGGTCACGGCAGCGGACATTTCCGCTCCCGCTGGCGTCGAGGTGCACAACCCCGAGCTCGTCATCGCCACGCTCAACGACGAGGCGAAGTTCGAGCTCGAGATCACGATCGAGCGTGGCCGTGGCTACGTCTCGTCGGGTCAGAACCGCAACGAGTACGCCGAGGCGGGTCAGATCCCGATCGACTCGATCTACTCGCCGGTGCTGAAGGTCTCCTACCGCGTCGACGCGACGCGTGCCGGTGAGCGCACTGACTTCGACAAGCTGGTCTTCGACGTCGAGACGAAGCCGTCGATCCTCCCGCGCGACGCCGTCGCATCGGCGGGACGCACGCTCGTCGAGCTGTTCGGTCTCGCACGCGAGCTGAACGAGGAGGCCGAGGGCATCGAGATCGGCCCGGCGCCGGTCGCCGAGGTCCTGTCGGACGAGCTGTCGATGCCGATCGAGGATCTCGACCTGTCGGTCCGCTCGTACAACTGCCTCAAGCGCGAGGGGATCAACACGGTCAGCGAGCTGGTCTCCCTCTCGGAGACGCAGCTCATGAACATCCGCAATTTCGGACAGAAGTCGGTGGACGAGGTGCGCGACAAGCTCACTTCGCTCGGTCTGTCGCTGAAGGACTCGGTCCCCGGTTTCGAGGGCTCGAACTTCTACAGCGGCTACGAGAACGACGAGACGCTCTGATCCTTTCCGACTCTTTCGATACTGGAGTACTGAGAAATGCCTAAGCCCACGAAGGGTGCCCGCCTCGGTGGCGGTGCCGCACATGAGCGTCTGATCCTCGCGAACCTCGCGTCCGCGCTCTTCACCAACACGTCGATCAAGACGACCGAGACGAAGGCCAAGCGCCTGCGTCCCGTGGCCGAGCGTCTCGTGACGTTCGCGAAGCGCGGCGACCTCGCCTCGCGCCGTCGCGCGCTGTCGCTCCTCCGCAACAAGGAAGCCGTGCACGTTCTCTTCACCGAGATCGCGCCGCAGGTGGCTGACCGCGAGGGTGGCTACACGCGCATCGTCAAGATCGGCCCCCGTAAGGGCGACAACGCGCCCATGGCCGTGATCGAGCTCGTGCTCGAGCCGGTCACCCCGAAGGTCAAGGCCACGCCGAAGGCTGACGCCGCCCCGGTCGAGGAACCCGTCGAGGACGCGGTTGACGCGACGGCGGAGGAGGCTTCCGCTGAGGCTGCTGACGACGCTGCTGCTTCGGCGGACGACGCTGCTGCCTCGGCGGACGACGCTGACTCGACCGACGAGGCTGGCGCCGCAGACGGCAAGGCCGAGCCGCTCGAGGACGGTTCCGCGCCGGAGGGCTTCGAGGTCAAGGGCAAGGCCGCGACCAAGAAGTTCTACGAGCCGGGCGACGCTGGCTACGCGCAGGTCAAGGCGGACGTGTACTTCCGCGATGCTGCTGCGGCGGAGGCCGACGGCTTCGCCAAGTAACCCGCTCTGCAGGAGGGCCCGCACACTGACCGTGTGCGG
>DGYFJ06201__coassemble_894_pt1 | contig 16883 bp, 14 predicted proteins | sample DGYFJ06201__metabat2_high_PE_006 | metagenome-assembled genome bin DGYFJ06201 | reverse complement strand
CCCGACGCCGGATCCGTTCACCGCTCGGGCGAGCCGCGGGTGCGTCTCGTTCCGCAGGATCCGCTCGGATCGTTCGATCCGCGGCGCACCGTCGGCCGCATCCTCCGCGACGCGCGAGCGGACAGCGCTCCGCGTCCGGCGGAGCTGCTCGAACGCGTGGGCCTCGACGCCGGAATGCTCGACCGCCTCCCCGCTCGACTCTCGGGCGGGCAGCGCCAACGCGTCGCCATCGCGCGGGCGCTCGCGGCCATGCCGGAGGTCCTCGTGTGCGACGAGCCCGTCTCGGCGCTCGACGTCACAACGCAGGCCGGAATCCTCGCCCTGCTGCGCGACCTGCAGACGCGTGACGGCCTCGCCATGGTCTTCATCTCGCACGATCTCGCCGTCGTTCGCGGCATGGCCGATCGCGTCGCGGTGATGCGAGACGGCCGCGTCGTCGAGGAGGGCCCCACTGACCGCGTGTACGCGGATCCACAGCACCCGTTCACGCGGGAACTGATCGCCGCGGCGGGATGATCAGTCGGCGTTCGTGACCGACTGCACCGTGCCGTCACCCGCGAAGTTGACGAGAAGCACGTCGTCGGTCTCATCCGGGTCCAGCGCGTACTCGAGCACCGCGAACGGATCCGAACCATCGTGCTCGTCGGCCAGGATCGTCATGCTCATCAGCTCGAGCGACCGAATGACGTCGACCGGCGCGTCGCCGGAGACGTCGACGAGGATGTCGTCAAGCTCGTCGCCGTAGCGCTTCGTCATCTCGAGGATGAACTCCGTCACGTCGCTCGCGCGGTTGTCGACCTCCGCGAGCATGGCATGGCGCGCGCGGCGGTCGATCTCCTCGATCGACGTCACGAGCGACGCCGCGGCGTCGAGCGCGTCGAGCGTGACATCGTCCTGATCCGGCGCGGTGAGATCGACCGTGACGCGCATGTCCCCCAGGTCGACGTTCTCGCTCCAGAAGATCGCGCCGTCGGGGCCCGTCTCGAGCAGCCCGAAGTAGTCGTGTTCGATCGCCATACGCCCACTCAATCACGTCTCGGCGGGCGGCGGAACACTTCAGCCGACGAGCTGCGCGGCGAACGCGTGCGGCGTGAAACCCGCGAGGTCGCCGATGCCCTCGCCCTCGCCCAGCAGCTTCACGGGGATCCCCGTGCGTTCCTGGACGCTCAGCACGAACCCGCCCTTCGCGGATCCGTCGAGCTTCGTGATCACGAGGCCCGTCACGCCGGCGTGCTCGAGGAACGCCTCGGCCTGCATCACGCCGTTCTGGCCGGTCGTCGCGTCGAGCACGAGGAGCACCTCGCTGACGGGTGCCTGCTTCTCGATGACGCGGCGGACCTTCTGCAGCTCGTCCATCAGGCCGGCCTTCGTGTGCAGTCGGCCCGCCGTGTCGACGAGCACGATCTCGGTGCCGTGGGTCTTGGCGTGATCAATGGTCTGATAGGCGACCGACGCGGGGTCCTGCCCCTCGCGCTCGGGACGTACGATCGCCGCGTCTGCGCGCTCGGCCCACGTCGCGAGCTGCTCCACCGCCGCGGCGCGGAACGTGTCGGCCGCGCCGATCACGATCGATCGTCCGAAGCGCTTCAGGAAATGCGCGAACTTGCCGATCGTCGTCGTCTTGCCGACACCGTTGACGCCGACGACGAGCACCACCGCGGGGCGCTCGGTCAGCTTCAGGGTGGTGTCGAACTGGGCGAACCGCTCCTCGAGGCTCTCGACGAGCATGCGCTTGAGGTCTTTCGGATCCTCCGTGTGGAAACGGGCGACCTTCTCGCGCAGGTCGTCGACGATCTGCTCGGTGATGTCCGGCCCGAAGTCGGCCGTGATCAGCGCGGTCTCGAGGTCCTCCCACGTGTCGTCGTCGATCGTCTCTTTCACGAACATGCCGCGCAACGCGCGGCCGAGGGACCACTTCTCCGCCATGTCGACCAGCCTACCGGCGCGTCGAGGCCGTGATCGTGAAGGTGCTGTTGCGCGCGATCTGTCGCGTCGGGCCGACCAGTCGCTCGAGCTGCGGGCGGTAGCGCAGGTGGCTATTCCAGACCGTCCACAGCTCGCCGCCCGGGCGCAGAGCTCGCGCCGCCTCGGCGAACAGGCGCGGCGCGATGCGGTCCGTGACCGCGTTTCCCGAATGGAACGGCGGGTTCAGCAGCACGAGATCGTGGGATCGGTCCGGCTGCGCGGCGAGACCGTCGTCGCGCACGACCTGGACCCGATCCGTCACGCCGTTCGCCGCCATCGTGGCCCGCGCCGAGCTGACGGCGGCTGCGGAGCGGTCTGTCGCGATGAGCCGGGCGCCGGGGCGCGCGCGGGCGTACGACGCGGCGATCGCGCCAGTTCCGCAGCCGAGATCGATCACGGATTCCGCATGCGGCATATCCTCGAGATGCGTCAGCAGGAAACGCGTGCCGATATCGAGGTCCGTTCCGGCGAAGGCGGCTCCGTGCGCCACGAGCTCGAGGCCGACATCGGCGTGATGGCGGCTTCGCGGCCACGGATTCTCCGCGCCACGCACCGGCTCGGCCGCGTGCAGCGCGCGCGACTTCCCCACTCCGCGGCTGGCTCGCACCGAGGCGAAGTGCGTTCCCAAGACGTCGTTCATCGTGCGCGTCATGTGCTTCACCCGTCCGCCCGCGGTCACGCGCACGAACGGATCCGCGGCCTCGGCGACCACGCGCGCGATCTCGTCGAGCGCATCGAGGCCGCGCGGCAGCTGCAACAGCACTGTTGTCGCGTTCCGTGTGAGCGACGTGTCGAGGTCGTGCCAGGTCACGCGGCCGGTGAGCTCGATCCCAAGTCGCTCGGCGTTCTTCACCAACGCCTGCTCGCTCGTGAGGGGATCCTGGTGCACACGCACGCGGGCCGAGGGGTCGGCGACGAGGATCGGCAGCGTCAGGCCGCCGTAGCGGTCGCCGATGACGACCACGTCGTCCCCGAGCGGGAGCGCCTCGGCGAGGATCAGACGGTCGCTGGCGTCGGCGGCGACGAGGTCGGGCGCCTCGAGATCGGGCGACCGACGCAGGCGAGGCGCGAGCTCATCGAACGCGACGAGCAGGGCGCCGCCCGTGGGCCCGGGCCGCAGATCGTCGGCGTCGCTCATGCGGTGGCGCGGTCACCCACGCGCTGGCCGACGACCGCCGAGACGCCGTCCTGGCGCATCGAGACGCCGTACAGAGCGTCAGCGATCTCCATCGTGCGCTTCTGGTGCGTGATGACGATCAGCTGGCTGTTCTCCCGCAGCTTCTCGAACACGCCCAGCAGCCGGCCGAGGTTCGCATCGTCGAGCGCGGCCTCGACCTCGTCGAGAATATAGAAGGGGCTCGGACGCGCCTTGAAGATCGCGGTGAGCAGAGCGACCGCGGCGAGCGACCGCTCGCCGCCGGAGAGCAGCGAGAGGCGCTCGATCTTCTTGCCGGCGGGCTTGACCGAGACCTCGATGCCCGTGGCGAGCATGTCGTCTGGGTCGGTGAGCGAGATGGATCCCGTGCCCCCGGGGAACAGGATCGGGAACATCTCCCCGAAGGCCTGCTTCGTGTCCTCGAACGCGTCCGCGAAGATCGTCTGCATCCGCTCATCGAGGTCGGCGATGATCGTCTGCAGGTCCTTGCGCGTCTGGGTGAGGTCGTCGAGCTGTTCCGTGAGGAACTTGTGTCGCTGTTCCAGCGCGTCGAATTCCTCGAGCGCGAGGGGGTTCACCCGGCCGAGCTGGCCCAGCTGGCGCTCGGCGGCCCGCAGGCGCTTCTCCTGCTGCGCGCGGTCGTATGGCACCGACTCGACCTCGACGTCGGCGGCGTCCTCCGGCGCCTCGGAGCCATCCGGGGCGTCATCTTCTCCCGCCGGCGCCTCCTCGGGCTGGCCGGGATCGCCCGGAGCCGGCGCGTCCGTGCCGACGCGATCCGGTTCCCGCGTGACGTCCGGTTCGGTCGCGGGCGCGGCCGAGGTCTGTTCGGCGAGCACCTCATCGAGCGGCACCGGCTGGTCCGGCCCGTACTCGGCGATGAGGATCTCCTCCCCCATCCCCAGCTCGGACTGCGCGCGCTCGGTGAGGCTCGTGAGGTGCAGCTTCTTCTCGTGGATCTGCAGCTCGAGGCCGTGAACGCTCTCGGTGAGCCGCGCGAGGCGCTCGCGGATCGAGGTGTCCCTCTCCCGCAGCTGACGCAGCTCACCCGACACGGCGCTGCGCGCGCGCTCCGCCTCACCGAGGGCCGCGCGCGCCTCCGCGACCGAGCGGTCGGCCGAATCAAGCACCGCCGGAAGCTCGTCGGCGACGGCCTGCGCGATCTCGCGCTGGCGCCGGCGCAGCACGGCGCGGCGCGCCGCCTGCGCCGCGGCCTCCTGCTCGCGCGTGCGCTGGCGTTCCAAGCCCGCGGCCTGCGCTTCCGCGGCCCTCACACGCTCGCGGGTCGTCTCGACCTCGAGGCGTGCGCCCATCTCGAGTTCGCGTGCCTTCTCGAGCTCCTCGAGCAGGCCGTCGCGCGATGACGCGTCGAGGATGGGACGCGGTTCCTCGACGGCGCGCGTGAGCTCCTTCCGGGCCTGCGCGACACGCCCTTCGGAGTCGGCAACCGCGGCACGAGCCTTATCCAGATCCGCCGTCAAGCGCTCGCATTCCGCGATCGCCGCCTCACGACGCACCGTGACGCGGTTGACGTGTTCGGCTTGTTGCGCGAGCTGCGCGTCATGTTCGCGAAGCGACGCCAGCGCTTCCTTCTGCCGGCGTCTCGCCGCCTCGACGCGTTCCCGTCCGGCCGCGCGCTCGTCGTCGAGTGCCGCGAGGCCGTCGCGGATCCCGGCGAGGCGCGCGGAGGCGTCGTCTCGCTCGGCCTGCAACGCGAGTCGCGACGTGCCATCGCCGGATCCGGCGCGAATCGTTCGGGCGGTGACGACCTCGCCGACGCGGGTGACGATCGTCGCGTCGACGGGCACGCGCTCGGCGGCCTCGCGCGCCTGCTCGAGGTCCTCGGCGATCAGCACCGATCGCAGCAGCCCCATGACTCCGCTGGGGGCCTGGACGACGCCCGCGGCGGGCGCCAGCCCCGTCGCACCCGCCTCAACCGCGTCGCCCTCCGGGGCCTCGGCGATGACGACGTCGACCGCGCCGTCCTCGCCCGTCGACGACGCGACGTCGAATGCCGCGCTTCTGTCGTCGACGAGCACGCCTTCCGCGAGCGGCCCCAGCACCGCTTCGACAGCACGCTCGTAACCGGCGTCCACCTGCACGGACTCGCTCACGAGCCCGCGGACGCCCCGCCCTCCGCGCGCGATGATCGCGCTGGCGGCGTTCTTGACGTCGAGGGCCGAGCTGAGCGCCGCGGTCTTCGCGGTCAAGGCATCTGCCTCGCGCTCCGCCTCCCGGTGGCGCTCGCGAACCTCCTCGTGGGCCTTCTCCGCAGCGCTGACCTCGCGTTGCGCCTGTTCGTAGGCCGACTGAAGCTCAGCCGCAGCCGTCTCCCCCGCCTCGGCCGCCTCGAGCTGGTCGAACGCGTCCTGCGCTTCGCGCCGGCGCTCCTCGGCCGCGTCGAGTGCGGCCTGCTGCCGCACCACGCCTGCCCGCACGGCCTCGAGCGTCTGCTCCGCCGCCTCCGCGGATCCGCGCAACGTCGTCACCCGCATGTCGTACTCGCTCACGAGCGCGCTCTGCTCGGCGATGTCGGCGTCGAGTGCGTCGAGCTCGGCGCGGGCGTGGACGACCTCACGAGACGCGCCCTCGACGGCATCACGCGCCTCGATCACGATGTCCCCGAGCCGCGTGACCTCCTCGTGTGCGGCATCGATCGCCTGCTGCGAGACGGTCACGGGGTTTTCGCCTGCGTCGTCGTCGCTTCCGAGCAGCGAGAGCCGCTGGTTCGCAAGCGTGTAGAGCCCGCGGATCCGCTCCTGGACCTGCTCGAGACCGAACACCACGCGCTGCGCCTCGTCGACGGCCCGGGCGGTCTGTTCCCGCTCGAGGTGCGTGATTCGCGATCGGATGTCGGAGGCCTGTTCCTCGAGCGCGATGCGCTCCGTGTGTCGCTCCTGCTCGCCGCGGGCGTGCTCCGCGAGCTGGCGCCGCAGCTGTACGACGTCATCCGCGTACAGGCGCGCCTTCGCATCGCGCACGACCGCGGCGATCGTCTGCGCCTGCCGCGCGATCTCCGCTTGCCGGCCGAGCGGCTTGAGCTGTCGACGGATCTCCCCCGCCAGGTCGCTCAAGCGCATGAGGTTCTGCTCCATCGCATCGAGCTTGCGGAGCGTCTTTTCCTTGCGACGGCGGTGCTTGAGGATCCCCGCGGCCTCCTCGATGAAACCGCGACGCTCCTCGGGCGTCGCACGCAGCACGCTGTCGAGGCGGCCCTGACCCACGATGACGTGCATCTCACGCCCGAGTCCGGAATCGCTCAGCAGTTCCTGCACGTCCAGCAGACGACACGCCTCGCCGTTGATGGCGTACTCGCTCTGGCCGCTGCGGAACAGCGTGCGGCGAATGGAGACCTCGCTGTACTCGATCGGCAGTGCGCCGTCGGCATTGTCAATCGTGAGCTGCACCTCCGCGCGACCGAGGGGCCCGCGCGTCGCGGTGCCCGCGAAGATGACGTCCTCCATCTTTCCGCCACGGAGGGTCTTCGCCCCCTGCTCGCCCATGACCCAGGCCAGAGCGTCGACGACATTCGACTTCCCGGATCCGTTCGGGCCGACGATCGCGGTCACGCCCGGTTCCAGGACGAAGGTGGTCGGTTGCGCGAACGACTTGAACCCCTTCACGGTGAGGCTCTTCAGGTGCACGTCGGTCTCCTTCCCTGTCGTCGCCTCGCGCGCGGATCCTTCGTCACACCCTATTCCGCACGCCCATCGCGACTCGGGAACGGCGCGGGACACGCCGATATCCGCGTGTCTGCTTGACGTGGAGCATTCTCTGCGCGTACTTTCAGACAGCACCTAGTCGATCCGGGTTCATCGCCCGCAGAGGTCCGAGAGGAGGAAGACCATGATGATTCGAAAGTCTCAGATCACGGCTTCCGTCCCCGCTCTGCGCATGGCGCGACGAGGTTCGACAGGCGTCCGCATTACGGCGAATCGCTAGAACCGACTCTGTTCCAGAGCCCAGGTCCGCGGACCGCCGTCCTCGCCGGTCCATTCTGAGGACCCTTGGCGTCGTGATCGACGCCGATCTCCCCGGTTGAGCACCTCTACCGCTCACCATTTCCCCTCCCTGTCCCGGTCAACGGGATCCCTGTGTCCGCGATTGCGCGGATGCGACCTTCACACACTGGAGTCCATTGTGAAACTGTCTGTTCCCACCCATCCCCCGAGTATCGAGCGGCCCGCCGAGCAGTCGGCCGTCGACACCGCCACGCAGATCCTGCAGCGCCGCGCACCGCGCACCGCGGTGCTGGATCGCCTGGCGATGAGCGTCGGGGTCGCGCTGCTGATCTGGGGCACTCGCCCCGACAGGCGTGCCGCGCCCGACGTCAGCGGATACCGCGTGGCCGGCAAGTCGCCGGACGCACGCCGGGCCGTTGATCGCACCCTGGCCGCTCACGGCCTCTCGTACCACCCCTTCGCTCGCTGAAAGGAGCAGAGCACCCATGACTCCGGACATCGCGCCGCTGGGGGTCCCCGCATCCGCCGATGACGCTGCGTGGTGCGCGTACGTCGACATCTTCAATGCCGCGTACGCGCACGACGCGGGCACGGACCTGCTGAGCTGGGACCGCGTGGACCTGCTGTCGCGCCTGCAGCGACAGGAGCATCAGGAGATTCACGCGTACGTCGCCCGGGACGGCGGCGTCACGATCGGCGCCGCCTCGCTCGAGTTCGACCGCTCGACGAAGAACGACGTCGAGTTCATGGTGTCTGTGGATCCGGCGCACCACGGTCGAGGCGTCGACGACGCGCTGTACGAGCACCTCGAGCACGAGGCGCGTCGCCTCGGTCGTTCGGTCGCGATCGACTTCAAAGCGACGCCCGTCGATGGATCCGGGATGGACGACGCTGATGTGATTCGCCCGTCGTCCGGAATTGGCGGTGTGCCCCGCTCCGACGAGAACGCGAAGCTCCTCACCGCCCGTGGGTATGCCCTCGGCCAGGTGGAGCGTGCGAGCGCCTACTCGCGACGGTCGGATCCGGCGGTGCTGCGGACGCTTCTTGCCGACGCGCTCGCGGTGGCCGGATCCGACTACGAGCCGGTCTGGTGGTCCGGCCGCACGCCGAATGCGTATGTCGACGCCTATGCGTACGCCGTCTCGCGGATGTCGACGGATATCCCCGCGGGGGATCTCACGCTGGAGGAGCAGACGTGGGATGCCGCACGCATCCGCGCCCGTGAGGACCGCGTCGACACGACCGGTCAGACCTGGAACATCTCCGCCGTCGTGCACCGTCCGACCGGCACGATCGTCGCGTTCAACGAACTCGTCGTCCCCGCCGACCGCACACGCCCCACGGAGAACTACGGCACGCTCGTGCTCACGGAGCACCGCGGCCGCCGCCTCGGCACCGTCGTGAAATGCCTCGGTCTGATCGGGTGGCACGAGACGGAGCGGGAGTCGCGGTGTGTCTTCACCTTCAACGCCGAGGAGAACCGCCACATGCTCGACGTCAACGAGCGCGTGGGTTTCGTCCCCCGGTTCTGGGAGGGCGTGTGGCAGAAGCGCCTCGACTAACGAATGGGTCGCCATAGTTTGCAGGCGGGAGGGCCCCGCAGCTGCAAACTATGGCGACCCTCATGGCGGGACACCGACGGGTAGCGTGGACCCATGCGGATCACGGTGATCGGAGGCGGCGTCGGGTGCGCGCGGTTCGTGCTCGGACTGCGCGAGCACATTGCGCGGGAGAGCTCTGATGACTCCATCGACGTCGTCGTGAATACGGCCGACGACTGGTGGGTGTCGGGGCTGCGGATCGCGCCCGATCACGACAGCCTCCTGTACGCGCTCGCCGACGTGAACGACACTGAACGTGGCTGGGGCCGTGCCGGAGAGACCGAACGCGTCTCCGCGGAGCTGGCCGCGTGGGGCACGGCGCCCGACTGGTTCACGCTCGGCGATCTCGACCTCGGCACGCACATCGCCCGCACCGCGTGGCTGCGGGAGGGGGCCTCGGTCAGCGACGTCTACCGGCGCCTTGGATCCCGGTGGCCGCTCGGCGCGACCCTGCACCCCGCGACGGACGCGGAGATCGACACGCAGGTCGTCACCGACAGCGGGCGGATGCACTTCCAGGAATGGTGGGTCAGGCATCGCTCGCAGCTGCCGGCACGCCGGTTCGAGCAGAGCGACATCGAGCGCGCCTCGGTCACGTCGGGCGCCCGTGACGCGATCGAGAACGCCGACGTGATTCTCGTCGCCCCGTCGAACCCCGTCGTGTCGATCGGTCCGGTTCTCGCGGTTCCGGGGATGCGCGGGCTCCTGAGAGACGCCGCCGCTCCGATCGTCGGCGTCTCCGGCATCATCGACGGATCCGTCGTGCGCGGAATGGCCGATGCCTGCCTGACCGCGATCGGTGTCGAGACCTCGGCGCGCGCGGTGGCGGAGCACTACGGCGCACGACGCGCGGGCGGGATCCTCGACGGCTGGCTCGTCGATAAGACCGACGCGTCCGCGACGGATCCGCTTACCGCTCTCGGCATCACCACGCGCGCCGTTCCGCTGTGGATGCGCGACGCGGACTCGTCCGCTCAGGTCGCCCGCGACACGCTCGCCCTCGCGCGCACGCTGCGCTGACCGCTCCCGCGACGCCCTCCTTCCGCGACGAGGCGCGCGAATGCGGGGCCCGCGATCTGGTTCGCGAGTGCCCTCCCGTCCTTTTCCACGTCCGTGAGGGCGAAATCGCACTCGCAGGGCGTCAGAGCGCGAGACGCATCAGCACGCGCGGGAAGCCGTTGAGAACCGAGTCGGTGGATGCAGCCTTCGTGAAGCCCGCCCGTTCAAACAGCTTGCGCGTGCCGACGTACGCCATCGTCAGATCGACACGCGCGTCGCCGTTATCGACCGGATAGGCCTCGATCGCCGGCGCTCCGCCGGTGCGCGCGTGCGCGACCGCGCCCTGAACGAGGGCATAGGTGATCCCCTGCTTTCGATAGCCGGGACGCACACGGAGACACCACAGTGACCAGACGTCGAGGTCATCGATGGCCGGTATCCGTCGGTTGTGCGTAAAGCTCGTGCCGGCGCGCGGGTGCACAGCCGCCCAGCCGACGGGCTCGCCGTCGCGGTAGGCGATCACACCCGGCGGCGGATCCTCGCCGCACAGCTCGCGAACACGCTCGGCGCGCGCTGGGCCCCGAAGGGCGTTGTTCTCTCTGCTTCGGAGACGATAGCTCAGGCAGAAACAGACGTTGGAGGTCGGTTTCTTCGGGCCGACGACGGCCGCGACGTCTTCGAACACGACCGCGGGGCGAACATCGATGTCCATAAGAGCAGGGTATGTGCCGTGGCCGGTGCGGAATAGTGCCGGTGCCTCGCGGGTTGGCCAGGAGGTGACCACCTCCCGATTCGCCACCGTCGTCGTCATCGGTGGAGGTCAGGCGGGGCTCTCGGCGGCGCATCACCTCTCCCGGCGAGGGTTCGCCAGCGCTCTCGACCACTCGGAGGCTGATCGCTCGTTCGTCGTACTCGACGAGAACGACGCTCCGGGCGGCGCCTGGCAGCACCGGTGGGAATCACTCGTCGTGCCGAAGCTCAACGGCATTTTCGCGCTGCCCGGCATGCCACCGCCGGATACGCATCGACCCGACCCCAGCCGAGAGGCGGTACCGCGGTACTTCGCGGAGTTCGAACGACGCCACGGGCTACCCATCGTGCGTCCCGTGCGGGTCGAGCGGGTCGACTACGCAGACGACGAGGAGGACGGCGACCTTCTCGTCCGCACGCGCGACACGCTCTGGCGCACGCGCGCGGTCATCAACGCCACGGGCACGTGGAACGCGCCGGTCCTTCCCGTCTACCCGGGCGCCGACACATTCCTCGGCGAGCAGTTGCACACCCGCGACTACACGCGGCTCGAAGATTTCACCGACCGGCGGGTGGCGGTCGTCGGCGGCGGCATCTCCGCGGTGCAACTGCTCGAAGAGATCTCCCGCGTCGCCGACACGTTCTGGTACACCCGCCGCGAACCCGTGTTCATTGAGGGCGACTTCGAGCCCGAGACGACCGGGCGCGACACGATCGAGAAGGTGACCGCCGACGCGGAGGCCGGGCGGCCAACCGGCAGCATCGTGAGCTACACGGGCCTGAACTGGAGCCCGGCGGCGCGCACCGCGCACGACCGCGGCGCGCTCGATCGACGACCGATGTTCACGCGCATCGAGCCCGAGGGCGTCCGCGAAGCGGACGGATCCCTCACCCCCATCGACACGATCCTCTGGGCGACGGGGTTTCGCGCCGACATCCGACACCTGGATCCGCTCTACCTCGTGAACGAGATCGGCGGGGTGACGATGCGCGGCACGCAGGTCTTCGGCGAACCGCGCGTGCACCTCATCGGCTTCGGGCCCTCGCAGTCGACCGTCGGTGCGAATCGCGCCGGGCGTGAGGCAGTGGCACAACTCGTGCGCGATCTCGCGATCTGAACGGCGAGGACCAACTCCGTCAGCGCGAGCGGCTGTCTCACTCCGCGGTTGAGCCGTTGGCGGCACCGTCCACATCGATGCGCTCGGGCAGGAGCGCGAGCCAGTCGACCATCGCCTGTTCGTAACGGATCCCGAGATCAAGGACCGCGAGCGTGAAGTCGTCCACCCCGGGGATCTCGACGCCCCGCGCGGCTGCGTCTTCCGCTGCCGCGCGCTCCGCGAAGTAGGACTCGAGTGCCGTGGAGTGCTCGGCGTGCGCGTCACGAATGAGCGCGGCGATCTGCTCCGCCGACAGGAAGCGTCCGAAGCGCAGGCGCAGGAGGAGCGGATAGCGGATGACTTCCCGCTGGGGCTCTGTCGCCAACCACTCCTGGAACGCCGCGCGGCCGTCGCCGGTGAGGCTGTAGGGACGCCGATCGCGCGCGCCCGCGCGCCCGGCCTCGATCAGTCCGCGCTCCGACAGCGTTTTGAGCTCGCGATAGACCTGGCTGCGCGTGAGGCTCCAGAACGCGCCGATCTCGTCTTCGGCCTTCGCGACGAGATCCCACCCGCTCAGCGGACCGTCGTGCAGCATCCCGAGCAGGGACGCAGCGGTCGTGTTCAGCGGCTTGTCGGTCACGGTCCCCCTCGAGTTCTGCTGCGTTCACGTCGATCTTAGCGCTTGACACTCCACTGTGGACGGTCAATACTTTTCATATTCCACTGTGGACTGTCGACCGTCAAGGAGCACCGAATCGATGAGCACGACGAACGACCCGAGCGAGACGCCGCGCCGCGCGTCTACGCTCGTCGGCGCCCCCGTCCGAGCACTCGGCGGGCTCGTGGCCTCACTCGTGCTCCTCATCATCGGCGCCATGGCAACGCTGGATCTCATTCCGCCGGGACCGGAGCCCTCGTCGGCGCCGCAGAGCGAGTTCAGCGCCGCGCGCGCCGCTGAGCACCTCCCCGCCTTCGCGACCACGCCGCACCCGACCGGGACGCCCGCCGCGGATCGCGCGCGGGACGAACTCGTCGATCGCCTGCGCGAGCTCGGGCTCGAGCCGCAGCTGCAGCAGACGCTGGGCGCATCTCCGGTGCGCTCGGGCAACGACGGCTCGGACCTCGTCGGCGCGGTCGACAACGTGGTCGCAGTCATCCCTGGTGCCGATTCGAGCGGTCGCATCTTCCTCCTGGCGCACTACGACTCCTCGATGAACAGCCCCGGGGCGGCCGACAATGGCGCCGCGGTTGTCGCGATCCTGGAGACCGTGCGCGCCCTGCAGCATGGCGAGGAACCCCGAAACGACATCGTGGTGGTGTTCACCGACGGCGAGGAACCTGGCATGCTCGGCGCCGACGCGTTCGTGCGCGATCATCCTCTTGCGCAGAACGGCGGGGTCGTCCTGAATCTCGAGGCCGGCGGCAGCCATGGCCCGTCGACCGTGTTCGAGACCTCGGCCGGCAACCGCTGTCTGCTCGACGCGTACGGGTCGGTGCCGCATCCCTTCGGCGACTCCGCGACCGCGTCGTTCTTCGAACTGACCTCGCACAACACCGACCTGGGGGTCTTCACCTCGGCGGGGTTCGCGGGGTTGACCTCGGGCTTCTTCCGCGGCACCTCGGCGTACCACACGCCGCTGGACACCATCGAGAACCTCAGCGCGGCAAGCCTCCAGCATCACGGTGCGAACCTGCTCGACCTGACGCGTACATTCGGCGCGGCAGACCTCGGCGAGGCAGCCACGACGGAGTGCGACGACGCGGTCTTCTTCACGGCCTTCGGACAGCTCGTGCAGTACCCGACGGGCCTTGCGCTGCCCCTCGCGGGCCTGAGCCTCATCCTCCTTGTCGGAGCGATCATCGTGGCACAGCGCCGGGGCCTGCTCCGCATCGGGCGCACGCTTGCGGCATTCGGATCCGCCGCCGTGATGATGGCCGTCTCCGCTCTGGCCAGCTTCGGCCTCTGGGAGGCGCTGGTCGCGTTGCGGCCCGGCTACGCCGACTTCGGGATGGGCGACCCGCACCGCGCGGAGCTCTACCGCTTCGCCATCGTCGCCCTGACGGCGGCGGTCCTCGTCGGCTGGTACGCGCTGCTGAGGCGTCTGCTCGGTCCGACCGCTCTCGCCCTGGGCGCGCTCGCCTGGCCGGTGTTGATCGGCGTCATCACGGCAGGAACGGTGCCCGGGATGTCATATCTCTTCACGCTCCCTGCCCTCGGCGGAACGGTCGGGATCGCGGTCGCTCTCTTCGCGCCGTCGCCACGGTGGCGGCTGGTCGCGCTCACCGCGGGCGCCGTGGTCGCGGCACTGTTCCTCCCGCAGCTCGTGTGGGAGCTGCTTGCCTCCTCGGGCGGCATCGCCTCCGGGGCAATGGTGGCCTTCCTCATCGCCCTGCTCGCCGTCCCGTTCCTCCCCCTCATCGAGCTTGCCTTCCGGGCGCATTCGCCCACAGACCGCCGATCGCGCGTGCGCCGAATACTCGCCGCGCGCGGCACGGGGATCACCGGCGTCCTTCTCGTGCTCGCGGTGTCCCTCTCCGCGGCGGGGCTCGCGATCGACCGCTTCGACGCGGACCACCCTCGCCCCGCGCACCTGCATTACGTCGTCGACGACGACACGCAGACAGCCGCGTGGGTCAGTCGCGATCGACAGCCGTCCGACTGGACCTGTGACTTCGTCACCTGCGGCGGCGAAGCGGATCCGCGTTCGGCGGCCGTCGCGCAGCAGGTCCCGTGGTTCGGTGACTCCGCTCGCACGGGCCTCGCGGACCCCGTTGATCTGGCGGCACCCGAGGTGGCCGTTCTCGACGACCGACTCGACGGCGACGTTCGCGTCCTCGAGGTTCGGGTGCGTTCCGCGCGCGAGGCCCCCGTGGTCACGCTGTACAGCGACCGGCCCGTCACGGCGGCGACAGTCGACGGCCTCCCGCTCGCCGACATCACTGACCGGGAAAACGGCCCCTGGGCGTTCGGATTGGAGATCCACGGGCCGTCCACCGACGGCGTCGTGGTGACGCTGCGGGTCGAGAACGGCGGATCCGAGGCCATCGGCCTCCGCGTCGTCGACCACACGTACGGGCTCGACGACGTCCCCGGTTTCACGCCGCGCCCGACCGGTGTCGGCATCGCGATGGCTCCGTCCGACGTCGTCTCGGTCGGCCGCTCGCTGCCGGTCCCGGCCGCCGCCGCGGAATAACCGACCGGCCGGCGCCGTCTGAGCGATGGTCCGGCGGCTACCTTTTGCGCTGGCAACGGCGACAGAAGTGGCTCGACCGGTTCGTGAACGACACCCGGACCAGCGGCGTGCCGCAGCGCGCGCACGGCTCGCCGTGCCGCCCGTAGGCGTTGAGCGAGTGGGCGAAATACCCGGCCTCGCCGTTGACGTTCACGTACTGCGCGTCGAAGCTCGTCCCGCCCTCGGTGAGTGCCTTGGCGAGCACCGCCCGCACCTCGGCGAGCACACGGTTCGCCGCGCGCGTCGAGAGCGTCGCCGCGAGCGTCTCCGGGTGGATCCGGGCCGCCCAGAGCGCCTCGTCGGCGTAGATGTTGCCGATGCCACTCACTGCGGTCTGGTCGAGCAGGAACCGCTTGATCGCCGAGGATCGGCGCCGCAGCAGCGCCCGGAATGCACCGTCGTCGAACGCCGGGTCGAGCGGATCCCGGGCGATGTGCGCGGCCTGGCTCGCGACCACGGGTAGCGGATCCCCGAAGCCGCCCGCCGCGCCGTCCGCGGTCGACACGAGCTGGTCGATCGCGAGGGATCCGAACGTGCGCTGGTCAGCGAAGACGACGGCAAGCTCGCCGTGTTCCGGGTGCTCGATCGAGAAGCGGATCCGCTCGTGCCGTTCGGGAGCCGCGCCGGGCGCGCGGAGCAGCATCTGGCCGCTCATTCCGAGATGCGCAACGATTGCGTCCGCGCCGCCGTCGAGCGGGAACCAGAGGAACTTTCCGCGGCGGACGGCCGCGCGCACCGCGGATCCGGTCAGCCGCGCCTCGAAGTCGGTGCCGCGCGAGGCGGCGGAGGCGGTGATGTGCCGCGTGAGGGCGCGCTCGTCGTGCACCTCGACGCCGGTGATGCGCGCGCCGACGAGCGCGGGCGCGAGGCCCGCTCGGACGACCTCGACCTCGGGCAGCTCAGGCATGCACGTTCCGCCAGAGCGTGAGCGCGGCGGCCATCTCGGCCTGCTTCTTGCTCGTGCCCGTGCCGGTCGCGCTGTGTTCGCCCACCGTCACGACCGCCATGTATCGACGGTCATGGTCCGGGCCGGTGCCCGTGATCTCGTACCGCGGTGGGTCCACCTCGAGGCTCGCCGCGAGTTCCTGCACGCTCGTCTTCGGGTCGACGGCGGCGCCGTACCGAGCCGGGTCGTCCACGAGCGGCGTGATGAGGCGCAGCACCAGCGCGTCAGCCGCGGAACGTCCGGCCGAGAGGAACGTGGCGCCGAAGAGCGCTTCGGTCGCGTCAGCGAGGATCGAGTCCTTCGCGCGTCCGCCGGTCTGTTCCTCGCCTCGTCCGAGCTTGAGGTGCTCCCCCAGCCCGATGCCCCTCGCGACGTCGGCCAGCGCGATCGTCGACACGACCGCGGCGCGGCGCTTGGCCAACTCGCCCTCGGACACGTCCGGGAAGCGTTCGTAGAGCATCGCCGTCACAGCGAGACCGAGAACAGAGTCGCCGAGGAACTCGAGACGCTCGTTGTGCGGAATGCCGCCGTTCTCGTAGGCGTAGGAGCGGTGCGTGAGCGCCAACGAGAGAAGCTCGGCGTCGATCTCGACGCCGAGCTTCTCGGTGAGCGACTCGTGCGCGCGCTCGTCAGTGCGCGGAGTCATGACGCGTTTCAGACGTCGGCGACTTTGCGGCCCTTGTACTCGAGGAACAGCTCGGTGCCCTGCGAGTCGGTGACGACCTTCGCCTGGTGCGGACGGCTGTAGGTGACCTTGCCGTTCTCCACCGTCTTGACGAGGGCCGGAGCCTCGGCCTTCCACTGTGAACGACGCGAGCGCGTGTTCGAACGGGACAGCCTTCTCTTCGGGGGGTTACCAGCCATGGCTAGCTCTCTTCTCTGCTCTGGCCGGCGCCATGCGCCGGATCGGTTTCGGTGAGTTCTCGGAGCGCCGCCCACCGCGGATCGATGGGGTCTTGCGCCGCGCCGGATGACTCGGTCAGCTCCTCGCCCGTGACGGGGTCAAGACCCGGGCAGTCCGGCCGACACACCGGCTGAAACGGAAGCGACAATACAATCGCATCCCTGACCAGAGTTTCAAGATCCACGTGGTCGTCTTGAAGCTCGAAGTCAGGGGTTTCGTCTCCAGGATACTCGAAAAGCTCCTGGAACTCGACTTCGACCGGCTGCGCGA
>DGYFJ06201__coassemble_893_pt1 | contig 16936 bp, 14 predicted proteins | sample DGYFJ06201__metabat2_high_PE_006 | metagenome-assembled genome bin DGYFJ06201 | reverse complement strand
TCAGCCCCCGGTCGAGCGGCGGGCGACGAGCTCCGGTCGCAGCACGACCTGCTCGTGCACGTGATCCGGATCCCCGGAGGAGTGGTCGATCATGAGGCGCGCGGCGATCGTACCGAGCTCGTCGATCGGCTGACGGATCGTCGACATCGGCACGATCCAGTCCTTCGCGACATCGATGTCGTCGTAGCCGATGATGGCGACGTCTTCGGGCACGCGCAGTCCCGCCGCGACGAACGCGCGATACGCGCCGAACGCGATCATGTCGTTCCCGCACAGCACGCCGGTCGGGCGGCGCCCCTCGAGCAGTCGCTCGGCCGCGGCCTGCCCGTCGCGGATGCCGATTCCGGGCGACGAGACCTCGATGAGGTGCCGATCCGGGTCCCGCCCCTGCGCGCGCAGCTCGGCGCGCGCACCCTTCGCGCGATCGGCGAACTGCCGGATCTGCGCGGGCCCGCTGATGTAGGCGAGGTCGGTGTGTCCGCGATCCAGCAGATGCCGCACCGCCAGCCGCCCGCCCTCGTAGTTGTCGACGGAGACCGAGCAGTGCGTGGGGCCGCCGTCGAAGTCGAGCAGGATCACCGGCAGCGCGCGCGGCAGGTCGCGGTAGCGCGACGTGTCGATGTCGGCGGTGGAGGGGGCGAGCATGGCGCCGCGTACGCCCTGCGCCGCGAGCACGCGCAGCAGGGCGGCCTCGCGCTCGAGGTCGCCCTCGGACGTGCTCAGCATGACGACCTGGCCCGACCGGCGCACGGCGCGCTCGATCGCGTGGGCGGTCTCCATGTAGAACGGGCTCTCGACGTCGAGCACCACGAGGCCGATGACCTCGCTCGCGACGCCCATGAGCATGCGCGCCTGCTGGTTCGGTACGTAGCCGAGCGCGGTGATCGCGTCGTTGACGAGTTTGCGCGTGTGCGGACGCACCCGGTCGGGGTGGTTGATCGTGTTCGACACCGTGCCGCTCGACACTCCCGCGTAGGCCGCGACATCACGGAGACGCACGACACCGCCGTCAGAGCCGTCGTGTCCTCCCATGACACTCCACCTTTCCAGATCGTCGCATCGTCATCGTGTGCGGGCTTCTTGTGGATCCCACTTTCCGAGGCTACTATTAAAGCGCTTCAGTTTATGAAGCGCTTCAAAACCCTGTACGACGCAACGGCGCGGCGCCTGAGAATTCCGAAGTCGCGCTCACCGCAATTCACATCCCGACTTTGGAGGACATCATGACGAAGCAGCGACGCTTCAAGACCACGGCGATCGCAGCGATCGCGGTGCTCGGACTGGGTATCACCGCCTGCACGCCGGGCGGCCAGAGCGAGAACGCCGGCGGCGGCGAGCGCGAGGCGGGCGACGGCGACTACACGATCGCGATCGTTCCGAAGGACGCCACGAACCCCTGGTTCGTGCGCATGGAAGAGGGCGTCGACCGCTACGCCGACGACACCGGCATGAACGTCTACCAGCGCGGGCCGTCGGACACCGATGCCACGATGCAGGCGCAGGTCATTCAGGACCTCATCGCGCAGGACGTCGACGCGATCGGCGTCGTCCCGGTCGACCCGGCCGCGATCGAGAACGTCCTCAAGCAGGCGCTCGACGCCGGCATCGTCGTGGTCACCCACGAGGGCGCCAGCCAGGAGAACACGATGTACGACATCGAGGCCTTCAACAACGAGGCCTACGGTGCGTTCATCATGGACAACCTCGCCGCGGCGATGGGCGAAGAGGGTCTCTACACGACGATGGTCGGCCACGTCACCAACGCCTCGCACAACGAGTGGGCCGACGGTGCCGTCGAGCGGCAGAAGGAGGCCTACCCCGACATGCAGCTGCTCGAAGCGCAGGACCGCGTCGAGTCGCAGGATGACGGCGAGGTCGCCTACCAGGTCGCGAGCCAGCTCCTCAAGGCGCACCCGGACCTCAAGGGCGTCGTCGGCACCTCATCGTTCGACGCCCCCGGCGTGGCACGCGCGATCGAAGAGGCCGGCCTGACCGGCGAGGTCTTCGCGAGCGGCACCGGCATGCCCGCCGACAACAAGGACATCCTCGAGAAGGGCATCGTGCAGTCGCTCACGCTGTGGGACCCGGCCGACGCGGGTTACGCGATGGCCTCGCTCGCCACGATGATTCTCGACGGCGAAGAGATCGAGAACGGTCTCGACCTCGGTCTCGAGGGCTACGAGGACATGCAGTTCGCCGAGGGCAGCGACAAGATCCTCGAGGGCAACGGCTGGATCGAAATCAACGCCGACAACGTCGACGACTTCGGGTTCTGATCCGTTCTGATCCGTTTCCGGGGCGGCCGGATACCGGCCGCCCCGACACTCGACGTCGGAAAGGATCCACGTTGGACAACATCATCAGCCTCCGCGGCATCAGCAAGGCCTTCGCCGGCGTGCAGGCGCTCGACAACATCACGCTCGAGATCGCCGCGGGCGAGGTGCACTGCCTCGCTGGCGAGAACGGCAGCGGCAAGTCGACGCTGATCAAGGTGCTCTCGGGCGTGCACGCGCCCGACCGGGGCGAGATCGTGCTCGGCGACGACAGCTACCGCTCGCTCACCCCGAAGAACGCCATCGCGCACGGCGTCCAGGTGATCTACCAGGACTTCTCGGTCTTCCCGAACCTCACCGTGCTCGAGAACCTCGCCTTCACCTCCGAGGTCTCCTCGGGGCGTCCCTTCGTCAGCTGGCGCCGCATGCGCCAGACGGCAGAGCAGGCGCTCGAGAAGGTCGGCGTCGACATCGACCTCGACGCGCGCGTCGACGCACTCCCGGTCGCGCAGAAGCAGCTCATCGCGATCGCGCGCGCGCTCATGAACGACGCGCGCCTGCTCGTCCTCGACGAGCCGACCACGGCGCTGACCAAGCGCGAGGTCGCGCGGCTGTTCGAAGTCATCTCCGACCTCACCTCACGGGGCGTCGCGATCCTGTTCGTCAGCCACAAGCTCGAAGAGGTCTTCGAGATCAGCCAGCGATTCACGATCATCCGCAACGGCAAGCACGTCATCACGTGCCTCCCCGAAGAGCTCGACCGCAAGAGCTTCTCCTATTACATGACCGGCCGCGAGTTCGACGAGGCACGATTCAGCCCCGGCGAGATCTCCGCGGATCCGGTGCTCGAGCTCGAGGGCCTCGGTGTCGAGGGATCCTTCGACGACGTCAGCCTCGCGCTGCGCCCGGGCGAGATCCTCGGCATCACGGGTCTGCTCGGCTCGGGACGCACCGAGCTCGCGCTGGCGATGTTCGGCCTCATCCCCCACGATTCCGGGCGGATCCTCGTCGACGGTAAGCACGCGAAGCTCGGCAGCATCCGCGACGCGATCGCGCGCGACATGGCGTACGTCCCCGAGGACCGTCTCACCGAGGGCCTCGCCCTCGAGCGCTCGATCGGCAAGAACATCACGATCTCGGTCATCGACCGGTTCGTCTCGCGGGTCGGCATGCTGAGCGATACGAAGATCGACGCCGAGGCACAGCGCTGGGTCGATCGGCTGAAGATCGCAACGCCGAATCCGGACAACGCGGTCAGCACGCTCTCGGGCGGCAACCAGCAGCGCGTCGTGCTCGGCAAGTGGCTCGCCACCAACCCCCGCGTGCTCGTGCTGAACGGCCCGACCGTCGGCGTCGACATCGGCTCCAAGCACGACATCCACCAGGTGCTGCGTGAGCTCGCCGCCGAGGGCCTCGCGGTCGTCATCATCTCCGACGACATCCCCGAGATCATCGAGAACTGCAACCGCGTGCTCGTGATGCGCGACGGCCGCCTCGTCCACGAGGTCGACCCGACCACCACGAGTGAAGAGCGCCTGTCCGAGCTCATGTCCGAAGACGCCATCGAAGGAGGGACGCGATGAAGGCTCGCACCAGGCTTCAGAAGGTCCTGCACCAGAACGAGTTCTACATTCTGCTCGTCATCGTCGCCCTCGCGATCGCGATCCAGGCTCGCAGCGGCCTGTTCTTCTCGCTCGACAACATCGTCTCCCTCGCGGGCGCCATGGTCGTCCCCGGCATCTTCGCCGTGGGAACGTACATGGTGCTCGTCTCCGGCGGCATCGACGTCTCGTTCCCCGCACTCGCCTCCCTGGCGGTCTACGCGACGACGCGGATGCTCGTCGACTGGGGCTGGGAGGGCGGCCTCTGGCTGCCGCTGCTGATCGTCATCGTGATCTCCGCGCTGCTCGGCGCGTTCAACGGCGCCTTCACCGCGACGATCGCGATCCCGGTGCTCATCATCACGCTCGGGACGGCCAACGTGTTCACCGGCTTCATGCAGGGTGCGCTCGCGTCCGTTCAGATCCCGAACATCCCGCCCGCGATGGCGGAGTTCGGCCGCGCCTCGCTGCTCGTCACCGAGAGCCCGCGCACGGGTCACCTCTCGAGCCTGCCGATGGCCTTCCTGCTGCTCGTCGTCATCGTCGCCGCGGCGTTCTTCGTCATGCGGTACACGACCTTCGGCCGCTCGATCTACGCGATCGGCGGCGACGAGAGTGCGGCGGCCCGCGCCGGCGTCAACGTCAAGCGCACCAAGTTCCTGCTGTACATCATCGCGGGCGTGCTCGCCGGCATCGCCGGCCTCGTGCGCACCAGCATGATGGGCCAGATGCACCCGACGAACCTGCTCGGGATGGAGCTCATGGTGATCGCCGCCGTCGTCCTCGGCGGCACCGCGATCACGGGCGGCCGCGGCACCCTCACGGGCGCCATGCTCGGAACGCTGCTCATCGTCATCGTCCAGAACAGCATGATCCTCGTCGGCATCCCGACGATCTGGCAGAGCGTCGCGCTCGGCGTGCTCATCATCATCGGTACGGGCATCTCGGCCGTGCAGATGACGAAGGCCAGGAAGCGACAGGGGATTCTCGTATGACCGCCATCGCCCCCCGCACCGCAGCGGACCATCAGGAGGAGGCATCGTGACCACCACCATGACGCGCACGAAGCGCATGCCGCGCGGACTGCAGACCGTATTCCAAGACGCACACGTCACCCGCCTCGCCGTCGTCCTCGTGCTGCTGCTCGGCTTCTTCGCCGTGATGAAGTGGCCGAACTTCAGCTCGGTCGTGACCTGGCAGGCCATGGCCATGCAGTTCCCCGAGTTCGGTCTGCTCGCGCTCGGAGTGATGCTGACAATGGTCCTCGGCGGCATCGACCTCTCGGTCGTGGGCACCGCGAACCTGACCTCCATCGCGACCGCGATGCTCATGCTGAAGATCGCGCCGATCGGATCCGACTCGTCGACCGGTTACCTCGCGCTCGGCGCGGGCGTCGTCTTCGCCCTCGTCGTCGGAGCCGCGGCCGGTGCGCTCAACGGCGTCCTCGTCGCGAAGGTGAGGATCCCCGCGATCCTCGTCACGCTCGGCACCTTCGAGCTGTTCACGGGCATCGCGCTCGTCCTCAGCGCCGGCAAGCCCATCTCGGGCCTGCCGCCCGAGTACGCCTACGTGATGGGCAGCCACATCGCCACCTACATTCCGATGGTGCTCATCGTCTTCATCGTGGGCGCGATCATCATCTGGTACCTGATGAACCGCACGGCGTTCGGCACGAAGCTCTACATGCTCGGCTCGAATGAGACCGCGGCGAACTTCTCGGGGCTCAAGACGACGAGCCTCATCGTGCGCACGTACACGATCTCGGGCGTCTACGCCGCGGGAGCGGGCCTCGTGATGCTCGCGAACTACAACTCGGCGAAGGCCGACTACGGCTCGACGTACACGCTGCTGGCGATCCTCATCGTCGTGCTCGGCGGCATCAACCCCAACGGCGGCACCGGCCGGCTCGCGGGCGTCGTGCTCGCGGTGATCGTGCTGCAGGTGCTCTCGTCGCTGCTGAACACCTTCCCCGGCGTGAGCAACTTCTACCGCCCGCTCATCTGGGGTGGCGTGCTGCTCATCGTGATCGTCATCAATCAATGGGACAAGCGCGGAAATCTCATGCGAATGCTGCGCTGGAGAGGACAGAGAACATGAAGCTCGCCAAGGATCGCCACGTCGTCGTCGGCGCCGACTTCGCCGGATTCCCCCTCAAGGAGGCCGTCAAGTCGCACCTGACCGAGAACGGCTGGCAGGTGAAGGACATGACTCCGACGCTCGACGACGCCGACATGTATCACCGCGTCGGGTTCCTCGTCGGCTCGCAGATCGCCGAGCAGGAGTACGAGAAGGCGCTGCTGTTCTGCGGATCCGGCATGGGGATCCACGTCGCCGCGAGCAAGGTGCCACACGTGCACGCCGCCGTGTGCGAGAGCGTTCCGGCCGCCCTGCGCGCCGCGACCGCCAACAACTGCAACGTGATGGCGATGGGCGCGTTCTACATCGCGCCGCGCCTCGGCCGCGCCATGGCCGACGCCTTCCTCTCGCACTCGCTCGGCGAGGGCTACGAGGACTGGGACGGGTTCTACGAATACCACCGCATCGGGTACGACGAGTGCGAAACGTTCGACTACGAGGCGTACCGTGCGAACGGTTTCCGCGTCGTCGAGCCGCGCGAGGCGGACCTGGGTCCTGAGCCGCGCGCACTCGCGTTCTGACCGCGCTCGCGGGCTCTTCCATGGCATCACGAGGGGACCTGTTCGCCGCCATCGACCTCGGCGCGACCAGCGGCAGAGTGATCGTCGGCGAGGTCGACGGCGAACGGATCACGGCGACCGAGTGCTCGCGATTCGAGAACCGGCCGGTGCGCGTCGGCGGACTCATGCAGTGGGACGTGCTCTCACTCTGGGCCGACGCGACCGCCGGGCTCGCTCGGGCCGCGGCCGAGAACCCGCGGATCCGGTCGGTCGCGGTCGACACATGGGGCGTCGATGTCGCGCTCACGCGCGGCGAGCGCCTGCTCGGCAATCCCGTGCACTACCGGGACACGCGCACTGACGCGGTGACCGAGCAGGTGCATGGGCTCGTGCCGCCGGAGGAGCTGTTCTCCCGCGCCGGCGTGCAGCCGGCGTCGATCAACACGATCTATCAGCTCGTCGCCGAGCAGTCGGGCGGCCTGATCGACGCGGCCGACGGCGCCCTGCTCATGCCCGACGTGTTCTCGTACTGGTTCACGGGCGAGCGCATCGCCGAACGCACGATGGCCTCGACGACGGGACTGCTGTCGGCTGAGACGGGTGACTGGGATCGCGAGCTGCTCGAGAAGGTCGGCATCCCGACCGACCTGTTCGCTCGCGTCGTCCCTGCGGGCACGCGGCTCGGCCCGATCTCCGAGAACGTGGCCGCCGACCTCGGGCTGTCCTCGTCGATCGACGTCGTCGCCACCGCCGCCCACGACACCGCGGCCGCGGCCGTCGCGACTCCCCTGCCGTCTCGCGGAGGCGTGTTCGTCTCCTGCGGCACGTGGGGGCTGATCGGCGTCGAGCGCGATCGTCCCCTGCTCGGATCCGAGGCGTTCGCCGCCGGCGTCACCAACGAGCGCGGCCTCGACGACCGCTACCTCGTGATGCGCAACGGCATGGGGCTCTGGATCCTCTCGGAGACACTGCGCGGCTGGGACGCCACCGACGAGCTGACTGAGCTGCTCGCCCGCGCCACCGCGCTGAGCGACGCCGTCCCCGTCTTCGACGTCGAGGATCCGCGCTTCCAGATCCCGGGCGACATGCCCGCACGGATCGCGGCCTGGTGCGAGGAGCATGGCGTCGCGCCGCCGCAGGGCCGCGTCGCCATCGTCCGCTCGATCATCGAGTCCCTCGCGCACGCCCTCGCGGCCTCCGCGCACGAGATCGGACGACTCACGGACGAACCCGTGACCCAGATCAATATCGTCGGCGGCGGCTCGCGCAACGAACTGCTGTGCGCGCGCGTCGCGGATCTCGCCGGCGTGCCCGTGTACGCCGGGCCGAACGAGGCGACCGCGCTGGGGAGCCTGCTCGTGCAGGCCCGGACCGCCGGGACCGTGAACGGAACCGTCGACGACCTGCGGGCGATCGTCACCCGCACCATCGCGCCACGGCAGCACCTGCCGGGCGCTCGACACGATGACGCGCGATCACGCGCGGAGAGGAGCGCGCGATGAGCGCACGGATCGCCCCGGAGGCCGTGAGCGAGGAACTGCTCGAGCTGACCCTGAAGCTCGCGGAGCCCGCGCGGGATCTCGTGATCCTCTCGGAAGGGAACACGAGTGAGCTGGTCGACGACGAGATCGTCGTGAAGGCGTCGGGATCCGCCATGGGCTCGGCCACGCGCGCCGACTTCGTGTCGATGGCCGTGGAGCCGCTCGTCGAGCTGCTGCGCGACCCCACCGCGGACCAGGACCGCCTCACCGCCGCCCTCACGGCGGGCGAGGTGGACGGGCGCGCGGTCCGAGGATCCGTCGAGTCGCTCGTGCACGTGGCGGTGCGCGCCCTGGCGCCCGTCCGCTACGTGGCTCACACGCACCCGACCGACGTCGTGTCGCTGCTCGCGAGCCAGCAGGCGGCGACCGCGTTCGCGGAGCCGGTCTACACCGACGAGCTGCTGATCCTCGGCCGTCCGCTGTTCGTTCCGTACGCTCAGCCCGGCCTCGAGCTCGGACGCGTGTTCCTCGACCGCCTCGAGGGCTACGTGGAGGAACATGGTGAGCTGCCGTCGCTCGTGTTGCTGGGCAACCACGGCATCGTCGCGATCTCCGAGACCGCCGAGGGCGCCGAAGCCGTCTCCATGATGGCGGTCAAGAGCGCCCGTGTGCGTCTCGGTGCCCGCGCGGCCGGCGGCGTCGCTCCGCTCGGCAGCGAGGCGACGTCGGAGTACTTCGACCGCCCCGACTTCGCCGAGCGCCGCACCCGCCTCGCCGGCACCGGCGGCTGAACCGGCACCGCCCCGAACGAGGGCCGATGCTCCGCGCAGGTGGGGCATCGGCCCTCGCCGCTTCCGCCGCTCCGGTGCGCTCTTGACACCGGCCAGCGTCACGGGTAGCTTCAATGAAGCACTTATTGGTTCAATGAACAGCGCGGTCAACCAAAAGGGACGCGCAGATCGAGGGAGATTATGACGAAGGCAGGACCGTACGAGAACGTCACCTCCGCGGAGGCGGCGATCGAGCGTGTCATGGACGCTGGCCAGGGCGTGCTCCGCCTCGCGCCGACGTGGGTTCCCCGCGCGTTCTGCACGCCCGCGAAGCGCCTTCGTCTGCACCCGCACGACTACTTCCCCCTCGCCAAGGACCGCGGCGGCATCGACGAACGCTGGCTCGCGTCCGCGATCCGCGCCGAGAACGGTCCGCTGACGGATCCGTTCGAGGGCCTCAGCCTCGCCGTCGACCCGGACGGCGGCGTCGTCCCCTTCGACGAGTTCATCGCGCACTTCCGCACCTCCGCGATCGGCAGCCACTGGGACACCCACGGTGCGTGGCCGATGTACTCGAAGTTCTTCGACAACCAGGCCCCCCTCCCGTTCCACATCCACCACCGCGACGAGCACGCCGCGCTGGTCGGCAAGCCCGGCAAGCCCGAGGCGTACTACTTCCCGCCGCAGATGAACAACCACCCCGGCGAGTTCCCCTACACGTTCTTCGGCCTGCACCCGGAGACCACCCGTCAGCAGGTCATCGACAAGCTCGAGGGCTTCCTGCGCGGCGGCGACAACCGCATCACGGAGCTGTCGAAGGCCTACCGCGTCACCCCCGGAACCGGGTGGGACGTGCCGGCCGGCATCCTGCACGCTCCCGCGAGCCTGTGCACGTACGAGCCGCAGGCCGCGTGCGACGTGTTCGCCATGACGGAGTCGTGGTCGAACCACAAGGAGGTCGCCGACGAGCTGCTGTGGAAGGACGTCCCCGAGGACAGGCACGGCGACCTCGAGTTCATCGTCGACCTCGTCGACTGGGAGCGCAACGTCGACCCCGAGTTCTGGAGTCACCGCTTCACTCCGCCGGTCGAGACCGCGGCCTCGCGCGCCCAGGGCGGCACGGCGTACGCCGAGCGCTGGATCACGTACCGCTCCGACGCGTTCAGCGCGAAGGAGCTCACCATCGCACCGGGCGGATCCGCGCAGATCGCCGACCGTGACGCATACGGCCTCGTCGCCGTCGGCGGCATCGGCGAGATCAACGGACAGCACCTCGCGTCGATCTCGTCCATCCGCTACGGCCAGTTCTCCTCGGACGAGTACTTCGTCACCGCCGACGGGGCGAACCGCGGCGTGACCATCCGCAACACCTCGCCGACCGAGGACCTCGTGGTCCTCAAGCACTTCGGCCCCGGCAACGCGGAGCTGGCGGCCGACCGCGCGAACGGAACGCTGGGGCAGGCATGACCGATGTCCAGGCCGTGTTGCGCGAGGCTCCCGAGGCGCGTCGGCGTCTCGGAACCCTCGCGCAGCTCGCGCGCGTGGACCGTTTCACCGAGGATGACGGCCCCGCGCGTGGCACACGCCGGGTCCGTCTCGTCACGGGTGGCGGCCTCGAGGCCGACATCCACCCCGACCGCGCGCTCGACCTCGGCCAGGTGACCTACCGCGGCGTTCCCGTCGCGTGGATGTCACCGGTCGGCATGTCGTCGCCGCACCTCGCGGCCAGCCACGGCACCGAGTGGCTGCGCTCGTTCGGCGGCGGACTGCTCGCCACCTGCGGCCTCGACACGTTCGGCCCACCGAGCGTCGACGAGGGCGTCGAGTACCCGATGCACGGCCGGATCGGCGTCGTCCCGGCGTCGGTCACGGAGACCTCGGTCTCCGGCGGTGCGCTCCGCGTCGCCGGAGAGGTCCGGCAGGCGCGGGTGTTCGGCGAGAACCTCGTGCTCCAGCGCGAGATCACCGCCGATGTCGGCGGATCCGAGCTGCGCATCGTCGACACCGTGACGAACGAGGGCACGGATCCGGTCGGCCACATGATCCTGTACCACGCGAACCTCGGGTGGCCGCTGCTCGACGAGCGCGCGAGCCTCGAAATCCCGTCGAAGCGCGTGCTCCCGCGGGACGCGGCCGCCGAGTCGGGCGTCGCGCGCTGGCACGAGATCGAGCCGCCGCAGGCGGACTACGCCGAGCAGGTGTTCCTCCACGACATGCGGGGGGACACCGGGCCCGCCGTCATCGACAACCCCGCACTCGGGATCCGGTGCGAGCTGGCGTTCGACACCACGACGCTGCCCGCACTGCACCAGTGGAAGATGACCGGCGAGGGCCATTACGTCATGGGGCTCGAGCCGTCCAACCTCCTCCACATCCACGGCCGCGCGGCGGCTCGCGCCGAGCGCGCGCTGCCCACCCTGGCCCCCGGCGCGAGCGTGCGCTATGCGCTGTCCTTCCGCTTCAGCGAATCGAACGGAGCGAGACGATGACCACCACTGCCACCTCCCCCGTGCTGCGCATGCGCGGCATCGGCAAGACGTTCCCAGGGATCCGCGCGCTCAGCGATGTTGAGCTCGAGGTCCGCGCTGGCGAGGTGCACGCCATCGTCGGCGAGAACGGCGCCGGCAAGTCCACCCTGATGAAGATCCTCGCCGGCGTGTACCAGCCCGACGAGGGAGCGATCGAGCTCAGCGGCGAGCGCACGCGCATCACCGGACAGATCGACGCGCTACGCCGCGGCATCGGGATGGTCTACCAGGAGCTCAACCTCGTTCCCGACCTGACGGTCGCCGAGAACATCGGCCTCGGCCGCACCCCGTCGCGCCTGGGCGTCGTCGACAACCGGGCGCTGCTCGCCGAAGCGCAGCGCGTGCTCGACGCCCTCGACACCCGCATCGACCCGCAGCAGCTGGTCGGATCCCTCACGGTCAGTCAGCAGCAGATCGTCGAGATCGCGAAGGTGTACGCGAGCGACCCGCGGATCATCGTGCTCGACGAACCGACCTCGTCGCTGAGCGAGCACGAGGCGCGTTCGCTGTTCGGCATCGTCCGACGCATGCGCGAGAACGGCATCGCGGTCATCTACATCAGCCACCGCCTGCGCGAGGTGCTCGACCTCGCCGACCGCGTCACCGTGCTCCGCGACGGCGAGCACATCGAGACGCGCGACATCGCGGGCATGACGCCGGCCGACATGATCCGCTCGATGGTCGGCCGCGATCTCGCCGACGTGTTTCCGAAGCGCGAGGTGCCGATCGGCGACGTCGTGCTCGAGACGCGCGGCCTGAGCGGCACCGCCTCCTTCGCGGACGTGTCGATCACGGCGCGTGCCGGAGAGATCGTCGGCTTGGCCGGCCTCGTCGGCGCGGGTCGCACCGAGGTCGCCCGCGCGATCTTCGGCCTCGACCCGCTGGACGCGGGCGAGGTGCTGGTCGACGGCACGCGCGTGAACGTGGCGACGCCGCAGCGCGCCGTGCGTGCCGGCATCGCCTACGTGCCCGAGGATCGCAAGCGCGACGGGATCGCCCCGCAGCTCAGCATCCGCGACAACATCGTCCTCGCCGCCCTGCAGCGACTGGACCGGTTCGGCTGGCTGACGCGGCGACGCGAGAACGAGGTCGCCCGGAATCAGGTTTCGACGCTCGGCGTCTCGCCGCCCGTCGTGGAGCGCGGCGTCTCGACGCTCAGCGGCGGCAACCAGCAGAAGGTCGTCCTCGGCAAGTGGCTCGCGATGGAGCCGCGCGTGCTCATCCTCGACGAGCCCACGCGCGGCGTCGACGTGGGCGCGAAGGCCGACATCCACAAGATCATCGGCGAGCTCGCGGCGCAGGGCGTGGCGATCATCATGATCTCCTCCGAGCTGCCGGAGGTGCTCGCCGTGAGCGACCGCATCTACGTGCTCCACGAGGGGCGCGTCACCGCCGAATTCGACCGCGCCGACGCGACAGAGGAGATCGTGATGCAGGCCGCGACGGGAGAGAGCGCATGACCATCACCCCCACCACAGCAGGCCCGAGGGTCACGGAGGAACGCCGTTCCGGCCGCGCCATCGGCTGGATCGGCATGCCTGCGGGCATCGTCGTGCTGATCATCGTCGGCAGCCTGCTCAACGACAAGTTCCTCACGGTCTCGAACTTGACGAACGTCCTGATCAACATGTCGATCGTCGGCGTGATCGTCGTCGGCATGACCTTCGTGTTCATCACGCGCGGGATGGCCGACCTGTCGGTCCCCGCGACCGTCGCCGTCGGCGGGATCCTGGTGCTCGCGCTGCAGCCCGTCATGGGCAGCATCGCGGCCGGCATCGTCGGCGTGCTTGTCGCGACCGCGGCCGGCCTGCTCAACGGATTCCTGATCGGCTATGCCGGGCTCAACCCGGTCATCACCACCCTCGCGACCGGCACGATCGTGCTCGGCATCGCGCAGTCAGCGGTCGGCGGCGTCATCGTCTACGGCGACGACAAGGGGATCCAGGAGTTCCTCACTGGACGGATCTTCGGAACCGTCCCGGTCGTCGTGCTGATCTTCCTCGTGATCGCCGTGCTCGGCCACCTCGTTCTCTCGCGATCCGTGTGGGGTCGCTGGACGTACGCGGTCGGATCCAACCCGCACGCGACCCGGGCCAGCGCGGTCCCCGTGCGACTGACCCGCTCGGCGGCGTTCATCCTCACCGGATCGCTCGCCGGCTTCGCCGGGGTCCTGCTCGGGCTCACTCTGCAGACCGCGCGCCCCGGCATCGGCATCGGCTACGAGTTCGACGCGATCACCGCGGTCGTCGTCGGCGGCGTGAGCCTGCTCGGCGGCTTCGGCAGCATCCCGCGCGCGATCGGCGGCCTGCTGTTCGTGCAGCTGCTGACGAACATCCTCGTGCTGCAGGGTGTGCCGACCGAACCCCAGGGACTGATCAAGGGCGGCCTGATTGCGGGGGCAGTAGCCCTCGACGTGGCGCTGCGCCGACGAGGAGGACGACGATGAACCGCGTACAACGCTTCTTCGACAGCACGACCTTCCTCGGGATCGTGCAGTACCGAGTGATCATCATCCTCGTGGCGACGTTCGTCCTCGCTGCGAGTCTCGTGCCCGGATTCTTCGAGTTCCGCACGCTGAGCCTCAGCATCGACCGGGTCGCCACCCTCGGCATCGTCGCGGTCGGCCTGACCGTGGTGCTGATCGCCGGTCAGCTCGACCTGTCGGTCGGATCCACTCTCGCGCTCTCGGGGATCGCCGCCATCGGACTGCAGCCCACGCTCGGCACCACCGGTGCCGCGATCGCCGCGCTCCTGATCGGCATCGCGTGCGGCGCGGTCAACGGCTTCCTTGTGGTGGTGCTGAAGGTCAACTCGCTCGTCGCGACGCTCGCGTCGATGCTGATGTTCCGCGCCATCTGCCACACGATCACCGATTCGCGACCGCTCAGCGGTGAGGATCCGCTCGTCGGCCTCGTGGTGACGCGCCCCGTCGGTGGGACGTTCAGCCCGCGCGCGCTGATCTTCTTCGTCGCCGTGCTCCTGCTCGCGCTCTGGCTGCGTCGCACGGTCGCGGGCCGCAACCTGTTCGCCGTCGGCAGCAGCTCGGCCAGCGCCACCGCGAGCGGCATCCGCTCGAACGCCTACCTCTTCGGGGCGTTCGTGTTCAGCGGTGCGATGGCGGGCGCGGCGGGCATCATGCAGAGCCTCGCGGTCAACACCGGATCCCCGGTGTTCGGCGAGACGACCGCGCTCACGGGCATCGCCGCCGTCGTCATCGGCGGCACGCGGCTCGAGGGCGGGCGTGGATCGGCGCTGGGCACGCTCGGCGGCCTGCTCGTGCTCGCGTTCCTGACGACGTCGATGGAGTACCAGAGCATTCCGGCGTACATCCAGGACATCGTGACCGGCATCATCCTGCTGCTGCTCATCCTGCTCGACCGCTTCGTGTCGGGCAAGGCCCGACGCGCCGAACCACTCGCGATCGTGATCCGCCGCTGGCTGCGATCACGACGCGACACCACAACCACCCAAGAAGGAATGGACGAAAGGACCCTCGCACCATGAGAACCCCACAGCTGATCGGCAGCGCCGCCATCGGCGCCGCGCTCCTGCTCACCGTCGGTTGTGCCGGCGGAGACGCAGGCGGCGGCGACGCCGGCGCGGACGGCGAACTCGAGATCTGCTACATCACGGCAGCCGAATCGCACGCCTACGCCACGCCCGCCAACGAGGCCTTCCAGGCCGCCGCTGACGAGGCCGGCGTCAACGTCACCCTGCTGAGCCAGGACTTCGACGTGCAGACCGGAACGGAGCAGCTCAACACGTGCATCGGGCGTAACCCGGACGGCATCGTGCTCTGGCCGCTCGACCCGCAGGCGTACGTGCCGGGCCTCGCGCAGGCGCAGGACGCCGACATCCCCGTCGTGCTCATCAACACCCCGATGGGCGACGACGCGGACGGCTACTTTACGTCCTTCACCGGCCCCGACGTGTACGAAGAAGGCGTGCTCGCGGCCGATGCCATGAACGAGGAGCTCGGCGGCGAGGGCAACGTCGTGATCATCGCGGGCCAGGCCGGCAACGGCACCACGACCGGTCGCACGGACGGCTTCACGGAACAGCTCGACGAGCTCGGTTCCGACATCGAGGTGCTCGACACCGTCAATGCCGACTTCGACCAGCAGAAGGCGCTCGAGATGAGCCGTGACCTCATCACGCGGTTCGGCGACGACATCGACGGCGTCTACGCGAACGACGACACGATGGCCCGCGGCTTCATCGATGCGTGGACCGAGGCAGGCAACAGCCTCGACGAGATTCCCGCAATCGTGGGCATCAACGGCCAGAAGGACGCCTTCGAGGCGATCGAGGCCGGTCACTACACCGCGACCATCGTGCAGTCGCCCGTCGAGGACGGCAAGCTGGCCCTCGAGACGATCGTGAAGGCCGCGAACGGCGAGACGGTCGACGAGCGGCTGCCGATCCCGCTGACCGTCGTCACCGAGGAGAACGTGGCCGACGAAGAGCCCGTGATGTGATCGACTGACGGATCCGCACGAATGCGGGGCGTGCCATTTCGGCCGCCCCGCATTCGCGTTTCTCGGGGCGATGCGGATCCGCTTGTGTGCCGTCTTGCGGATCCGGGCGCTGCCCGCCGCTTACGCGCTGTCGCGGAGGACGAGCTCGGGGCGCAGCATGACGTGGTTGTTCTCGGGCTGCGCCGCGTCCTGGCGGAACAGCTCGCGGATCATGCGCACGGCCGTCGCGCCGAGCAGCTCGCGCGGCTGCCGGATCGTCGTCAGGCGGGGCGAGGAGACCTCGGCCCAGGCGATGTCGTCGTAGCCCACGACCGCGATGTCGTCGGGCACGCGCAGGCCCGCGCGCGTGAAGGCCTGGATCGCGCCGAGCGCGACCATGTCGTTCGCGCAGAGGATCGCCTCGGGGCGCCGCTCCACGCGACGATCCGCGATGAGCTCTCCCGCAGCGCGTCCCGCCTCGACCGTCCACGACTCGGCCTCGATGACGTCGAGCGAGACGCCCCCCGCCGCCGCAACCACTTCGAGAGCGCCATCGACGCGGTCGCGCACCTTCGGGGAGCGGTCCGGGTGACCGACGAACGCGATCCGTCGATACCCCGCGTCGATGAGGTGCTGGGCGCCGATCCTGCCGCCGATACGGTCGTCCACGACGACGCTCCACGCGTTGGCGTGATGCTCGCCGACGCGGTCGACGAAGACCGTCGGCACGCCGCGGTCGCGCAGCATCTGCAGGCTCGAGCTCTTCTCGTCGACCGGCGAGATGATGATGCCCTGCACCCGCTGCTGCACGAGCAGATCGAGGTTCTGGTTCTCACGGTCGGCGTCGTAGGCGCTGTTCGTGACGACCATGCCGAGGTCGAGTTCGCTGGCTGCCGCGTCGGCGCCGAGCACGACGTCGACGAAGAAGGGGTTCGAGAGGTTGGCCGCGGCCATCCCGATCGTGCGAAGCCGGCCAGGGCGGTACTGCCGGGCGCGCTGCCGCGGCACGAAGTCGAGGTCGCGGATCGCGTCGAGCACGCGCTCGCGAGTGTCGGAGTTGACGTAGAACGGCCGATTGAGCACGTTGCTCACGGTGCCGGCCGAGACCCCGGCGCGCTCGGCCACGTCACGGATGGTGACTGTTCGCTGAGTTCGGCCGTCGCTGTTCATTGAAACCACGCTATCGGGTC
>DGYFJ06201__coassemble_890_pt1 | contig 17169 bp, 16 predicted proteins | sample DGYFJ06201__metabat2_high_PE_006 | metagenome-assembled genome bin DGYFJ06201 | reverse complement strand
CGATATCGGTGGATATCAAGCCCGTATCGGCATTCTTCTTTCGACTGAAAATCGAAAGGTCACCGGATCGACGCCGGTCGGAGCCACAAGGACCGTCATTACAACGGTTCTAGAAACCCTCGCCTAGCTTCTACATGGCGGGGGTTTTGCTTTGCCCTGGTAGTGGCACTCCCCCGGGCTGGCCGGCTGAGACTGTTGGGCGCGCGTGCTCCCCTTCCTGAAGCTGGCCGCAGTGAAACAGCTGCTCCGCAACAGCTGTGCCGGTTTGGGTCGATCCTCACAGTTATCGACTTCCCCACCCCGGGCACCGCCCGCGAATAGGGAAAGAGCCGATAACGTGCGGTCATGCCCACTGTGTCCTCTGTGCAACTATCTCTCGAGCTTCGCGCAACCCAGAAGCGTGTTCGGGACGTCCTGCGGGAGCTGTACGGAACGCTTCCTGAGGGAGGGGCCCGCTGGCAGGTCACGGAGGAACAGGCTGACGCAGTACGCTCGCGCCTCGCACCCCGTTCCCGGCTGGTTGCCGACTCCTGGGCCCTCGAGCCCGGTGATGTCGTGCGCCGACGTGCAATCCATGACGCGTACGGCGGCCAGCAGCAAGGAGGGATTGCGACCCCGCGCAGCATCCCGGACATCTTGATCTTTACCAACCCAGAGACGGGCGCAGAGTTCGGTTACGACGAGTTCGAGGGTCTTCGCGAAGATGGTTCCTAATCGACGCGGATCCGCCCGCCCCGCTATCGTGCGAAGCGCCGGTGGGCGGCGGCGAACAGCTGCAGCCCCTCCTCCTCGCTGAGGCCGGCCACACCCGGCAGCAGCAAGTAGGGGATGTTGAACGCCAAGTACGGCTGGGGACCGATCCGCGTCCGCCACCAGGACGGCTGCTCATTCACGCGCGCGAAACCCTCCGGGGTGAGCGGCATGACCGTGCAGATGCCGCCGATGTCCATCCTCGTCCACACGCGACGCCATTCGGGCGCGCCGAGATGACCCCACGGGATCGGTCCGACGCCTCGTGCGACGATCCCGCGCGCGTCGATCACGACGGGACCCAATTCGGCCTCCAGTCGGCCGCGGTAGGCGTGGACGTGCAGCGCGAGCACACCCGCGTTGAGAACGCCCACGAAGCATAGGAAGCCCCCGAGCGGAACGAGTAGGATCCATGCCCCGGAGCGCGCCAAGAGGATTCCCGCGATGATCAACAGCAGGCCGACGGCCCCCACGGCGAGGGACACCGGAATGATCGCTCGGCGCCGCTTCACCCACCGCGCAGTGGCACCCGAGTATGCGCCGGCAAGCCGCACGCCCCCGTGCGTCTCGAGGAGCCGGACGCTCTGCGCGAGCAACACGGGACCGCTCGTCGTCACACGAAGCCGTCCAGCGGCCGCAGCGATTCTAGGATCTCCACCAGTTCGTCCCGCGAAATCTCAGCCTTGTCGCCGCGCACGACGACGGATCCGTGCGCCTCGCTCGCGGGGTCGTCGAGCGTGACGATCGCGACAGGCTCATCCCAGTCGCGGCAGTAGTTCGTGCACTCAGAATAGGTTTGCGTGAACACCACGGCGGATCCGATCGGGGTGTCGACCTCGTCGATGTCCCGCGGATCCGCGACATCGTCGATCGACCGATAGTCGCCGTGGTGTCCGTTGAAGATGCGCGTCGGGTCCGAGAGCTCGCAGGCCGCTCCGATGGACTCGACCGTCAGCTTCCGTTCGAATCCGTAGGAGATCGTGGAGCACTCGCTTTCCGCGGCGGCGGTATGCACGGTGGTGATGCCGAGGCCGTCCGGCACCCGGAGTTCGATCTCCAGGACGTCATCGCGAAGCGAGATGCGCTGCCCGTCTGCAGCCATCATTCGGCCCACGACGAACACCACCGCGAGGAGCACGACCGCGAACAGCGCGACCACGCCCAGCCCGATCCACAGGCCGCGGCGACGCAGCGTCACGCGGCTCTCACCGCCCAGCAGGATCCGAACACGCATCCCCCTTTCCGTCCCACGGATGAGCGTTCGCGTCTCAGCGTATCGGGTTCGCTTCCGACGGATCCGCCGCAACTCGTGAGCGACCGACGGAAGCGCACCGGACGCCGCTCGACTTCCACAAATGCACCCAAATGCGCGATTTTGGATGCATCTGTGGAAGGTGAAGCGCGGGCTCAGATGCGCGGGGCGAGAGTGGCGCCGTGCTCCTCCAGCAGTCCGGCGACGTAGGCCGCCGCACGCGAGCGCCTCCGCGACCGCGGCCAGACCACCGAGAGCCGCTCGAGGTTCGGTGTGGGGTCGAGGCGGCGGCGCACCAGGCGGCGTCCCTCGTAGCTGACCTCCGTCTGGGGTGCCTGGATGCACAGCGCGAGGCCGAGCCCGCGCGCGACCAGGCTGCGCATGAGCTCGAAGTCCCCGGTGCGCACCCACACCTGCGGCGCGAGCCCCTGCCGGACGAAGTACGCGAGGGTGTCGTCGGGGCCCGGCAGATGCGACATCACGACGAGCCGTTCCTTCGCTACCTCGGCCGCCGGCACGACGTCGCGCTCTGCCAGCGGGTGGTCTGCCGGCAGGATCACGTGCATCACGGTGTCGTACATCAGGCGGCTGTCGAGGTCGTGCTCGAGGTGCACGTTGTACGCCACCGCGAGGTCGAGTTCGCCGGCCCGCAGCGTCGAGAGCAGTTCCGGCTGCGGGAAGGATCGGACCTCGAGGCGCAAGTCTGGGTGCTGCTCGGCCAAGAGCTCGTAGAGGAACGGGAACACCGTCGGCACGAGGGAGGGGAACGCGCCGACCGTCAGCGATCCGGTGAGCGCGGCGCCGGTGGCGCGGCCCGGCAGGTCGTCTGCCTCGCGCAGCAGCGACAGCGACAGCTCGAACACCTGCTCACCCGTGGGCGTGAGCGTGAAACCGGATCCGCGACTGCGCGACGCGAGCGGAACGGTGAAGAGCTCCTCAAGCTCGTTGATCGCCGAGGCGACCGCCGAGCGGGAGACGTGCTCCTCGTCCGCCGCCGCCGAGATGCTTCCGGCCCGCGCCGCCGCGGCGAAGTACGCGAGCTGACGAAGGGAGAAGCGAGGCACCGGCATGCGCCCAGTGTTGCCGTGGATCCGTCCCGACGCAATCCGCCGCGCGCCGGTGCCTGGCGTGCGCGTCAGCGCAGCGGATCCCGGTTCGTCTCGCGCATGCCGTGGATCACGACCGCGCTGATGAGACAGAGCACCACGAGGTAGGCGGTGTAGATCCAGTGCAGGCCGAGCGACTCGAGCCACGTGTTGAGGTACGGCGCGGTCCCCCCGAAGATGGCGGCGGACGTGGCGTAGCCGATGCCGATGACCGTCGCGCGCTCTCGCGTGGGGACGAGCTCGGCGAAGGTCGCGCCGAGCGGTCCCGTGTTGGCGCTGATGAGCAGGCCGGCGATGCACATCGTGATGAGAAGCGTCCATGGGTTCGGCCCGAGGATCGCGTCGAGGCCGAATGCCGCCACCGCGAACCCGATGCTGAAGATCTGCAGCACGGGACGACGGCCGACCTTGTCGGAGAGTCGGCCGAACAGCGGGGCTGCGACGACGAGCACCGCCTGGCCGATGACGCCGATCACGAGCGCGATCGTGGGGTCGATGCCAAACGTGCGGGTCGCGTATCCGGGAGCAAAGATGAGCCACGTGTAGAACACCGTGACACCGCCGATCGTCAGACCGGTGATGCGCAGGATCGCCATGCGGTGCTTCGCGACCAGGCGGAACGTCTCGCGCACCGTCGGCGTGGATCCCGTCTGTCCCGTGAACTTGTCCGACTCGGTGATGCCCACTCGGATCCAGAGCGCGTAGAGGCCAAGCACGGCCGCGATCCCGAACGGGATTCGCCAGCCATACTGCGTCATCTGCTCGTCCGTGAGGACGTAAGTCAGCAGCGCGCCGAGACCGGTCGCGGCGATCGAGCCGATTCCGACGCCGATCCAGGGCGAGCTCGCCCACAGACCGCGGCGTCCCTCCGGCGCGACCTCGGCGAGATAGGTGAAGGCGGATCCGGTCTCGCCACCGTGCGACAGACCCTGCACGAGGCGCGCGAAGACGAGGATGATGGCCGCGAACGCTCCCACCATCTCGAACGTCGGCGCGATGGCGATGATGAGGCTGCCGACCGCCGCGAGCGCGATCGCGAGCGTGAGGCTGTAGCGGCGCCCCTTCGCGTCGGCAATCTGCCCGAAGACCCATCCGCCGATCGGTCGCATGAGGAAACCGACCGCGAAGACGGCGAACGCCGCGAGCAGGCCGGCGAGGGGGTCGTCGTCGCGAAAGAACTGCGCGGCGAAGAACGGCGCGAAGATCGCGTAGATGTTCCAGTCGAACCACTCGAGCGCATTGCCGATATTGACGGCGACCAGATCGCTACGACGTTTTCGTTGCGACACGGGGGTCCGGGTGACAGCAGCCACGGGCACATCCTCCTCGATGAACAGCCGGTTCGGGGCACCGACCTGCCCCTACCTTGGGAGCGAGCGCGATGACCGGTCAAGGACGAAGGTCCGCCATGCGATGTCGCAAATTCCCCCATCATGGCGCCCCGTATGGCGCATACGATGCCAACATGACTCGCGATTCCGCTGCCCCCGTCGCTCCCACGCTGCGCCACGTGTCGACCATCGCGATCGAGGTCGACGAGCCGATCGATCTCGGCGAGGGCGCCGACGGATGGCGGCGCATCATCCCGATCCTGTCGGGAACGGCGACCGGCGAGATCAGCGGGCGCGTGCTGCCGGGCGGTGCCGACTTCCAGTCACGCCGTCCGGACGGGGTGACGGAGCTCGAGGCGCGCTATCCGATCGAGACGGGAGACGGCACGCGACTCGAGGTCATCAACGAGGCGATCCGCGCCGGATCCGCCGAGGATATCCAGCGCCTCATGGTCGGCGAGCCGGTCGACCCCGCGCGCATCTACTTCCGCGGCACACCACGGCTGCGCGCGCCGGAAGGGCAGTGGGAGTGGGTCAACCGCACGCTGTTCGTGGCGACAGGCGTGCGACGCCCGGACGCCGTGGAGCTGACGGTCTTCGCCATCGAGTGACGCGCTCGCGCCGCGCGGGGGTCAGCCGCGCGGGATCGGCGGCGGGCCGAGCCACAGCAGGAAGACGAACAATGCCGCCACGAGCACGACCACGCCGATGACGGCGACGAGCAGGTGCCGGAGCACCCACGCCTGCACGTGCTCGATGAACCCGCGCGGCTCGTCGCCGCCGGGAGCGAGGCGCCAGCCGCCGGCGAGGAGGCCCCTGCGGTCGATGGCGATGTCGAAGGGCACGGTCGCGAACGGCACGATCGCGAGCAGCAGCCCGGTGAAGCCGACGGCCGGGCGCCACTGCTGGTTGACCCACACGAATATGGTGGTCGCCGCGTAGCTGAGGAACACGAATCCGTGCACGCCGCCGGCGATCGGGACGAAGTTCCCGACGTCGACTGCCCGCAGGATCAGCGCGGTGATCAGCCCGGCCCAGGTGATCATCTCGGCGGTCGCAAAGGTGCGGAACAGCCCACGCGGTGTGATCCTCGTCTGTTCGGTCGGCGTACTCACGCCCTCGAATCTACCCGGGCCGACATGAGCGATCCCCTACCTTCCACAGATACACCGAGACGCGGTGGGCGGTATCGGTGCATCTGTGGGAGGCGGAGCCGGGTCAGCCCTTGACGGATCCGGCGAGCAGGCCGCGCACGAAGAAGCGCTGCAGCGCGAAGAACACGACGAGCGGCAGCAGGATCGAGATGAACGCGCCCGCGGTCAGCAGGTGCCAGTCCTGACCGCGGTCGCCGGTCATCGCGGCGAGCGCCGCCGTGAGCGGCTGCACGGTGCGGGATCCGCCGGAGAAGGTCAGACCCACCAGGAGGTCGTTCCATACCCAGAGGAACTGGAAGATCGCGTAGCTCGCGATCGCCGGCAACATCAGCGGCAGCATCACCCGCATGAACACCGTCACGTGCCCGGCCCCGTCGATCCGCGCGGCCTCGATGAGGTCGCGCGGCACCTCCGACATGAAGTTGTGCAGCAGGAAGATCGCGAGCGGCAGGCCGAAGATCGTGTGCGCGACCCACAGCGACAGGAACGGGAAGATGTCGGCGACCGGCGTGCCCGAGAAGACGCGCAGCAGCGGGATGAGGGCCATCTGCAGCGGAACGATCTGGAGAGTGAACACCGCCACGAAGACGATGTCGCGCCCCTTCCACTCGAGGACCGAGAACGCGTACGACGCCATGATCGCGAGGACGAGCGGCGCGATCGTCGCAGGGATCGCGATGACGACCGAGTTCTGGAAGTACACCGCGAGGTTCGTCGACGTCGCTCCGCCGAGAATCTGCGCGTAGTTGTCGAGGGTGAACTGCGGATCCGTGAACACGGTCCACCACCCGCTGCCCTTGATCTCGGCCTCGGGGCGGAACGACGACAGGAACAGACCGAACGTCGGCACCGTCCAGAGCACCGCGATGACGAGCGCGAACGCGCTGCCGATGCGGTTGCCGACGAGGCGCTTGAAGGAACCGGCCGCGCTGCCCGTCGACTTCGACGGATTGACAGAGGTGAGAGCCTTGGTGGTCATCCGCGCACCGCCTTGTTCTTGTTCATCTGTCGCACGTTGTAGACGACGAGTGGGATCACGAGCAGGAAGATCACGACGGCCATCGCGGAGCCGATGCCGTTGTTGCCGAAGGTGAACGACCAGTCGTACATCTCGTTTGCGAGCACCTGAGTGTTGAACTCGGCGCCGGTCATGGTGAGCGTGATGTCGAACACCTTCAGCGTCGCGATGCAGATCGTCGTGAGCACCACGACGAGCGAGGGGCGGATGCTCGGAACCGTCACGCGCGTGAACAGCTGCCAGGCGCTCGCGCCGTCCAGGCGGGCGGCCTCGATGATGTCGATCGGCACCGCCTTGATCGCGGCGGACAGCACGACCATCGCGAACCCGGCCTGGATCCACACCATCACGACGATGAGGAAGACGGTGTTCAGCGGGGCGTCCTGCAGGAAGCGCACGGGCTCGAGGCCGACGCTCGTGATCAGCGCGTTGAGCAGACCGATCTGCTCCTGCGCGGACCCGCGATACTCATAGACGAACTTCCAGATGATGCCGGCGCCGACGAACGAGATCGCCATCGGCAGGAACAGCAGCGACTTCGCCACCTTCTCGAACCGGGACTTGTCGATGAGGACGGCGTAGACGAGACCGATGATGGTGGAACCGGCCGGCACGAGGACGACCCACAGCATCGTGTTCGCGAGGGCCGTCAGCCCGTCCTCGAAGAGATAGGCGTAGTTGCTCAGGCCGACGAAGTTCTCGCTGCGCCTGTCCATGAGCGACATCCACATCGTGCGGATGGCCGGATAGACCTGGCCGAGTATGAGCAGGAGCAGCGCCGGGCCGCCGAAGACGGCGACCATGACGAACGTCTGCTTGCGCCCCTTCACGCGATCCGCGACCTTTGCGATCAGCAGCAGCGCGACGAGGAGCGCCAGGAAGGCCAGGACCGCGAGGACCAACTGGCCGTTCTTGGTGTAGAGAAAGAAGCCCACGGGGCACCTCCGAGTCAGGCGAGGACGGGCCGGGGCGGCTCAGCGCCCCGGCCCGTCGAGGGGATCACTCGGGCCAGCTGGACTCGATCGCGGCGAGTGCCGCGTCGCTTTCCGTCTGACCGTCGATCCACGCGGTCATCTGTGACCAGAACGTTCCCGCACCCACCTCGGACGGCATCATGTCGGATCCGTCGAAGCGCGCAACGGCATCGTCGTCCTGCATGAGCTCGAGGGTGAGGCGCAGCACGTCGGACGACGCGTTCGCCGGGTCGACACCCTGGTTCGGGCTGACGACGCCGCCGATGGAGACACGGGTGTTCGCCCACTCGGGTGAGGCGAGGTAGGCCTGGACGGCCTGCGTCGCCTCGTTGTCGTTGAACGCCGCGACGTAGTCGCCCGCGACGAGCAGCGGCTGCTCGTCCGCGCTGTCAGCCGGCAGGTAGAAGGCGAAGATGTCGCCGTCGGGGCTGACGTCGGTGCCTTCGGGCATCTGCGCTTCGAAGAACGATGCCGCGCGGAACAGGAAGCAGTTGTCGTTCAGCACCTGGAGACCGGCGTCGGCCCAGGGGGTCGACGCGATCGAGCGCGAGTCGCCGATGCCGCCGTTGACGTAGTCCTCGTTCTTGAGGATGTCGCCCGCGCGGTCGAGCGACGCGAGGATCTGCGGGTCGTCGAACGGGATCTCGTGGTCGACCCACTGGTCGTAGACGTCGGTGCCGGCCTCGCGCAGGACCATGTCCTCGACGAAGTCGGTGGCGGGCCATCCGGTGGCTCCGCCCGACTCGATGCCGAAGCACCAGGGCTTCACCGTGTCGCTGCCGTGGTCGGCGACGATCTGGTCGGTGAGGTCCATCAGCTCGTCCCACGTCTCGGGGATCTCGTAGCCGTTCTCCTCGAACACGCTCGGCGAGTACCAGACGAACGACTTCACGGATCCCATGATGGGAACGCCGAACTGCGTTCCGTCGATGTTGCCGTAGCTCAGCCAGTCCTCGGTGTAGTTCTCCTCCGCCGCGGCGAGAACGTCGTCGCCCGCCGGAGCGAGGTGTCCGCCCTCGTTCATGCGCTGCATGAGACCCGGCTGCGGGAAGATCGCGAGGTCGGGCGCGTTGCCGCCCTCGACCTGCACGAAGATCTGCGACTCGAACTCGTTGGTGCCGTTGTGCTCGATCGTGATGCCCGTGCACGAGACGAAGTCTGCCCACGACTCCTCGAGCTGGTCGCCCTCCTGGTCGGAGATCGTCGACGAGATCGTGACACGGTCGCCCTCGAATGTGCCGTACTGCTCGAACGCGCTGCAGTCTGCGTCGCTGTCGCCGCCACCGCCGCTGGGTCCGCCGCCGAGGTCGTCACCGGCGCAGCCCGCGAGCGCGAGCGCCATGGCGAGCCCTCCGGCGATTCCGACGCCGTAGCGCCGCAGCTTCTGTGTCCTCATGCTGTAGGTCCTCTCTGACTCGTGATGATCGGGCACCGGCACCCGTCACACGCCATACAAGCGCGTCGCTGCCCGAAAGGCCAGCACCGGCCGATAACGATTCGTGACGTGCGTGGGAGCGCTCCCGAGCATACTCTACGGGGCGGTCGTCAGCGCGAGAAGGGGCCGTTACGCGACGGCGTGCGACGAGCAGACGGCACGGTCGCCGCACCCCGCGCACAGCACGGTGCGACGCCGGCAGGATGCATCGTCGCAGTTCACGAGCCGCTCGGTGGCATCGCCGCAGACACCGCACTGGCCGATCACTGCGGCGTCGCGACCGAACGTCGTCGCCTCGCGCCCGTCGAAGACGTAGAGGGACCCCTCCCAGAGGCCCGTGTTGCCGAAGGTCTCGCCGTAGCGGACGATGCCACCGTCGAGTTGATAGACCTCGTCGAAGCCGCGCGAGCGCATGAGGCTCGAGAGCACCTCGCAGCGGATCCCGCCCGTGCAGTACGTCACGACGGGCTTGTTCTTGAGATGGTCGTAGCGTCCGGCGTCGAGTTCCGCGACGAAGTCGCGCGTGGTCTCCACATCGGGCACGACCGCATTCCGGAAGCGGCCGATCTCCGCTTCGAACGCGTTCCTGCCGTCGAAGAACACGACGTCGTCGCCGCGCTCCGACACCAGCTTGTGCAGCTCTCCCGGCTTCAGTCGGGCACCTCCGCCGACGACGCCCGACTCGTCGACGCGCAGTTCCTCCGGGGCGCCGAACGTGACGATCTCGTCGCGTACCTTCACCGAGAGGCGCGGGAAGTCGAGGCTGCCGCCGCTGTCGTCGAACCCGGATCCCGGGGACCACTTGAAGTCGATGTCCGCGAAGGGTGCGTACTGCTTCGTCTTGCGCACGTAGGTCTTCATCGCGGCCATCTCGCCGCCGACGGTGGCGTTGATGCCGTGCTCCGAGATGAGGATCCGCCCGCGCAGCCCCAGCAGCTCGCACAGGTCGCGCTGCCACAGCCGCACCGCGTCGGGGTCGGCGATCGGCGTGAAGCGGTAGAAGAGCAGGATCTTGGGGAGCACGGACTCCAGCGTACGACGCCGCGACCGCGCGCACGCCGCACGAAGGGCCCGTCAGACTGCCTGGCGGGCCCCTCGTGGTGCCGCTACTCGGATCCGCGCGACGATTGCCGTCGCAGCAGACCGCGTGTTCGCGAGATGCGGTAATCGATGCGGTCGTCGACGTACTCCTGCAGGTATCCGCTGGAGGAGATCCGGCCACTGAAGTAGTCGGCGACACGTTCGAGGCGTTCGACGCTCTCGCGATGTTCGAGAGTCTTCAGCTCGTAACTGAGCGCCTTGACGAGCGCGATGGCCATCAGGATCATGACCACGCTGAATGGCAATGCCGTGATGAGCGACCCCGCTTGCAGCGCGGACAGCGCCTCGGATCCGCCCGCGACGAGCAGTGCCAGCGCGAGCGCGCCCTCGAGGAGCGCCCATACGAGACGCGACCAGACGGGCGGGTTCGGGTGGCCGCCCGAGGCGAGCATGTCGACGACGAGCGAGCCGGAGTCGGACGACGTGATGAAGAAGATCGCCACGACGATCACCGCGAGCACGGAGAGGATCTGCCCGAGCGGCAGGTCCTGCAGCACCGTGAACAACGATCCCTCGGGCGACACGGACGGCACGCCGTCTTCATCGGGCTGCACCAGGTCGCCGGCGCCGAACATCTGGCGGAAGATGCCAGCTCCGCCCATCACGGAGAACCAGAGGAAGCCGACGGCGGTCGGCACGAGCAGCACGCCGGCGATGAACTGGCGTACGGTGCGGCCGCGCGAGATGCGGGCGATGAAGACGCCGACGAACGGCGCCCAGGCGATCCACCATCCCCAGTAGAACAGCGTCCAGCCCGAGAGCCACTCGTGGGTGTCCGCGCCTGCGTAAGCGCCGACGTCGAGGCTCATGTGCATCACCTCGGCGAGGTACACGCCGAGCGACTGCACGAAGTTGCGCAGGAGGAACAGCGTCGGTCCGAGCAGCAGCACCGAGATGAGCAGGACGCCCGCAAGCGACAGGTTGATGTTCGACAGCCACTTGATGCCCGCGCCGAGGCCGCTGACGACCGAGATCGTGGCAAGCAGCGTGATCACGACGATCAGGACCACCAGCAGCGTCGTGTCGACGCCGCCCACGACGCCGATCGCTTGCATGCCCGCGGCGATCTGCGATACACCCAGACCGAGCGACGTCGCGATCCCGAACACCGTGCCGAAGATCGCGATGATGTCGATGACATCGCCGACCCACCCCTTGACGCGGTTGCCGAAGATCGGCTCGAGCGCCCAGCGGATCGAGACGGGGCGACCGCGTCGGTGGATCGCGTAGGCGAGCGCGAGGCCGATGACCGCGTAGATCGCCCAGGGGTGCAGACCCCAGTGGACGAACGTCTGCGCCATCGCGAGTCCGGCGAGCTCCTGCTCGGACCCGTCCCAGCTCGGGTTGCCGCCGATCGTGGCGTATGTGACGGGCTCACCGACGCCGTAGAAGATGAGGCCGATGCCCATGCCCGCCGAGAACAGCATGGCGAACCATGCGAAGAGCCCGAACTCGGGTTTGTCGTTCGCGCGCCCGAGCTTGATCGTGCCGAGCTTCGAGAACGCGACCGCCACGACGAACACCACGAACGCGCTGATGATGAGCATGTAATACCAGCCGAGCGTGTCGGAGATCCACGCATTCGCGTTGTTGAACGCGCCGCCCATCGCGTCGGGGAAGACGAGCGAGAGCACCGCGACCAGCAAGATCACGATGAACGCCGGCCAGAACACGCGCGGCGCGACGAGGCCCTTGCCGATCTTCACGCCCTGGCGGCGCAGCTTCTCGGTGATCTCGTCGTCCGTGTCCCTCTCCGCCGGGAACACCTCGACGGGAACGCTGGCCATCGCCGGGTCGAGGTGGATCTCTTCACCGCTCAGCGGGTTCTGAAGCGTGGGTGGCTTGGACCCATTGAGGTCGTCGTACGACACCTCGGGAATGAGGTCGTCGGGCGTCGCCGCCTCACGACGCGACTCGGTGTCGCCGTTCTCGGTCGGTTCGTCGCCGTTATCGATCGGTGAGCTCACGGATTCATCTCCTGTGTCTGTTCCCCACGACGCGTCGGCTCCCCGTCGCGTCGTACAGGCTGGAAATCTGTCCCCACCCTAGTGGCTGACGCGAGGATCCTCTGAATCTGCTGGGAACGTCGCCGGATCAGGCGCGCGGGCGGTACACGACGAGCGAGTGGAACGTGAACCGGATCAGGAAGGCGACAGCGAGCGTGATCGCCGTGGCGAGGGCGCTCGGCATGCCCCACGCGGTCACCATGAGGCTCATCACGGGGATCCGTATCGCCGACTCGACATTATTGAAGACGAAAGACGACGCGAAGCGGTGCCAGACGCCGCGCGCCTCGCGCTTCTCGGCGCGGAAGACGAACCGTTCGATGAGCAGGAAATTGCCGATGATCGTCACCTCGGCCGCGATGATCGCGGCCCAGAGGTAGTTGATGTGTACGTCGAGCGCCCAGACGATCGCGACGTTGGCGACCGCGCCGAGCGCGCCGATGGCCGCGAACCCGCTCATCTTCCCGAACCGCAGCAGCGCCAGCTGATGAAAGAACCGAATGCCCTGCTGAACCGAGGCCTTCGAGCGGTCCGCGAAACGCTCTCCAAAGGCGAACGGGATCTCGGCGACCCGCACCGAGGTGCGCACGATGATCTCGAGCAGGATCTTGAAGCCGCGCGGGCGCAAGCGAGCGACGTCGAGAGCGGTCGTGTCGATCGCGAAGAACCCTGTCATCGGATCCGTGACCTCGCGCAGTCGGCGCGGGAACATCGCGCGCGTGACGAGGTTGGATCCGCGAGAGACGAGGTGGCGGGTCGAGTCGGCAAGCCCCGACGCGCTCGCCGACTCGGCGTACCGCGACGCGGCCACGAGGTCGACGTCGCCGCGCCGCAGCCGCGCGAGCAGCTGAGGAATCGTGGCGGCGGGATGCTGCAGGTCGCCGTCCATGACGACGCAGGTGGCGTAGCGCGCGTTGCGGAAGCCCTCGACGACGGCGCCGCCGAGGCCGCCCTCGGCGCGGTCGCGATGGATCAGCCGCACGGGCAGCTCTGAGGTACGCGCGACGCGGCGCACTTCATCGTCCGTCCCATCGGTGGAATCGTCGACGAAGAGGATCTCGGCGTCCTCGTGCCGGAGGGCGCTCGCGATACGGCGGACGAGCTCGGCGACGTTGCCGGCCTCGTTGAACGTCGGGACCACGACGGTCACCCCCACGGCGGCCCCCATCTCCTCCAGCGACTCAGACAGTCCATCGTTCCACACGGCGCCTCCGCGACGTCACGCGCCTATCCTGGAACCATGACCGTCGCAAATGACACGATCACGATGTTCGGCGCCGAGTGGTGCGGCGACTGCCGCCGCACCAAGGCGCAGCTCGATGGCCTCGGCATCGACTACCAGTACATCGACCTCGAGGCAGAACCGTCGGCTGCCGACGTGGCCAAGGACATCTCCGGCCGCATGAACATCCCGGTCGTCGTGTACCCGGATGGCAGCCACCACGTCGAGCCGTCGAACGCCGACGTCGACAGCAAGCTCAAGGCTCTCGGGCTCGTCTGACCCCATCCCAGGTTCCGCCCATCACTGGCTAGGATGGGCGGTGTGAGCGAGCATGTCGAAGAGGTCAGCACGCGCGATCAGATCTGGCGCGCGCACCCCGCCGATGCTCGGCTCGTGGGCATCGTCGTCGCGAGGGACGGCATGCCGTCGATCGTGGAGCAGCGCAAGCAGCTCACCGACTTCGGCGTCCCCATCGACGGCTTCCGTCATCCGGCCCCCAACGTCTCCGAGACGTGGGAGGAGCGCCTGAACCGCCTGTTCGGCCGCCTTCAGCGCGGCGACGTCGTCGTCGTGACGAGCGCGCACGTGTTCGGCCGCGATGCCACCGAGGAGACGCAGACGATCGCGGAGCTCGGGCGGCGCGGCATTATCATCAAGGTGCTCGCGCACGCAGCGCCCGCGGGCTAAAGGGTGCTCGCGAGCGCCAATGCGTTCGCCTCGTCGCCCGTGAAGAGGGCCGCGGCCACGGCCGCGCCGATGACGAGGACCACCACGCCCACGACGACCGCGACCATGACGCGGTTGCGTCGCGACCGGGCGTGATTCTCGATCGCGGACATCGACGTGCGCGTGATCGGCGGGGGCTCCCCCGCCGCATCAGACGTCGTGCTCACGACGCGAAGGCCCGAGGTGTCGGGGATCGCGGGCACGTTTCCGCTGTTGGTACGCATCCCGGCGCCGGGCGGCCGGGCGGGCATCCGCCCTCTCATCGCAACACCACCCCTTCGGAGATGGCGCGCATCTCTGCGCGGTCGGTCACGGCCACATTCTACTCCGCCGGGCCGCGCACGACGCTGTTATGACGCCGCGCGTGCCTTCTTCTCCGGCGTCGGCTCCTCGCCCTTCGCGCGCAGGTCGGCGTAGTAGGCGCGAGCCTCGTCCTGTCGCTCGCGCTCGGCGCCCGAGGCGATCGGTGCCCGCACATGTTCTGGGGCGAACCCGAAAGCGTCGACGAGATCCTGCGCGTGCGGCCGGAGACGCGTGCAGAGGCGGTCGATGTAGCGGGTCAACGCGGCGGCGCGCTGCGTCGACAGGCGCCCGCCGATGATGTGCCACGAGAGGTGCTCTTCGATGAGCGACAGTCCGAACAGGTCGCGCATCCAGGTCATGACGGTGCGAGTGCCCTCGTCCTCGATCTGGTCGATCGCGTCCGTGAAGGCCTCCCACTGCAGCAGCTCGCCGTGCGCACGCGCGGCGTCGAGCAGGTCTACCTGATTCTCGTTGAAGACGGCCTGCGCCTCGGCCGGCGGCAGCTTGCGCGCCTGGTTCAGGCGGGCGCCCACGTCGGCGACCATCTGCTGCACGCGGTCGGTGAGCAGCTGGTGCTGGTCGTCGCCGCGCAGCCCGAACTCAACCGAGCGGGCGGTGGATCCGAGATCGGCGACCGTCTGCCCGAGGCGGCGCAGGCCCGCGCCGTGGAAGAACTTCGAGGCGCCCTGCTTCGCCGCGTAGGCGGCAAGCGCCGCGGAGTCCTTGCCCTTGAACTGCTGTGCGAAGTCGCCGAGCAGGCGCTTGCCGACGAGCTGCAGCAGCACGTTGTTGTCGCCCTCGAATGTGGCGTAGACGTCGAGATCCTGATGCAGTCCGACGAGGCGGTTCTCGGACAGATAGCCCTGGCCGCCGCACGCCTCGCGCGCCTCCTGGATCGTGTCGAGCGCGTTCCACGTCGACAGCGGCTTGAGCGCGGCCGCGAGCGTCTCGAGATCCTGGCGGTTCTCGTCGGTGTCGCTCTCGCCGCTGAAGACGCTGTCGAACTTCTGCAGCAGCTCTTCGTGCGCGAACGCCTGAGCGTAGACCGTGGCGATGCGCGGGATGAGCCGACGGCGGTGCTTGCCGTAGTCGAGCAGGACGGTCTCCTGCCCTGTGCCGTCGTCGAACTGGCGGCGCTGATTGCCGTAGGTCACCGCGATGTCGAGCGCGAGAGCCGCGCCCCACGTGGCGGCGCCATCGAGTGACACGCGACCCTGCACGAGCGCACCGAGCATCGTGAAGAAGCGGCGGCCGGGGCTCGCGATGGAGCTCGTGTAGGTGCCGTCGGCGGCGACGTCGCCGTAGCGGTTCAGCAGGTTCTCACGCGGGACGCGGACGTGATCGAACGCGAGCCGACCGTTGTCGACGCCGTTGAGGCCGCCCTTGGGCCCGTCGTCTTCGCTGAGGATGCCGGGAAGCATCTCGCCCGCCGCGTCGCGGATGGGCATGAAGAAGCAGTGCACGCCGTAGTTGACGCCGCCCGTGATGAGCTGCGCGAACACCGTCGCGGCGCGGCCGTGCTTCGCTGCGTTGCCGAGGTAGTCCTTGTACGCCCCGCGGAAGGGCGTGTGGATCACGAACTCCTCGGTCTCCGGATCGTAGGTGGCTGTCGTCGCGATCGACTGCACGTCGGATCCGTGGCCCGTCTCGGTCATCGCGAAGGCACCGGGCAGCTCGAGGCTGATCGCGTCGGGCAGCCAGCGGTCCCAGTGCTTCTTCGTGCCGAGCTGGTAGATCGCCGACGTGAACAGCCCCCACTGCACGCCCGACTTGATCTGCAGGCTCGGATCCGCGAGCACGAGCTCTTCGAAGCCCGCGAGGTTGCCGCCCTGCGTGCCCAGGCCGCCGTATTCGGTCGGGAACGCCCGGGCACCCGCGCCCCGCTCGGCGAGCAGCTTCGTCTGAGCGAAGACGCGCTCGCGGTGCTCCTCGTAGTGCTGGCCGGGGATCTGCCAGAAGCGCTCGTCCTTGATCATCTCGCGTGCTTCGAGGCGGATGTCGCCCCACTTCCCCAGCAGGTGGGTCGTCAGCGTGTCGACGTCGATGCTGACGTCGGCGTGCTCGTCGGTGGTGTTCTCACGGCGAACGGCTGTCTCGGCCACGGCGTTCCTCTCATCGGGGGTGAGGTGACTTCACGCTCGAACGTATGAGATCGTGCACGCTGGCGCGGATTCTTTGTGATCCACGCACAAGTGCGGCGGGCACGCGGGCGGCGGGTCGGTGTCGGATCCGCACAGCCGCGCTCACGGCGACGTCGCGGGGACCTTCTTCGCGTCCGCGAGCCGCGCGTCCGGATCGTCGGCCCACCGTTCCGCGTCGCTGCGGAATGCGCGGGTCACGAGCTCGCCCATGCGCTTCCACGTCCGGTCGCGGATGAAGATGAAGTCGATGCCGATCATCGCGAGCGAAAACCAGGGCAGCCCCATCAGCACGGCGATGCCGATGTGGAACGACATGATGCCGAACAGCGCGAGGATGCGCGTGGGGCGCAGCAACAGCATGAACGGGAAGGCGATCTGGAGGATGATCGACCCCCAGCTCATCATGGTCACCGCGGGGCCCCAGGCCGTGACGAGATCGCTGAGCACGGGCCAGGTTCCGAACCGCTCGGTCATCAGCGGGTTGTAGACCGCGTAGCCGCCGGACCAGGGGTCGCCCGCCGCCTTGTAGAGGCCGCCGGAGACGTAGACGAAGATGACCTGCGCGGCGAGGGCCACGAGGGCGAGATTGTGCAGGAGGTTGCTGATCTCGCGCGGGAGGATCGTGCGGAAGTCCTTGCGTGCGCGACGGC
>DGYFJ06201__coassemble_876_pt1 | contig 17574 bp, 16 predicted proteins | sample DGYFJ06201__metabat2_high_PE_006 | metagenome-assembled genome bin DGYFJ06201 | reverse complement strand
GGCGCGCTTCGCTCGCGGCGGCCGGACACGCTCTTCGAGTGGTCCGAGCGCGCCCGACACTTCACTCAGCAGGTCACGCCGGTGCGCCCGCCGCCGGACGCCGAGCTTGCCGCCGACCTCACCGAGCTGCGGGTCCTGCGTAGCGAGCTGTCCGGAACCGACTGGTTCGCCGACAGGCGGGTGCGTGAGTTGCGGTATCGGATCGCGGACAGGCAGTGGACGAACACGCCGGGAGCCGTGGGGCCGCGCCGTGCGAGCCTCGACGAGGTGCGTTCGGAACTCGACGACGACACGGCGATGCTCGCGTTCGTCTACGTCGCGAACCGCCTCTCCTGTCTCGCCGTGAACGGCCAGGCGGCGCCCGTCATTGTCGACTTGCCGTGGGAGCGGATCCGCGCCGCGACGAAGGGCATTCACACGGAGCTCGAAGCCGCGGCCGTGATGAGCGGCTCGGCCGCGCGTCTCGTGCGTGCGTCGCTCGACGAGCGCCTCGGTCAGATCTCGCGAATGCTCGTCGAACCCGCGCTTGCGGCGGTGGGCGCCGCGCGGCGGGTCGTCATTACGGCTCCCGGGGAGCTGCGTCGCGTGCCGTGGATGATGCTCCCGGGGCTGCGCGGCAAAGTGGTCACCGTCTCGCGTTCCGCGTCCCGATGGTTCCACGCGCGGACGCGTGAGGAGCGCGCGGCGAATCCTGTTCCCGGCTTCGCCGTGGGACCGGACGTGGCACGCGGTGCGGAGGAAGCAGAGCGCGGAGCGGCTGCCTGGCGGGCGGCGGCCGAGCAGCGTGAGCCCGGATCCGGGCTCACGTCCGTACGGATGCTCAGCGGCGACCGGGCGGGGACCGCCGACGTCGCCGCCCTCGCAGACGACGTGGATGTGCTGCACGTCGTCGCGCACGGAGAGCACGCCGCGTACGCGCCCATGCTCTCCGGCCTGACGCTCGCGGACGGCACCCTGTTCGGCTACGACATCGACCAGATCCCGCGCGCACCCGAAACGGTTGTGCTGTCGGCGTGCGAGGTCGGACGCTCATCGGTCCGCTGGGGGGAGGAGGCGGTCGGTATGACGCGCGCGTGGCTGCACGCGGGATCGCGCAGCGTGATCGCCTCGCCCGTGATCGTCGCCGACGACATCGCCTGCGAGCTCCTCGGCGTTCTCCACGAGGGCCTCGCCGCGCGACTGGAACCCGCTGAGGCGCTCGCCATGGCGACGGAGGAGACGGGCCTCGTCACGCCCTTCGCCGCGTTCGGAACCGGGTTCTAGACGAGCGCCTCTCGGGGCGCGGCGAGAGCGTCGAGCGCCGAGCGCAGCCGTGTGCTCGACGTGTGCGCCGTGTAGGGGAAGTACACGATCTCCACGCCGACCTCGGCGAAGCGCCGCTCGAGCGCGACACCTTTCGGCGTGCCGCGCCAGTCGTCCCCCTTGAAGAAGTGAGTGAAGCCCACCTCACGCCACGTGTCGAGCTTGTCGGGAACGGTCTCGACGTGCACGTCGTCGACGTACCGGCAGGCGCCCACCATCTCGGCGCGCTCCGCGGTGGGGATCACGGTGGCGGTGCCCTTCACCTCGAGGAGCATCTCGTCGCTCACGACTCCCGCGATCAACACGTCGCAGCGCGCCTTGGCGTGCCGCAGGAGATTGAGGTGGCCGACGTGGAAGAGGTCGAACGCACCGGCGGCGTATCCGATGCGGGTCACGAGCGGCCTCCCTGGACGGCGGCATATTCACGGACCTCGGGCCGCGGCGAATACACCACAGCTCCCGGGGGGATGTCGCGCGTCACGACCGCATGTGGTCCGATGCGTGCGCCCTTCCCGATCGTGACGGCGCCGATGACCACCGCACCGACGCCGAGCTCGACGTCGTCTTCGATAGTGGGGCAGTCGTCGGCCGTGCGGCGATTTCCGAGGGTGACGCCGTGGCGCAGCATGACGCCGCGACCGATGACGGTGGCGGGGTTCACGACGATGCCGATGCCGTGACGCAGGCGCAGGCCGGCGCCGATGCGCGTGGACGGCGGCAGCTCGATCCCGAGAATCCATTCCGTCACGAGCTTGTAGCCCGCCGCCGTGGCGAGATACGCGCATCGGGCGAGGATCCCGGAGTCATCGCGCAACCGCTGGCACGAGCGGAACCAGCGCAGGACGAATCTGCTCTTGACGTACCCGCGGTTGGCGGCGCGGTCGGCGCGGAGCGTCTCGTTCACGTCGCCGCTCCGATGAGGCCGGGGGTCACGTCCGTGCGCTGCCACAGCCACTCGGCGCGCGCCGCGAGTCGGCGCAGGAGCGCGGTGCGGGCGGGAAGAGGAACGCGCCGGACGGCCGATCGAAAGTGACGATCGAAGTCCGCCATCCGCGCGAGCTTCGCTCCGCGGGTCAACGGGGCGACGGCGAGCGACGAGATGCGCATCTGGGGCACTCCGAGCAGCCGCTCCGAGAGCTCGGCGAAGGCCTGCTGCGTGCTGTCGTCCTGCCACGATGACATCCGCCAGCCATCCGCGGCTGTGACCTGATCCGCGTGCACGCGGTACACCAGCCCCGGGGTGGCGAGCCGCCGCATGCGGGCGCCGCGCGACTGCATGCGCAGCCACAGGTCGTAGTCCTCGCTCGGCACGGCACGGTAGCCTCCCGCGTCGACGATGGCGCCGCGCCGCGCCGCCATCGTCGAGTGAGCGACCGGGTTCGTCAGCAGCAAATGGAAGCCGAACTCGCCCGCGCCGATCCCGACCGGCCAGGCGGGGCGCGGCACGCCGGAGCCGTGCTGCGTGGCGACCGTCGTGAACACCGTATCGGCCGTCCGCAGTGCACGCATCTGGCGGTGAAAGCGGCCCCGGATCACGATGTCATCCGCGTCCATGCGCGCGACGAACTCGCTGTCGGTGGCGTCGAGGAGCGTGTTGAGCGCGGCGGAGAGCCCGCGGCCCGGACAGGAGATGACGCGCAGGCGCAGATCGTCGATGCCCGCGAGGACTTCCGGCGTTCCGTCGGTCGACGCATCGTCGCCGACGATGAGTTCGGCATCGTCCGGAAGATCGGCGAGAGTCGACCGCACGGCGTCGCCGATACTCGTGCGGGCGTTCCGAACGGGGAGGAGGACGGAGAGGCGGGACATGTCACACGCCCCGTCCGCGCGCATTGAGTGCCGCGATGACGCGGCGACCCGACAGGATCCGCAGGCTCACGATCAGCGCGAGGTACGCACGCAGCTGCCGCCAGTCGTCGCGAAGGGCGCGTCCCGCCCAGGTGCGGGCGGAGCGGTGTTCGCCGAGCGCACCGTGCGCGAACGCGATCTGGCCTTCGATGCGCGCGCGTCCGACCGGGGCGGTCGCGAAGCCGGCATGCTTGTCGAGCAGGTAGCCGAGGCCGTCGGCCACGCCGCGCCATCTGTCGGTGAAGTACGACGACCGATCCCAGTGGACCAGCGTGAGTGGCTCCGGTACGGCGACGATGTCGCCGAGCTGGGCGGCGCGCAACAACAGGTCGTAGTCCTCCCCGTACGACGCTGGGAGGTCCTCGTCGATTCCGCCGAGTCGTCCGCGGGCGTCGGCCGTGCGGAACAGGAACGACGAGGGGTGCAGCTCCGTGATGCGGGAGCGCAGCAGATCCTCGTGCGTGGCGCGCGCCGGCGACGGGCGGTCGTGCGCCCCACGCGTCGTGAGCACGCGAATCCCCGTGGCGACGAGTGGCACGTGAGGGTCGTCGAGGAGGGGGAGCTGCGCGGCGAGCTTGCCGGGGAGCCACTCGTCATCGTCGTCGCAGAAGGCCACATAGTCGTTCGAGGCGGCCGCGATCCCGGTGTTGCGCGCACCGGCGAGGCCGCGCGTGCGGTTATTCGGCAGCGTGCGGATGCGATGGCGTCCGGCGTCCAGATCGGCGAGGGACTCCACGGCAGATCCGTCGAAGACGACGATGATCTCGACGGTCACGTCGGAGGACTGGGCGAGGACCGAGGAGATCGCGCGGCGCAGCAGCTGCGGCCGATCCCGGGTCGGGATGACGACGGATACGTGCGTGGTCATGATGACCTCTCTAACTGTGTGTCGTGCGGCAGAACCGCGGCGGCGGGGAGGAAGGCGAGCATGAATCCCGTCGGGAGCGCGCCGTAGTAGAAGACCTCGACGAGCAGGACGACCTGGACGATGTGGATTGCCGAGATGCGTCCGCGTGCCGCGCGAGCGGTTCTCCACGCGAACCAGGCGAGAGCGGCGAGGAAGACGACCAGGGCGGGGAAGCCGTGGGAGAACATGACCATCCACACGTGCCCCTGGGTGCCAGCAGACGGCGCCCCCTCCGTCCACGACGGGCGCGGGGCGCCGAAGCCGAACAGCGGCGAGCCCAGAGTGCGGACGAAGGTCTCCTCGTACAGGTGCGCACGGTCCTCGGTCGAGGAGCTCGTTTCGACGCGTCCGAGGACGCGGTCCGCGACGTTGAGGGTGACCGCGGCGGCCATCCCGGCTGCGCACACCAGGACGAGGCCGACGAGCGCGCGGTGTCGGCCGGCGATGGCGGCGCGCGCGACGGCCGTGACCGCGGCCACCGCGAGCCCGAGGAACATGCCACGATTCAGCGTGAACACCGCGGGGACGATCGAGATCGGCAGCGCGACGAGCAGCCCGACGAAGCGGAGGTCGCGCCGCATCCGGGACATGTACTCGAGCACGAGCGGCAGCAGCAGCGAGTAGGCGAGGCCCCAGCCGTTGGTGTAGAGGAACGGGGCGGACGGCCGTGGTTCGAGCACGGCCCAGGCATCGGGATTCCACTGCGTGGTACGGCGCACGACCATCTCGCCGATCAGCTCGTTGGACAGGAGCGCGTCCGGGAGGATGTACGCGAGTGGGGTGCGGAACGAGAACTCCGGTGCCACGATGCCGAGCAATCCGCCGGCGACGACATACAGCCAGAAGACGGTCAGGAGGCCGAGGATCCACCCGGCCGTGATCGTCCGCCGGGCGTTGAACACGTAGATGACCGCGACGGTGACGGCTGCGTACTGAGCGGCGCGATACACGAACCCGATGAGGCGACCGCCGGTGTCGATTCCGATCACCGAGATCGCTACGAACACGAGAAAGAGCAGCCAGACGCCGAATCCGCGCGGCAGGCGAACGTCGCCGCGGCGCGCCAGAAGAACGACCATGACGCCCGCGAGCGGAATCCAGACCATATCTGCGGCCCCGCTCGCCCACCACAGCGGAAACGGCGCGAACATCGCGGTGACGGGCCACCGGGGCAGTTCGCCGCGCGCGTCGCGGGGGTGGGATCGCGACCGACTCGCGATCGCGAGGGGGGAACTAGCGAGCATCGGCGAGCACTCGCAGTTCGGGGCGCAGGTGACGAAGGACGGGCCGCCCGGTCGACGCCGTGACGAGACGGCGTGCTCCGCGCAGGCGGCGATAGACGACGGTCCCGAGGAACCGGACGCCAGCGTGGTGGAGCTCGTCGAGCATCGCGCGCGTCGTCGTGCTCGTCGTCGTCCCTTCCCGCGCGACGAGAATCGCGGCGTCTGCCTGCCGGACGGCGGCCAGCAGCTCCGCTTGCCCGTCCGAGGTGGCGTACGGCGTCACGATCACGACTCCGTCGCCATCGAGGTGCGCAGCGTCCGGCATCCCGGGGTCGGCGAGGCGCGCGCGTTTCCCGGTCTCGGCGAGTGTGGCGACCAGCTCGGCGGCGGTCCCGCACGCGACGTCCGCATCGTCGATTACGAGGAGCCGCCGAGTTGCCGGGAGGTTCGCGATGATGCGTTCGCGAATCACGGCGAGGTTCTCGGCGTCGGCATCGGAGAGCGGGGGACGTGCGGAGGGGTTCTGCATGCGCGCGAGCACCCGTGTGCCGGTCGCGCGCGCGATCTCGGCGGCGGTGCGCAGGCGACGGTCGCGCGGGTCCCGGACGAACGCGAGGAGCATTCCCAGCGCGAGACCCCCGCCGATCCCGGTCGCGACCGCGATCTTGCGCGACGGTGCCACTGTGACGGGGTTCTGCGCGGCGCTCGTGAGGACGCTTCCGCCCGTCGTCACGAGGCTGCTGAGCGACGTGCGTTCGGACAGAATCTGGGTGAGCTCCGCGAGGATCTGTTCGCGGTCGCTGGCGGCTTGCGCCTCCTGATGCGCGGAACCCGCCGAGGCGAGCGACTCATTGACCTCGGCGAGATCGGCGTTGAGTGCGTCGACGCGTTCCGTGAGGTTCGCGACGATCGCATCGCGGCGCAGTTCGGCCTCATCGCTGCGGTAACCGAGGTAGGTCGACGTCACGGCGTCCGCGTGAGCGATGGCGTCCTCCCGTGTTGCCGCGGTGGCGTAGACGCGGGCGATCGTGCCGTCTTCGGAGATCGTGACGTCGATCGCCTCGTGGAGCGCGCCCGCGGTCGTGCCGTCGTCGAGCTCGGACGCGGTGCGACGCGCGACGACATACGAGCTCGCGATGGCGGCTTCGGTGGCGTCGTCGAGCAGTCCGGACGCCGCGCGCTGGGGGCTGAACGGCTCCGTCGTGATGACCGACAGATTCACCTGCGTCATCGCCGTGATGCGGTCGGTCGTGACGAGCAGAAACCCGCCCGCGACGACCATGCCGAGGAGTGTGACGGCGACGATGATGCGCCACTGCCTCGCGAGGACGCGAAGGTGATGATCGATTCCGATGGTGGTGGTTGATTCGACGTGTGACATGACGTCTCCCCTCTTGGTGGTTCCGGCTCTCGTCAGACGAGTCGCCGATGTTTCCGGCGCAGTGACGCCGCGGTGTGCACGAGGTTCGCGGCAAACAGCAGCGCGTACAGCGGTGCGAAGGCCTCGGTTCCCCAGAGTGCGAACGCCCAGCAGAGCGTCCCGGGATCGACGGGGAGGAGGACGAGCGACTTGACGCGCCCACTCGCCTCGACCATCGATCGGCCGTGCCTCGCGGAGAGCTGCTCGGCGAGGATCTGGCTCATGAACTGCCCGGACGACAGCAACGCGTAGGCGAGGGCGATGGCCATCACCCACACCTCGTCCGGGCGGTGCAGGTAGTACGCGATCGCGACGCCCGTGTGGATCAGCGGTGTGCGGAACGCATCGACGACGTGATCGAGCCATTCGCCGGCCGGTGCGGCGGATCTCGTCAGGCGCGCGACCTGCCCGTCCGCCGAGTCGAGGACGTAACCGGCCGCCAGGAGGATCGCGGCGGCAACGCCGACAGCGAGGCTGAGTGGGACGAACACGAGCACGGCGATGCCGGCGACCGTGAGCGCCGCGCTGAGGAACGTGACGGCGTTCGGGGTGACCCCCCACGCAGCGGCGAACGGGGCGACGCTCCGGGCGAGGCGCCGGTTGATCCATCGGGTGTAGGCGGGAACGCCGGCGCCGCTCTTCTGTGCCGCGCGGAGCTCGGCGCGCAGCTCGTGCACGCGGTTCCGCCGGGTCAGGGTGACGCGGGTCATGATGCCATCACCGTCATCTCGAAGCTGTGGCTGACGGCCGATCGGTAGTTCGAATGCACCTCGACGGCGACCGTGTGTGAGCCGACGGTCAGACCGTGCACGTCGAGCTCGACGAGGTTGTCGGGTGCGGCCGACGTCGACACGCTTCGGTTCGCGCGCGTGGATCCGGTGACGGGGCCGTCGTCGATGTTGTCGCGCAGCACCTCGTCTCCGTCGATGTAGACGACGACGCCGTCGTCGGAGCGGACCGAGAGCTGCACCGACGCGGTGCCATCGGGCACCTCGAACGTCGCGCGGTGGTAGCTCGTGACGGGGCGCGGGCTGAGCGCGCGGTCGAGTTGCGTTTCGATATCGCTCGTTCCCCACCCGATCGGCGCGGCGCCGAGCGTCCACCCGGAGTCGTCGAACTCGGTCGTGTTCCATCCATCCGCGACCGCGTCGTTCGACCAGAAGGATGCCCAGGTCGCGCCCGGCGCGATGAGCGCCGATGCCGCGGGTTCGGGCTCCGGCTCCGGCTCCGGATCGGGATCGGGTTCGGGTTCGGGGTCCGGCTCGGGATCCACGGCTGCCGTGACGGGGGGTGTCGACGCCGAACGGTTGCCGGCCTCGTCGACCGCGCGCACCGCGTACACGGTGTCGGCGGGCGCCGCGGCAAGTTCGGCGTGCGTGTCCTCGACGGTGGCGACGACGCGGTTCGCGCGCAGCACCTGATAGGCGCTGACGCCGCGATCGTCGGTGGACGCGTTCCAGCTGAGCGCGACGGCATCGTCCGTGGCCTGCACCTGGAAGCCCTGCGGGGTCGAGGGGCTCGTCACGTCGGACGTGCGGTGTCGCACGAACCCGCCGGACCATTGGCGCACGTATCCGCGACGCGTGGAGTAGCGCAGGTCGCCGCCCTGCCAGAGCGTGCCGACGGAGTCGACGAACAGCGCCCAGGCGCCAGCGCCCGCGCGGGTGTCGAAGTTGCCATTGAAGGAGGGCAATCGTTCGCCGGTGGCAGCGCTCCACGCGCCACTCGCGTAGATCGCCTCAGCGTCGGTCCACGCCGAACCGATGGACGGCCACTTCGTGGCGCCGGAGTAGCTCGTGCCGAAGCAGTGGCAGCCGGCGTAGACGGCCGCACCGTCGGAGGCGATTGCCTGGAAGTCTCCGCCGGGGAGGGTGATGTTCGCGCTGAGCATCTCGAAGGTGTCGCGGTCGTAGCTCATCAGCGAATGCTCGGCACCGCCCAGCCAGACGCGATCGCCGACTTCGAGCACCGCCTGCTGGTACCCCTGTCGTCCCTGGTCGCGGTTCGAGAACACGACCGGCCACTCGGTGAGTGATTCGTCCGTCGCCGAGATCGCGGCCGCCTTGTCTGCGGTGCGACCCTTGGACTGGCTGAAGAACCCGGCGGCGTACACGCGGTCGCCGCGGTCCGACGCGTCGATGCTCATGACCGTGCCGTTGAACTCGGGGTTCCAGGAGTCCGGTGCGCCCGAGGCGGCGTCGAATCGCGCCGCGCCGCGCGTGTACGCCTGAGGGCCGCCGTCCGACGTCGCGTGCGTGAAGCTGCCGGCGACGTAGAGCCAGCCATCCTGCGCATCGAGCGTGCGCACGGAGGGGACGCCGCCCGACAGGTAGTTGATGAGGCGTCCCGTGAAGGCGGTGTCGACCTCGCCCGTCTGCGCATCGAGGACGACGAGACCGGGGTGCTCCTCGCCATTGACCTCGGAGAAGAATCCACCCGCCGCGATTCGTCCGTCGGGAAGGGTCGCGAGCGCCTTGACCTGGTTGTCGAACGTGGGGCGGAACGACGAGTTCCATTCGCCGCTGTCGCGCTCGAACGCCGCGAGGTAGGCCTGGTCGGTGGCGTCCTGTCCGCCCGCCGACCGTTGGACCGACGTGAAGTTCCCACCGACGAAGACGGTGTCGCCGCTCTCGGTGAACGCCGAGACCTCGTTGCTGCCTTCGCGCGACGCCGGGCCCGCGCCGAGCCCGGCGACGCCCCACGGCTGCGGGAGCGCGAAGCTCTCCGCGACGCTGACGCCTGTCGCCTCCTCCGTACCGCCTGCCGGAAGAGCGCCGTAGACGTCTTCGCTGAGGATCCGTGGTCGGATGAAGACCTGGGTGAACGGGCGCGCGTAGCGACCGCCCTCCGAACTGGCCCAGAGATGACTCGTCGCCGCTGGCGATCCGGTGACGTCGCGGCCGAACCCGAAGCCCATCGCCCACCCCTCGGCGGCTCCGGTGATCGTGCGCACGCGCTCGATCCCGTTCCCGGTTCCGAAATTGCTGGTGGTGCCGCCGGAGATGACGGTCCCGTCGAAGGAGGCGGTATCGATGCGCTGGTCGTTGTTGAACTGCCACGTCCAGCCGTCGCGGGGGCTCTCGAGGTGGAACCGGACGTCCTGCCACGCGGTGCCCTCGCGGTTCGTCGCGCGCGTGAGCCGGATCCCGTCGACGAGGTCGTCGATCCGCCCGCCGTCCGCGAGCCCGTCGATCACGTCGGCGGCGAGCTGTCGCGGGGTGAAGGCCGCCGGTCCCGAGACGTGATCGCTCACCTGAGCCGGAGTGCCTGACCCCAGCATCGACTCTGACCAGCGCTCGCGGCCGCGACCGACGAGCGCCCAGCCGCCGCCGTCGGTCTCCTGGTCGCAATAGAACCGCTCTGCGGACCCCAGCGTGGGAGTCGCGATCCAGTACACGTCGCTCGGTGCGTCGGGAGTGAGCTGCGCGATCTCCCAGCAGGAGGCGGCGGCGGTGGCCTCGGTGAGGCCGTCGGGCGTCGGGAGCTGTTCGGTCGTGGCCGCAGGAAGCATCGCGGCGAGCACGCCGACCGCGGCGAGCACTCCGAAATGGGGGCGAAGGTTCATGGTCATCTTCTCGTCAACAGGTCGGGTCGTCGGGGAAGGTGCGGTCCGTCACGCGCCATACGCTGTCTTCGCGGACGAGCGTGAAGATGTGGCTCGCGCGCGGTGCCCGGGCAGAGTCGGAACCGACGGCGTCGCCCGATGCGTCGACGAGCGTGACGTCGCTCGAATCGATGCAGGCGACGACCGTCGCGACATTCCCCTCGTGTTCGGTGATCTCCAGGTCTGTCACCCGGCGCTCGCCGGAGAGCGTCCACCCGGAGCTCGCGAGCTCCAGCCACTCCGACTCGATCTCCTCCTGGAACGCGTCGGCCGCGATGTCGGCGAACGCGCGTTCGAGATCGACGGTGGCCGCCACATGCGTGCTGTTCGGCGCCGTGAGTGCCGCATCGATCAGCACCGCGGCCGATCCCGGATCGATCTTCTCGATCGGCTCGAAGGGGGCAGCGAAGATGCTGGGCTGCTCGTCCGGGGCGGGACCGGGACTCGGCGTGGCCTGCGGAGCCTCGGGCTCGGCGGTCTCGTCCGGATCCGGCGTGGGGGAGGGCCCTGGCGCCGCGCTCGGAGGCGACGCCAGGGCGGTGGGAGAGGGCGTCACGCTCTCCGCGGCTCCAGGCGCACTGCCCGGAGCGTCCGTTGCCGTGACGGGGAGAAGAGGGGAGTCCCCCTCGGCAACGGGGCTTGATTGCGTCGCCAGAGCGACGGAGGTCGCGCCGATCGCGACGACAACGACGGCGATGCCGGCGGTCAATGCGCGTCGGCGAGAAAGACGAGTGGTCATGAGGATGCTCCTGTCGTGCGCGGCGCGATTCGCGCGTGTGAGACGAAGGCGTCGAGGTCGAGAACGGACGCAGCGGCGCGCGCCCAGATGACGAGCGCGCCGCCGCCGACGAGGATCGCGACCGCCAGTCCGAGCCACGTCGCGCCGAAGACCAGCCGCGCGGCCACCGCGGCGACGCCGACCGTCGCGGTGGCGATTGCCAGCGCGCGCAGGCCAGCCGCGAGCGGCAGGCGCAGACCGAGCACGTAGCGGACCTCGATCGTCGCGATGAGAGCGTCGGCCGCGCAGGCGACCGCCCAGGCGACAGCCGCTCCTGTGATTCCCCAGTGGGGAACGAGGAGGAACAGCAACGCGACATCGAGCGCGACCGCGAACGCCTTGTTGCCGGCGGCGAGTCCGCTGCGACCGCTCATCAGTAGGACGGAGTGCACGTTCCCGGCGAGAAAGGTGACCACGGATCCGACCGCGAGCGTCGCCAGCGCGACCTCGCCGAAGACGAACGACGGACCGACGATCGAGAGCGCGACCGGCGCGAATACGGCCAGCAGGACGTAGATCGGCGCGCTGAAGAGGACGAGCCATGTCGTCGCGGCGCGGAACACGCGGGCGATCCCGGCGCGGTCGTCGCGGTGCAGAAGTCGGCTGAACACGGGGGCAACCACGACGCGGATGGCTTGATCGACGAGTGAGCCTGCGGACGCGATACGGGTCGCCGCCCCGTAGACGCCGGCCGCCGCGGGACCGGCGATGCTGCCGACGATGAGCACATCGAGCCAGACGAGCAGCTGCGAGAGCGACTCGGACACGATGCGAGGCGCGGCGTAGCGCCCGATGCGCGCGCTCAGGCCGGACCCCCGGAACACGAAGGGGGCGTGTGTCGCCGTCGCACGTCGCGAGAGTTGATACGTGAGAATCGCGATCGCCGCGACGAGACCCACGACCGTGGGAAGAGCCCAGGCGAACACCACGGTCATCAGCCCGCCTCCCACCGCCACCGCGATCGCGACCGCGACCGGACGCGCGAGGGGGAGGCCGACGCTCCACACCAGCGTGTAGGGAACGACTCCGCCGAGTGCGCGTGTGCAGGCGAGCGCGGTGACGAGCATCGCGACGACGGGGAGGAACCACGCGATCCGGGCGACCGCATCGGAGACGGCGCCGATCCCGAACGGGTTCGTCGTCAGGATGATCGCGCAGATCGTCCCGGCGACGCCGGATGCGCTCACGAGACGAATCGCCGTCGGGCGGAGCGCGGCGGGCGTCTGCTCGGCGAGGCGCGGCAGGATCCAGAGCGCCGCCGAATCCATGCCGCACCGGGCGACGCCGAGCGCGATGGCGAACGTCGCAATCGCCTGCAGCACGACCCCCGCTCCGGCGTCGCCGAGGAGCCTCCCGAGCACGATGACGAGCACGATGCCGAGCACGGCGTTCGCCGCGGATCCGGCGAAGCTGACGATGCTCGCGCGGGCGATCGCGCGGTGCGGGGCGACGGTCGTGATGCTCATGCGAATCGGCGCTTCGCTCCGGACACGCGCCCAGCGGCGCGCTGGCGCATCACGGCCGCGACGAACGCGGGGTTGCCGACGAGGTAGCGGTGCGCGAGTCGGCGCGGCTCGATGGCGAGCCGCCACAGCCACTCGAGGCCGCCCTGTTGCATGACCTTCGGCGCGCGACGGTGGGCGCCACTGAGCCAGTCGAACAGGCCGCCGCACGTGAGCACGACCGGCGGCAGTGACGCGCGGTGCCGCTCGATCCACCGCTCCTGCAGCGGGTCGCCGAGGCCGACGAAGAGGATCCGCGTGCCGTGGTCGTGAATCTCGCCGAGCACGCGGTCGGTCTCGCGTGCGTCGAAGAAGCCGTGCGCGGCATCGAGCACCACCTCGGGGGTGCGCTCGCGCATGCGGTTCGCCGCAGCCGAGGCGATGCCGGGGGCGCCGCCGAGGAAGAAGACGGGAGCGCCTTCACGCGCGGCCCCGTCGATGACGGCGGGGGCGAGGTCGGTCGTGGCGACGCGCTCGGGAAGGACCGTTCCGAGTGAGCGCGCGGCCCAGACGACGGACTGCCCATCGGCGTAGTTGAAGGTCGTGGTGTTGAGGAACGTGCGCAGTCGTTCGTCGTGCCGGGCGAGATTCACGACGTGGGCATTGACGCCGACCAGGATGTCGGTCGTGCCGGTCGCGGACATCTCGAGGATGCGGGCGGTCGCCTCGCGGAGGGTCACGGCGGCGACGGGGACGCCGTCGATGCGCGTGATGCCGGGGGCGTGAGGGGACGTGAGGGTGGAGGACATCAGTACGCTCCTTTCGGGCTGACGATCACGGCGACGGTGCGCGCGATATAGATCACGTCGGTCTGGATCGACCAGTTGTCGACGTAGTGGAGGTCGAGATGGACGCTCTGCTCCCAGGAGAGGTCGCTGCGTCCGCTCACCTGCCAGGGGCCCGTGATGCCGGGCTTCACGGCGAGTCGCCGGACGACGATCCCGTCATAGGTCTGCGCCTCGACGGGAAGCGGGGGCCGCGGCCCGACGACGCTCATGTCGCCGACGAGCACGTTCCAGAACTGCGGCAGCTCATCGATCGAGTAGCGGCGCAGGAATCGCCCGACGCGGGTGACGCGGGGGTCGCGATGGAGCTTGAACAGTGGCCCATCGGCCTGATTCGCGCTCACCAGCGCGGCCAGTTCGTCCTCGGCGTCGAGGAACATCGAGCGGAACTTGACGATGCGGAACGGCCGGCCGTCGCGGCCGAGTCGTTGTTGCCGAAAGAGGACGGGACCGGGAGAGTCCAGGGTGATCGCCAGCGCGATGATCGGCAGCAGGAACGCGACGATCGTGAGCCCGCACAGGGCGACGACGATGTCGAGCGCGCGCTTGGCCGCCTCCTGGTCGGCGCGAACGTCGCTGACCAGCGCGGTCATGCCGCGTTCCCTCGAGTGATGTGCATCTGCTTCGCGCCTCTCCGCACGGACATCTGCCGTCGGGTGACGCCCCGCGGCCGCAGCACCCCGGGCGAGACCAGGGGATGCCGTTATCGAGAAAGAGCACCCTCGGTCGGTTCTGATACATCGGATCCGAAGAATCTTTTTCGCGCCCGCGCCGAGCACGCGTGCCGAGGCTCTTCAGGCGACGTCTGCGCCGCGCGGCGTAGGCTGGGTTCGTGACCTCCGCCAACGTTTCCGACCTGTTCGATGCCGCCGAATGGCGCCCCGCGCCGGGCTCGGCGACGTACCGCGACATCACGGCGCACGTCTCGACGGACGGTCGCATCGCCCGCATCGCGTTCAACCGGCCGGAGGTACGCAACGCGTTCCGCCCCGGCACCGTCGACGAGCTGTACCACGCGCTCGAGACGGCTCGAACGGATCCGGCGATCGGCTGCGTCCTGCTGACCGGCAACGGCCCGAGTCCGAAAGACGGCGGCTGGGCGTTCTGCTCGGGCGGCGACCAGCGGATCCGCGGACGCGACGGCTACAAGTACTCCGAGGACGAGGCCGCCGTCACGGATCCCGCGCGCGCTGGGCGACTGCACATCCTCGAGGTGCAGCGGCTCATCCGCTTCATGCCGAAGGTCGTCATCGCGGTGGTGCCCGGCTGGGCGGCCGGCGGCGGACACTCGTTGCATGCCGTGTGCGACCTCACGATCGCGTCGCGCGAGCACGGCCGGTTCAAGCAGACCGACGCCGACGTGGGGTCTTTCGACGCGGGCTACGGGTCCGCGTACTACGCCAAGCAGATCGGTCAGAAGCTCGCGCGAGAGGTGTTCTTCCTCGCCGAGGAGTACTCGGCCGAGCGCGCGTACGAGATGGGCGCGGTGAACCGCGTCGTCGCACACGCCGACCTCGAGCGCGAAGCGATCGGGATGGCGCGGACGATCCTGGGCAAGTCGCCGACGGCGATCCGGATGCTCAAGTACGCGTTCAACGCGACAGACGACGGCATGGTCGGCCTGCAGATGTTCGCGGGCGAGACGACGCGCCTCGCCTATGGCACCGATGAGGCGGTCGAGGGGCGCGACGCCTTCCTCGACAAGCGCGACCCGGACTGGACCGGCTTCCCTTACCACTTCTGATGTGGGCCCCGGGTGTGACGTGAGACTCGAACGCGTCGAGGCGACGGATCCGCGCGACGTGCTGCGCGCGGTGCGCGGCGCGGTCCTCGGCACGGGCCCCGCGATCGCGCTCGGCGGCGGCGACCTTCCGGCCGAGGTCTCCGCGGGGACCGCGCTCGTCGTGACGACCTCGGGCTCCACGGGCGTGCCCAAGTCGGTCGCGCTGTCCCGTTCGGCGCTGACGGCGTCGGCGATGGCGACGGCCGCCCGCATCGGCGAGGGGCACTGGCTCCTGCCGCTCAGCGGCGCCACGATCGCGGGCATCCAGGTGATGGTGCGCGCGCTCGTCGCGGGACGCGATCCGGCGATCCTCGCCGGGCGATTCTCCGCGCCGGCCTTCGCGCATGCCGCGAGCGGCATGCGCTCGACCGTCGGCGGCGAGCGGATCCCGACCTTCACCTCGCTCGTGCCGGCGCAGCTGCTGACGCTCGTCGACGCGGCGGACGCGGATCCGTCCGTCGCGCAGGCGCTGGCCTCGTTCGAGGCGATCCTCGTCGGCGGGCAGCGTCTCCCCGACGCCCTCCGCGAACGCGCGCTCGCGCTCGGGGCGCGCATCGTGCGGACCTACGGCTCCACGGAGACGAGCGGCGGCTGCGTCTACGACGGAGCGCCGCTGGACGACGTCCGCGTCGGGGTCGTCGACGGGGAGCTGCGCATCGCGGGTCCGCACCTCGCCGACGGCTACCTCGGGGATCCGGACCTCACCGCCGCGGCGTTCGTCGTCGACGACTCGGGGACGCGCTGGTACCGCACGGGCGACGCCGGATCCGTCGTCGACGGCCGCGTGCGCGTCACCGGCCGCATCGACAACGTCATCGTCTCCGGCGGCGTCAACGTCTCGCTCGACCGCGTCGAGGCGATCGTGCGTGAGGTTCCCGGCCTCGCCGACGCGGTCGTCGTGCCGGCGCCACACGCCCGCTGGGGGGAGGTCCCCGTCATCGTGACCGCCTCGCCGGTCGAGGCGCTGGACGCTGCGCGCGCGGCGGTCGAGCGCGAGCTCGGAGCTCCGGGGCGACCAGCCCGCGTCATCCGCGTCGAGACGATCCCGCGCCTGGCGAGCGGCAAGCCGGACCGCCGGGCGCTCCGCGCCCACGTCGTCTGAGCGGGGGGAGCACGGCCCGACTACGATGGGGCTCCGTGGCGAAGAACTCCAGGAATGTGAGCGGGAATCCGGCGAAGCGCGGGACGACGAAGGCGCCGCCGCCGAAGCCGGTGACATTCGGCGATTGGGTGGGCGCGGCGCGGCTGCGTACGCTGCCGCTCGCGGTGACGCCCGTCGTCATCGGCACCGGCGCTGCGGTCCTCGCGGACGTCGACCGTCAGTTCCACTGGGTGATCGCGCTGTTCTGCCTCGCCGTGTCGGTTCTGCTGCAGATCGGCGTGAACTTCGCCAACGACTACTCCGACGGCATCCGCGGCACCGACGACCTGCGCGTCGGCCCGGCGCGTCTGACGGGGTCGAAGCGGGTCCCCGCGAAGACCGTGCTCATCGTCGCACTCACGTTCTTCGGTCTCGCCGCGCTCGCCGGACTCGCCATCGTCATTCGCACCGAGCAGTGGTGGATGATCGCGGTCGGCGCGCTCTGCATCGTCGCGGCGTGGTTCTACACCGGTGGCCGCCGCCCGTACGGCTACAACGCCCTCGGCGAGGTGTTCGTCTTCGTCTTCTTCGGGCTCGTCGCCACGCTCGGCACGACGTGGGTGCAGGCGCTGTACCTGCCGCAGGAGGCGTGGTTCGGCGCGGTCGCGGCCGGGCTCCTCGCGTGCGCGGTGCTGCTCGCGAACAACCTCCGCGACATCGAACAGGATCGCGCGGCCGGCAAGCGCACCCTCTCGGTGATCATCGGACCGCTGGGCACGAAGATCCTCTACACGCTGTTCGTCGCAGCGGCGTACGGCATCGCCGCGTTCATCGCGCTGCTGTATCCGATCGCGTGGCTGTGCTTCTTCGGCCTCGTCGCCGTCGGCCCCGCGATCGCGATCGTGTGGAGCTTCCGGGTGCCGCGCGAGCTCGTCACGGCGCTCGCGCTGACGTCGATCAGCTCACCGATCTACGGAATCTTCCTCGCGTGGAGTTTCATCGGTTAGACGCGCATTCGCCTCGTTCTCGACGTCCTCGTCGATCTCGCGCGCGGATTTCGTCGTGCGGCGGCGCTCATAGAGGCCTTCGGACATCTCCGAGCGCGGCTTCTGCAGGAAGATGATCGACAGGCTCACGCCGATGAGACCGGCGAAGAGGATCGCGAGCCACCACATGTTCCAGAAGGCCGGGAACAGCATCATGATGCCCAGCGGCACCAGGAAGAACGCCAGGCGCAGCAGCGTGTAGGTGATGACGGAGCGGGCCTTCATACGACCATTCTAGATTCCGCGCCTGACAGCGGCCGGGACACACGAGGAGGGGCGTCGCACCAGCTGGTGC
>DGYFJ06201__coassemble_871_pt1 | contig 17636 bp, 16 predicted proteins | sample DGYFJ06201__metabat2_high_PE_006 | metagenome-assembled genome bin DGYFJ06201 | reverse complement strand
CGATCTCGTCGGCGATCGCCGTGCTCGCGATCGGAACGACGTTCGACGCGAGGATCAGCGATTCCGGGTCCTCGAGCACGACGAGGTCTTCCGTCTGGATCCGCGGATCCGCCGTGAACACATTGGCGATGTCGATCGTGCCCGCGAGCAGGTCCTCGACCGTGGTGTCACCGGTTGCCGAGAAGTCGACCTCGATGCCATAGACGCTCTCCAGCCCCGACGGCCCATACGGGCGCTCCGCCAGCTCGGGCGGACCGCCGAGGGTGAGTGACCCAGAGACGTCCGCGAGATCGGCGATCGAGGCGAGGTCGTGCTCGTCGGCGAACGCACGTGTCACGGTGTAGGAATCCTGGTCCGTGGCCTCGGCCTGGTCGAGCGCGGTCAGACCGTCCGGCAGCGCCTCTTCCAGCGCCGCGTACACGTCATCGGCCGATCGCGCGGTGGTCTCGGAATCGAGGTACTGCAGCAGGTTGCCGGTGTATTCGGGGAACAGGGTGATCGCCCCGCTCTCGACCTCCGGCATGTAGGCCTCGCGCTCGCCGATGGTGAACTGCCGATCCACCTCGTGCCCGGCGTTCTCGAGTGCCTGCGCGTAGATCTCGGCGATGATCTCGTTCGAGTAGTAGGCCTGTGAGCCGACGACGATGGATCCGGCCGCCTCGTCGCCGCCCGTCTCGGGGTCGGCGAGGGGGTCGTCCGCCGCGCAGGCGGTGAGGAGGCTCGCGGCCGCGAGCGCCGCGGCGACGGGCAGGATGCGTTTCACGTTCATGGGATCCCTTTCGGTCAGGCTGACGTGTGTTGTCTGGCGGACGCGGCGGGCCGACGACGTTTGCGACGGACGGTGCCGCGCCCAGCGCGCACCCCGCGCGGGGTCGCGAAGCGTTGGGTGATCGCGAGGACGCCATCGATGGCGAGGGCGAGCAGGGCGACGAGGATCGCCGCCCCGAGCACCATGTCGTAACGGCGCAGCGCGAGCCCGGTGATGATCGGCATGCCGAGCCCGCCGAGATTGACGTACGCGGCGATCGTCACGGTCGCGACGACCTGGAGCGTGGCGGACCGGAGGCCGCCGATCAGCAGCGGAAGACTGAGGGGAAGCTCGACGCGGAAAAAGATCTGCCATTCCGACATCCCGACCGCGCGCGCGGCTCCGACCGTCTGACGGTCGATCGCCTCAAGTCCCGCGTACGCGCCCGCGAGCAACGACGGTACGGCGAGGATCACGAACGTCACGATCGCCGCCTCCGGCTTGTGCAGCACGCCGAACAGCAGCACGAGCAGCAGGAGCAGCCCGAACGACGGAACGGCGCGTGCCGCACCGGTCAGTCCGACGGCGATCTCACGGCCGCGACCGGTGTGTCCGATCAGCCAGCCGGCGGGCGCCGCGATGATCGCGGCGGCGATGACGCCGACCGCCGTGAGCCACAGATGCTCGAAAAAGAGAAAGGGCAGGGCGCCGTCGCCGCTCCACTGCTCGGAGGCGAAGATCCAGGCGATCGCGTCGGTGAGGAGCGTCATGATGCCGCTCCCACGCGCTCGGATCCCAGACGGGCGCGGCGCTCCCACGGCAGCAGCACGCGGCGGGCGATGACGAGGAGCGCATCCACGAGGAGGGCCACGAGCGCGACGGCGATGAGTCCGGCCAGGATCTCGGCGATGATGCGGCGCTGCAGCCCGTTCGTGAAAAGGTATCCGAGGTTCGTCACGCCCACGAGGATCCCCACCGTGGCGAGCGAGATCGTGCTCACCGCCGCGACGCGCACACCGGCGAGGATGACCGGACCGGCGAGCGGCAGGTCGACCGTCCAGAAGCGCCGCCCTCCCCCGTATCCGATGGCCGTGGCGGCCTGGCGGACCGCCGGGTCGACCGAGTCGAGCCCCTCGGTGACGGCGCGCACCATGATCGCGATCGCGTAGAGGATGAGGGCGAGGATGAGGTTCGTCTCGCTCGTCGCGGGGAATCCAGCGACGAGGGGCAGGATCAGCAGCAGTGCGAGGGACGGAATCGTGTACAGCAGGCCCGACGCGGTGAGCAGGATCGCGCGCGCTCGGCGATAACGCCAGGCTGCCCAGCCGAGCGGCAGCGAGAGCAAGAACGCCCCCACGATCGCAATGACGCTCTGCCGGAGGTGATCCACCGCGAGCGAGCCGATCAGCGGCAGGTTGTCGAGAGCCCAGCCCATCTCACGCGCCGTCCTCGACGAGGGTCCCCTGCGTGCGACCCTCGCCATCGACGAGAACGGGACCTGCGGGAGTCTGCTTGATGCGCAGCGCCCGCTTCCCGCGGTCGGCGCCGATGAACGCCGAGACGAAGTCGTCGGCCGGCGCCTCGATGATCTCGCTCGGCGACCCCACCTGCAGGACGCGGGCGCCCTCGGCGAGGATCACGACCTGATCGCCAAGGAGGAAGGCCTCGTCGATGTCATGCGTGACGAAGATGACGGTCTTGTCGAGTTCGGCCTGGAGCCGGATGAGCTCCTGTTGCAGCTCCGCGCGCACGATCGGATCGACGGCACCGAACGGCTCGTCCATGAGCAGGATGTTCGGATCCGAGGCGAGTCCGCGCGCGACGCCGACACGCTGCTGCTGTCCGCCGGAGAGCTGATTCGGGTAGCGATCGGCCATGTGCGCGTCGAGCCCGACGATCTCCATGAGCTCGAGCGCGCGCTCACGCGCAGCGCGCCGGGTGCGCCCGACCAGCCGCGGCACGGTCGCGATGTTGTCGGCGACGGTGAAGTGCGGCATCAGACCGGAGTTCTGCATCACGTAGCCGATGCGGCGCCGCAGTGCCACAGGAGACTCGTCGGCGATGTCCTCGCCATCGATCGCGATGGAGCCGCTCGTCGGCTCGACCATGCGGTTGACCATCCGCAGGAGCGTCGTCTTGCCGCTGCCGGACGAGCCGACGAGGACGGTCGTCTTGCGCGAGGGTACGACGAGGTCGACATCGGTGACAGCGGTCGTTCCATCCGGGAATCGCTTGGATACGTGTCGGAACTCGATCATGGGATGTGTCTGCTCCTCAACACCGCCGGCGGGGTCGCTACGCTGCGCACAGCCTATCCTCGCACGGCGGTCGCGCGGCAGAACGGATCCACCCTCGCGCACCCCTGTTCACCGTGCTCGAGATGCCCTAGCCTGCACGCAGGCGTACCCGCGCGCAGCGGTCCCGCCGACCGAGACCGTTCAGCGAGAGAAGGCATCATGAGCGCCGTCGAGCCATCGGCCGAGCACTACGACGTCATCGTGATCGGAGCGGGCCCCGTCGGCGAGAACGTCGCCGACTACGCCTCGAGATCGGGAGCGCGAACGGCGATCGTCGAGGCAGAGCTCGTCGGTGGCGAGTGCTCTTACTGGGCCTGCATGCCGTCGAAAGCCCTCCTCCGGAGCGGCCACGCCCTGCGCGGGGCACGTCGCGTTCCGGGCTCACGCGAGGCGGCGTCCGGGCGGATCGACGCCGACGCGGTCCTCGCGCGCCGCACGACGTTCACGAGCAGTTGGCAGGACGACGGTCAGGTCGAGTGGCTGGCCTCCGTCGGAGTCGACCTGATCCGCGGTCGCGCGCGCCTGACCGGCCGGGGCGAGATCGACGTGGACGGCCAGCGATACACCGCGCGCGCCGTGGCACTGGCGACGGGATCCGCGCCGGTTGTGCCCGACATTCCCGGACTCGACGGCATCGACGCCTGGGGCACACGCGAGGCGACGTCCGCTGAACGGGTGCCCCCGCGCCTCGTCGTGATCGGCGGCGGCGTCGCCGGAACCGAGCTGGCATTCGCTTTCGCCTCGCTCGGTTCCCAGGTCACCCTCGTGTCCCGCAGCGGCCTGCTGACGTCGGAGGAACCCTTCGTCGGCGAGCTGGTGGCCGGCGCACTGGAAGAGCTCGGCGGCGATGTGCGGATCGGGGCCTCCCCGGCGCGTGTCGATCGCGACGGCGACGGTATCGTCACCGTCGAGCTGGACGACGGCGACACGATCCGCGCGGAGGAGCTGCTGGTCGCGACGGGGCGGCGGCCGCGCACGGACGGCCTCGGTCTCGAGGAACTCGGGCTGACCGCGAATCCCGAGGTCGACGACACGATGCTCGTCCGCGGCACCGACTGGCTGTACGCGGTGGGCGACGTGAACGGGCGCGCCCCGCTCACTCATCAGGGCAAGTATCAGGCACGCGCCGCAGGGGGCGCGATCGCCGCCCGACTTGCCGGGGATCCGGTTGACGATGCCGAGTGGGGACGTCATGTCGCGAGCGCCGACCACGCGGCCGTGCCGCACGTCGTGTTCACGGACCCCGAAGTGGCGAGCGTCGGGCTGACCGAGGCTGCGGCACGCGACGCCGGAATCGACGTCGACGCCGTCGAGCACGACCTCGGAGCCATCGCGGGCGCAGCGCTCCACGCCGACGGCTACAGCGGCCGCGCGAAGCTCGTCATCGACCGGGCGCGGCGCGTCGTGATCGGCGCGACGTTCGTCGGCCAGGACACCGCGGAGCTCGTCCACGCCGCGACGATCGCCATCGTGGGCGAGGTCACGATCGAACGGCTCCGTCACGCGGTGCCGTCGTACCCGACGATCAGCGAGGTGTGGCTGCGGCTGCTCGAAGCGTACAACTGACCCGCGTCGGGCGCGGCCAGCTCAGCTGCGACCGAACTGCGCCGCAGCCGGGCAGTCGAACGGATCCCGCGCGGCGAGGCCGACACGGTTGAGGTAGCGCACGACGATTCCGTACGACTCGATGAGCGTCGTCTCGGTGTACGGCACGTCACGGGTCTCGCAGACCTCGCGGACGACGGCACGGGCACGCGCGAGGTTCGGACGGGCCATGTTCGGGAAGAGATGGTGCTCGATCTGGTAGTTCAGACCGCCCATGAGCGTGGTGGCCCACCAGCCGCCGCTGATGTTGCGCGAGGTCCGCACCTGTTTCGAGAAGAAGTCGAGCTTAGCGTCCTTCGCGATGACCGGCATCCCCTTGTGATTCGGCGCGAACGACGCGCCCATGTACACGCCGAAGACAGCGAGCTGCACGCCGAGGAACGCGAACGCCATACCGACGGGCAGCATCAGGAAGAGCGGAACGAGCAGCACCGCGAAGCGCGCCGTGATGATGCCGATCTCGAGCCAACGGCCCTTCACCTTCCCGGGCGAGGCGAGATGCACGATGCTCAACACGTGCAGGTTCAGGCCTTCGAGCGTCAGGAGGGGGAAGAACAGCCATCCCTGATGGCGTGTGATGGCGCGTCGGAGGCCACGCGCCTGGGCCGCGTCCTCGTCGAGGAAGGAGATGGTATCGACCTCGATGTCGGGATCCTTCGAGACGCGGTTCGGGTTCGCGTGGTGCCGCGAGTGCTTGCTATCCCACCACGACAGGCTGAGGCCGACGATGCCGGCGAGAATGCGCGCGAGCCGGACGTTGGCGGGGCCGGACGCGAGCACCTGGCGGTGCGCGGCTTCGTGGGCGAGGAAGGCGATCTGCGTGAAGATGATGCCGAGCGCACCGGCGATGAGCAGCTGGAACCAGGAGTCGCCGAGCAGGATGAAGCCGGCGACGGCGCCGGCGAGGGCCAGGATGAGCGCGGCGCCGACCAGAGCGTAGAAGACGTGAGCCCGGCGGTACAGCCCCATCTCACGCACGACGTTGGACAGCTGTGAATAGACACGGGTCAGGGGTGGGAAATCATCGGTTCCCGCGTAGGTCTGGCGAACGGGCCCGAGTGTTTCGGGGCGGGCAGTCTGGGTGGAGGAGATAACCGCTCCGTTTCGGTTGCGACGGATTCGGAACGCCGTCGTACAGGTGCCAACGGCGGATGCCGATCGCCTTTCTCACACTAGGTGCGTCGACATGCCGCGGGCGGTATGCGTCCCGCGCACGCGGGCGTGCACGTGTGCGCCGCTACACGAGATCGCGCGGCACGGACAGCTGCCAACTGTCGGCGAAGAATCGCGAGTCGCCGTGTTCCGCGTCGAGCTCGTAGGCATCGAGCTCGGCGTTGACGTGGAACTCCTCCGGCGTCGAGGTGAGCACGGTGCGCGTCAGAACTTCGATCCGCCAGTCATCGCGTTCGTAACGGCGCACGGTCCGCGTCTCTCCGCGCACCGAGTTCACGTCGTTGCGCTGGAACGTGTACCACTCGCTCGTGTCGCGGCGCACGACGGTGTCCGTCTCATCGATCCGGAAACTGCCCTGATCGTTCAGCACTTCGAGCTTCGAGACATCCGTGGCGAGGTCGCGCGTGACGCGCCAGGCATGTTCGCCGTCCTCCAACGGAGTGATCTCGAGGTCGGGCGACGGCAGCCCGAAGATCTCCAACGGCGCGTCGAGCGGCTCGGTCTCGTACACGAGCGCACCGCCGTCTTCTTCGCGCTGGTCGAAGGGAAGGTCGGGCACGGCGGCGTAGGACGCCCACTTGCCGGCGAACATGCCGACGCTCAGCGGCGACTGCAGCCGGACATCGTGTCCGGGGTCGATCGCGGCGCCGTCCTGTTCGAGCGCGTGGCGATCGAGCACGTAGCGACGTTCACGGACCGCGGCGGCAGGCCAGCTGCGCTCCGCCACCCAACGGCCGGGCCGCGTGTCGTACGAGGTCGCCGGGGGCACGCTGTCCTGCATCCACGCGCGCAACATCGGCTCGTCCATCAGGCCGGTGTCGATGCCCTTGAGCCAGTGATCCCACCACCGCACGACCTCCTGCAGAAACCCGATCGCCGGCCCAGGCACGCCGAAGTGCGGATACTTGTGCCCCCACGGCCCGATGAGCCCCTTGCGCGGCACCTCGAGGTGCTCCATGAGACGGAAGACGGCGTTCGTGTACCCGTCGGCCCAGCCCCCGACCGCGAAGACCGGGCACTGGATGTCGCTGTAGTTCTCGGAGACGGACGCCGGCTTCCAGTATTCGTCCCGGCGCTGATGCCGGAGCCACGTTTCGATCCACAGCCCACTGCCCTCGAGTCGCTCGCGCCACATGTCACGCCATCGGTCGCCGACGATCGCCGGGTCCGGCGGCAGACTGTTGAACGCGAACATGACAGTCGCTTCGGACAGATTGTCGGTGAGCAGGCAGCCGCCCATGTAGTGCATGTTGTCGACGTAGAGGTCCTCGGTCGCGGAGGCGGCGATGATGGCCTTCAACGCGGGCGGGCGGCGGGCCGCGACCTGCAGGCTGTTGAACCCGCCCCATGAGATGCCCATCATTCCGACGGCGCCATCGCACCAGGGGTGTCGTCGCTCCAGATCCGCGATCTCCTCCGTCGTCGGGATCCGCGTGACCGTCGCGTCGTCGTCGTGGAAGATCATGCACTGCGATGCCACGCGGAACTCGCCGTCACCGGAGGCCAGACGCGGCGCATGGCCGAGGGCGATATCGATCGCGACCTCGTGGTTGGAAGCGCCGTCGACCATGACAAACATCTCGCTGTGAGACTGCGAGATGCGCGTATTGACCTCGATGAGCCAGAGGTCGTCCGTCTCGTCATCCCACATGAATTCCCCGTTGAAGCAGGCGTCGTCGAAGCCGACGCGCCGCAGGTACCGTTCCAAGATGTCGGTCATGCGCTCCTGCACGTGGGAGGGAACGCTGCTCGCGGGATAGTCGATCCGCTCGATGCTCGTCCCGCCCGCGTCGCGATGCATGTCGAAGATGCCGTGCACCGCGAATTCGCCGCGGAACACGGTGCCCTCGGGTGCGACCTGGATCCCGGAGATGAGCTGCTCGGCGAGACACGTATTGCCTCCTGGGTCCTGCAGCTCCGGCGGCACATCGACGCGGTCGAGGACAGCGTTGAAGGCGTTCCCGATGTGTTCGATCTCCTCCCTGATCTGTGCGACGGCCTCGTCGAACGAGGCGCGATCGCGGATCTCGAATCCGAGATTCGACGAGTGAGATTTCACCGGCTTCACCCAGAAGGGAAACGGCAGGTCGATCTGATCGAAGGCATCGTCGTCGAAGGGATCGAAGAACGCGAACCGCGGCACGCATTCCGGCACCGAGGCATGCTGTTCGAGGCGGCTCCAGTACTTGTGCTCGCACTTCAGCAGGCTTTCCAGCGATGGCGCGGGCAGACCACGTTCCTTCGCCAGAATCGGACCGATGACGCTCGTCGGGAAGTCCCAATGGCTGACGATCGCGTCGACGGAGCCGCCGAACGCGTCCAGTTCCCGCCGGGCTGCGTCGAGCAGCTTCTGGAACTCGACGTGTGAGGCATCCACCAGCGTCTCGTAGTCAAGGAGGTCGTGAAACCGATAGCGGCGCGCACCGTGCACCGTCTGCAGTTCGTCCCTCTGCACCTCCGTGAGTCCGAGCACGAAGATGTTCTTCTCATCGCTCTCCGTCCCGCGATCGGCCGATGTGTTCAGCAGTGAGTCGTGATCCAACATGCCGCTCCGTCACTTGTCGAGCGGCGGCCGAGTTGTTGGCGGCCGTCGCGGGGCCATCCGTCACGACGCTATGCGCGCATCGGACGCACGCCGAGGGGCTTGCGCGCGCAGCACACGATGTGTAGGTCGCGGGCGCGTGCGGTCACGGGCGACGTGCTCAGCTCCCGGTGCGGGAGCGGGGGCGTCCGCTGGTGTGGGCTGCGGTTCGGCGGCCGCCCCTTCGCGTGCGGCGGCTCGGATCGGTAGATTCTCACCATGACCTCTCCTGTCGACCCCACCCGTACTCGCGCCTGGGCCGAACTCCTCGAGCTCGGCGATGGCTTCTCCCCCGACCTCCGCGCCTGGTTCGACGACGACCCCGACCGGGCCGCGCGCCTGAGCCTCGACCTGGCCGACCTGCGCGTCGACCTGTCGAAGAACCTCGTCACGGATGAGATCTTCGCCGCACTCGTGCGCCTGGCGGAGGAGACGGGCGTGGCCGAGCGCTACGCGGCCATGATCGCGGGCGAGCACATCAACACGACCGAGGACCGCGCCGTCCTGCACACGGCGCTGCGCCGGCCCGCGGGAACGCCGCTGAACGTCGACGGCCAGGACATCGACGCCGACGTGCAGGAGGTGCTGACGCGCCTGGACGCATTCGCAGACCGTGTGCGCTCCGGCGAATGGACCGGCGTCACCGGCAAGCGTGTGACGCACGTCGTGAACATCGGCATCGGCGGCAGCGACCTCGGCCCGGTCATGGTCTCGGAAGCGCTCGCACCGTACGCGGACGCTGGGATCGAAGCGCGCTTCATCTCGAACATCGATCCGACCGACCTGGCGCAGAAGACCGCGGGACTTGACCCGGAGACGACGCTGTTCATCGTCGCGTCGAAGACGTTCACCACGCTCGAGACCCTGACGAACGCGCGCCTCGCGCGCGAGTGGCTGTGGGAGGGTCTCGGCATCGGATCCGACGAGGCCGCGCGCGCGGACGCCGTGTCGAAGCATTTCATCGCGCTGTCGACGGCACTCGACAAGGTCGCCGAATTCGGCATCGACACGAGCAACGCGTTCGGATTCTGGGATTGGGTCGGCGGACGCTACTCGGTCGACTCGGCGATCGGAGCATCGCTCGCCATCACCCTCGGGCCCGAGCGGTTCCGCGACTTCCTGGCGGGCTTCCACACCGTCGACGAGCACGTACGGACGACGCCGCTCGAGAAGAACGTCCCCGTCCTGATGGGCGTGCTCAACATCTGGTACACCAATTTCCTCGGCGCGCAGTCGCACGCGGTGCTGCCGTATGCGCAGTTGCTGCATCGCTTCCCCGCGTACCTGCAGCAACTGACGATGGAGTCGAACGGCAAGTCGGTGCGGTGGGACGGCTCCCCCGTCACGACCGACACCGGCGAGGTGTTCTGGGGCGAGCCCGGCACGAACGGTCAACACGCCTTCTACCAGCTCATCCACCAGGGCACGCGCCTCATCCCGGCCGACTTCATCGCCTTCGCGAACCCCGCCTACCCCCTCGAGGACGGCGGGCGCGACGTGCACGGACTGTTCCTCGCGAACTTCCTCGCGCAGACGAAGGCGCTCGCGTTCGGCAAGACGGCGGACGAGGTCGAGGCCGAGGGCACGACCGGAGCCCTCGTCGCCGCACGGACCTTCGATGGCAACCGCCCGACGACGTCGATCTTCGCGCCGGATCTCACCCCCCGCGTCCTGGGCGAACTCATCGCGCTCTACGAGCACATCACCTTCACGCAGGGCGTGATCTGGGGCCTCAATTCCTTCGACCAGTGGGGCGTCGAGCTCGGCAAGCAGCTCGCGCTCGAGATCGCGCCCGCCCTCGAAGGCGACGAGAGCGCGATCGCGGCTCAGGATCCGTCAACGCGCGCGCTGCTCGCGTACTACCGCGAGCACCGGCGCGGCTGAGACGTACCGACGACAGGGGCGGGGCCGTCTCGGCCGCGCCCCTGTCGTTTTGGATGCGGAACAGGCATCATGTGAGATCCGGGGCCGCACCGGCGGTCCCCTGCGAAAGGAGCCGACGACGCCATGCAGGATGACAACAGCGGCCCCACCACGACGCACGCCGCGTGGGGAGCAGGAAACCCCCGACTCCTCGTCCGCTCGGACGCGGAGCGCATGATCCAGCCGCTCACGACGGACGAGCTCACGATCGGATCCGCCGAGGGCAGCGGCTTACGACTCGCCGGCATCGACGCGCTCCACGCGACGGTCGTGCACGACGAACGCGACGAATACGTCGTCACGTTGCACGGCGAGGGCGAGATGAACGCGAACCCGCTCTCAGCCGCAACGCACCCGGACGAGCGCAGCGAGACGCTGCGGACCGGGGCGAGCTTCACGGCCGGGCCGTGGCGGTTCGTCTTCGACCGCGAGGAATTCGCCGACCACGGTCGACCCCACGGTGGACGCGAGGGCGGCGAGATGTCGGACCAGCAGCCGCAGCCGCCGCGTCCCGACTACTCGAGCGACGCTCGCGAGGACGACCCGCGCACGTAACCGGCCGTCAGCTGTCGCGCAACGCGTCGATCAGCTCGGCCTTGCGCAGGTCGGAGTACCCCGTGAGGCCGATCTCCCTGGCGCGCTCGCGCAGCTCCGGCACCGTCCAGTCGTCGTAGGATCCGGACTCCCCGCCGCGCCGTCCCACCGACTTCCGTCCGTCGCGGGCAGCGGCGTTCGCGATTCGCGCGGCCTTCTGCTTCGATGCGCCCGATTCGCGCACCTCTTCGTACACTTCCTCGTCCTTGATCCTCTTGCTGGGTGCCATGGCCGTTCTCCTCCCGTTCGAGATTCGTGAGCCGACAGCCATCCGAGTGGCCATACGCCTGTCACCCTCGCACCGGTCAGCCGGCGACACAACCACCTTGCGCGAGAAGCCGCGAGGTGATCACCGGGTCGGCGGAGGCCCGTCGGCCGTGGGGCTCTTCGCGAGCCACCCCAGCTCGTCGTGCGCCGCGAAGAAGTGGCGGAACCGGTACACGAGCGGGCTCCACCGCGTCGGGTCCGGGAGCGCCGTGCCCGGCTTCAGGATCGCCGGGTCCGCGTGCACGCGGACGACCTCGGCCTCGACCATGTAGTAGCCGCCACCGAGGCCGGGAGTCGCGCGGCGCAGGATCGCCTCGAACTGCAGGCGGCATTCGGCGACACGCGGCACGGCGACCTTCTCGGAGTCCTGCGGCGTGAGACCCGCGGCGCCGAACTTGTCGGGCTCATGGCGGAAACGCGGCTTGCCGTCCGGCACCGGATTGCGACCGGTGGTGCCGTCGAGCGCAATGACCGCGCGCCAGAGTTCGCCGGACGGGAAGTTCACCGTCATGTCCCCGCGCTCGAGCAGGTTCGTCACCGTCTGCCCGTCCGTCTCGAGGCCCAGCACGAGCATGTTCCCGAGTGCCCAATACGAGGACGCGGGCGCGAGGTTCGTCGTTCCGTCGGGGTTCTCGCTCGCGATGAGATACGCCGGCGTTCCGACGTAGAGCGTCTCGGGCTGCGCGATGACATGGCTGGGCACGGGAAGGGACCTCCTCGGGTCGGCGGGCGCTTTCGACGTTAGTACGGCGGTGCGCCGAACGCCCGCGCGAGCCGGTTCTGCGCTTCACAGCGCGTAACGGATGCTCCTCAGAGGACCTTGTTGAGGAACTCCTGCGTCCGGACTTCGCGCGGGCTCGAGAACACCTGCTGCGGATCGCCCTCTTCGACGATGACGCCGCCGTCCATGAAGACCACCCGATCGCCGACCTCGCGGGCGAAGCCCATCTCGTGGGTGACGACGACCATCGTCATGCCCTCGTGCGCGAGATCCTTCATCACCGCGAGGACCTCGCCGACGAGCTCCGGGTCGAGCGCGGAAGTGGGCTCGTCGAAGAGCATCACCCGCGGTTCCATCGCGAGCGCCCTGGCGATCGCGACGCGCTGCTGCTGTCCGCCCGACAGGCTCGACGGATACGCGTTCTCCTTGTCGGCGAGCCCGACCTTGTCGAGCAGCGCGCGGGCGCGGTCCCTCGCTCCGGCTTTACCGAGCTTGCGGACCATCATCGGCGCGAGACAGATGTTCTCGATGACCGACATGTGCGGGAACAGGTTGAACTGCTGGAACACCATGCCGATCTCGGCGCGGACGCCGTCGATCCGGGTCTTCGGATCGGTCAGGCGGTGCCCATCGATGACGACGTCGCCGCCGGTGATGTCCTCGAGGCGGTTGAGGCAGCGCAGCAGCGTGCTCTTGCCCGATCCGGACGGCCCGATGACGCAGACGACCTCACCGTCCTCGACCGCCAGATCGATGCCCGTGAGCACGTGGTTCGTGCCGAACGACTTGTGAAGGTCGGAGACCTCGATGATCATGACCGCAGCTCCAAACGCTTCTCGGTGTACCGCAGCACAGCGGACAGGGTCAGGGTGATCGCGAGGTAGAACACCGCGGCCGCCGTGTAGATCTCCACAGCGTTGTAGTAGGTCGACGCGACCGAGCGCGCCTGGAACAGGATCTCGGGGACGAGGATGACCGACAGCAGCGAGGTGTCCTTGATGCTGACGATGAACTGGTTTCCGAGCGGCGGGATCATCCGCTTGAACGCCTGCGGCCAGATCACCTTGAGCATCGTGATGTGGTGACTCATCCCGAGCGAGCGGCCCGCTTCCATCTGGCCCTTGTCGACCGACTGCACGGAGCCACGGACGATCTCGGCGATGTACGCGCCGGAGTTGAGTCCGATCACGATGATGCCGGCGGCCAGCGACGGCAGCGTGTACTGAATGATCAACGGCAGCGCGAAGAAGATCCACATCGCCTGAACGAGCAACGGCGTTCCGCGGAGCACCTCGATGTAGATCACCGCGATGACCCGGACGACGCGGAAGCGGCTCAGGCGAGCGAGCCCGAAGACCGCTCCGAGCACGAACCCGATCAGGAGTCCGACGACCGAGACCAGGAGGGTGTAGAGCAGACCCACCGCGAGGTTCGGGAAGTACGCGACGACACCGATCCAGTCGAAGTCGGTGATGATATTCATGTCACGCGCGCCCCTCGTGAGCGCGCACGAGGGGCGCGGCCATGATCGTTATGCATTCGGTGCTGATCAGCCAGCCTGCGACTCGGCCAGTTCGTCCAACCACTCGGGCTCGCTGCCGAACCAGTCGCTGAAGATCTCCGCGTAGGTGCCGTCGTCGATGATCTCCGCGAGCGCCTCGTTCATCGCCGTCACCAGCTCCTCGTTGCCCTTCGAGACCGCGAGGCCGTAATCCTGCCCTTCGAGCAGCTCGCCGACGGTCTTCAGGCTGTCCTCCCCCTGCGTGAGGATGTAGTACTCGACGTTCGGCGCGTCGTAGAGCACCGCATCGGAGCCACCGCCCTCGACCGACAGGTAGGCCTGGTCAAGCTGCTCATAGGTGTTCGGCGTCGCGCCCTCGATGTTCTCGCTGATGTAGTCGGCGCTCGTGGAACCGAGACGCGTCGCGATGTCGAGGCCTTCGAGGTCCTCCACGCCGTTGATGTCGGTGTTGTCGATCGGGACCCCGATCCGCAGACCCGACTTGTAGTAGGGGCTCGTGAAGTCGACAGCGCCCTTACGCTCTTCGGTGATCGTGATCCCGGCGATCGCGATGTCGAACGTGCCGGTCTGCAGTCCCGGGATGATGCCGTCGAAGTTGGTCGTCTCGAGGTCGATCTCGAATCCGACCCGGTCGGCGATCGCGTTCACGATGTCGATGTCGAAGCCGACGTACTCGCCGTCCTCTTCGAACTCGAAGGGAACGAACGAGGTGTCGGTCGCGACGACGTACGTGTCCTCGAGGTTCGACGCGTCAGCGTCGCCGCCGCCGTTATCACCGCCGCCTTCGTCGCTGGAGCAGGCCGCGAGACCGCCGGCCAGGAGGAGTGCCGATGCCACTGCTGCGGTTTTCTTGGTGAGTTTCACGAAAGGACCTTCCGTCTCGGGTGATGTCCGCGTCAGCGGTGTTCAGATGTCTGCAACGTATACATCCGGACAATGCACTGTCAAACGCTCCTCCTGGCCGGAATCGGCGTCACGTCACGGCCGGGCCGACCCAGATTTGCTGGCGATTCACGAACTCCCGGATGCCGTCCAGACCGAGCTCGCGACCGAATCCCGAGCGCTTCACGCCACCGCTCGGCAGCCGCGGATCCGTCTTCACGATGCCGTTGATCGCAACCTGGCCCGCGACGATCTCGCGCGCCATCTGCTCTCCGCGCTCGGGAGACGACGTCCACACGCTCGCGCCGAGCCCGTAGGGGGTGTCGTTGGCCATCGCCAGGGCAGCGTCGGCGTTCGCAGCCGGCATGACGACCGCCACCGGACCGAACGTCTCCTCCGCGCAGGCCGTCATTCCTGGCTCGACGTCGCTGAGAAGCGTTACCGGATAGAAATACCCCTCGCCGTCCGGGATCTCTCCCCCGAAGAGCAGTTTCGCGCCCTGCGTGACCGACTCGGTGACCTGACGGTGCAGGTTCTCGCGCAGGTCCGCACGCGCGATGGGACCGACCTGCGTCTCTTCCGAGCGCGGATCCCCCATCTTCAGCGACGAGAGCCGCTCGGCGTACATCGCCAGGAACTCCTCGTAGACCGTCTCCTCGACGATCACGCGCTTGGCGGCGATGCAGGACTGCCCCGCGTTGATGATCCGCATCGTGGTGATCGCGGCCGCCGCCTTCTCGAGGTCGGCGTCCGCGAGCACGATTGCGGGGTCGGAGCCGCCGAGCTCCAGCACGGCCGGCTTGATCTCGCGAGCGGCCGTCGAAGCGACAGCCGCCCCCGCTCTCTCGGATCCGGTTAACGACACGGCGCGGATCCGACCGTCGCGCAGCGCGGTCTGGACGAGTTCGTGCCCCATCGGAGCGTTCTGCAGGATCGCCGTCGGCGCCCCGTGCTCTGCCGCGACGCGGGCGATGACCTCCGCAATCGCTTCGGCGCACCCCGGCACGTTGCGATCATGCTTCATCACGCACGTATTACCGGCCATGAGCGCGGGCGCACAGAAGCGGAAGGCCAGCCAGAACGGTGCGTTCCACGGCAGCACGCCCAGGACGGGCCCGAGCGGCAAGTGCTGCACATAGGACCGCGTCGCGTCGCTGGCGATCTCATCCGGCGCGAGGTACTCCTCGGCGTGATCGGCATAATGCTCAGCCGCCCACGCCGCCTTATTCACCTCCCCGCGCGCCTCGGTAATCGGCTTGCCGACCTCTTCGGTCATGAGCATCGCCAGCCGCTCCACGTCGTCGCGCATCGCGCGCGCGACATCTCGCAGCACCGCCGCGCGATCCGCGATCGGCCACCGCCGCCACGTCTCGTATGCGTCTTCAGCGGCGGCAAGCACGCCCTCGAGCGCGGCCTCGTCGAGCGCGGGCACCGCCCGCACCACCGTGCCGGTCGTCGGATCCGTCGCGGTAAATGACTCAGTCATCGTGTCCTCCTCCCGCGGCTCACACCGCTTTGAGCTCGGCCGGGCCGTGACCCGACTGCTCGCCTGCTGATTTCACGACGAAGTCCTCGTCGAAGTCGAAGAACGACTCGCAGCCGCTCTCCGTGATGCGGATCGTGTCGGAGATGCCCACCGTCCGGGTGCCTTCGACGCCCCACATCCACGGGATCACGTGGAAGGTCATCCCCTCCTCGAGCACATCGTTGCCGCCGGGCATGAGGCTCATGATGTAGCCCTCATCCCACGACGGCGGGAACGCAATCCCGATCGAGTACCCTGCGCGTGTCACGAGGTCGGCGCCGATGCCGTTGTCGGTGATGATCGTGCGCACGATCGAGTCGGCATCGGAGACGGTCGTCCCCGGTCGCAACACCGACTTCAGCTCGCGCAGCGCCGTCTTCATCCGTTCCTCTGCCTGCGCCATGGCCGGAGTCATGTCGTGCAGGAGCACGGTGCGCATCATGGCCGTGTGGTAGCGGCGATAGCATCCGCCGACCTCGAGGAACACGGCATCGCCCGATTGCAGTTCGCGCCCTTCCCACGTCGCGTGACCGATCATCGTGCGCGGCCCGCTCGTGACGTACGGCATCACGGCGGGATACTCGCCACCTGCCGAGAACATCCCGCGAGAGATCTCGGCAGCGACGTCGTTCTCCGTCGCGCCGACCTCGGCCGCCGCGATTCCGGCGCGCATGCCCTCCTGCGTCGCGTGCGCGGCGCGACGCATCACGTCGATCTCGAACGCCGATTTGCGTACGCGGCCCTCTTCCACGATCCCGAAGCAGTCCATGAGCCGCCCCTGACGGAACGACGTGTGGATGCGGTCCTGGTGATACGCCGGGAAGAAGTAGCTGTTGCGCTCGTATCCCACGTGTCCACGGTCGAGACCGAACTCGCGCAACGAAGCGACCAGCTGCTGGATCGCGTCGCCCGTATCCGGATACGGTCGCGTGAGTTCGACCCAGGTGCGCTCGATCACGTTCGACTCCTCCATCTGCCGCGTGATCATGAACGGCTCGGAGTCGAGCGGGACGACGAGGGCCTGGAAGAACGAGTACCCCGTCGTCTGATAGTCGGTCAGATACATGAGGTTCTCGGGGTCGGTGATCACCACCGCGTCGAGGAGCCGCTGGTGCATCCGTGCCCGCAGTTCACCGATCCGCCGCTCGTACTCCTCCGGCGGGAACGTCATGTCGTCTCGCATGCGCATCCTCATGCACCCCCTTCCGCGACCGCCTGGACGGCACGCTCCAAAATCGCGAGTCCCTCGTCGAGGTCGTCATCCGGCGTGGTCAGCGGCGGGATCAGCTTGACGACCCGGCCGTCGGTTCCGCACGGCGGTGACGAGGTCGCCCTCCGCATCGTCGAGGCCCACCACGCTCATGGCGCCGTGGATGTCGAAGTAGACGCCGTCGACCGGGCCGGCGTCGCGCAGGCCCGAGACGATGCGGTTCTTGAAGTCGTCGTAGACCTCGCGCAGCACCGCGCCGCCCGGGATGGCGCGCGCCATGAACACGGGGATCCACTCGGCCGCCTCGGCGAGCGGCGCGCCGTCCGCGAGGAAGGCGTAGCGCTCGATGAGCGACTCGCCGGTGAGCACCGGGAAGTCGCGGTACCCGGCGCGATGCGCGGCGTACGCGCTCGATTCGATCGCCATTCCGACGATCGCGATACGGGGCTTCGTCACAGTTCTCACTTCTCCAGGAGTCCAGCGCGCGCGGCACGGCGCTCGCGCTGCGCGATCGGGTCGGGGGACGGCACGGAGGCCAGCAGCTCCTGCGTGTACAGCTCGCGCGGAGCGCGCAGCACGTCGGATGTG
>DGYFJ06201__coassemble_854_pt1 | contig 18071 bp, 15 predicted proteins | sample DGYFJ06201__metabat2_high_PE_006 | metagenome-assembled genome bin DGYFJ06201 | reverse complement strand
TGGCGGTTCATCCACTCGATCGAGTCGGCGTAGACGTTGGGCGTCGCCATCTCGACCGTCGCGGGGAGGTTCAGGATGATCTTGCGTTCGGCCGTGGGGACGAGGACCGTCATGACCTGATTGCAGATCTCGGCCGCGAACTCGAGCTCGGTGCCCGTGTAGGACTCGGGCGAGTACTCGTAGTAGACGGTCGTGTCCGGTATCGTCTCTTCGTACACCTTGCAGAGTCGCGCGCCTTCGAGCGCGATGTCGATGATGCCCTGTTTGTCCGTGCGGAACACGACGTCGCGCTGCACGATGCTCGTCGAGTTGTACAGGTGCACGATGGCCTGCTTTGCGCCGCGGATCGATTCGTAGGTGCGCGCGATGAGGTGCTCGCGCGCCTGGGTCAGAACCTGGATCGTGACGTCATCGGGGATCAGCTCTTCCTCGATGAGCTGGCGGACGAAGTCGAAGTCGGTCTGGCTCGCCGACGGGAACCCGACCTCGATCTCTTTGTAGCCCATCTTGACGAGCAGCTCGAACATGATGCGCTTGCGCTCGGGCGTCATGGGATCGATCAGGGCCTGGTTGCCGTCGCGCAGATCGACGGCGCACCAGCGTGGTGCCTGCTCGATGCGCTTCGAGGGCCAGGTGCGGTCAGGGAGGTCGACCGTGATCTGCTCGTGGAACGGGGTGTACTTCCGTACGGGCATCCCGCTCGGCTTCTGGTTGTTCTGCATCTTCTTGCTTCCTTCGCGTCGTGGATATGGGGCCACGCGAATCTCCGCGACGAGAAGGCCCAGACTACGAGGTCTCGTCGCGGCAGGGAAGAAGAAGCAGACTCAACTGACGCACACGCTCACGATATCACGCATCCTGCACGGCTGACCGCGAGAAAACCGGTCGCACGTCGAGCACAATGCTCAGAACCCCAGCCGGCCGAGGTGCTTCGGATCGCGCTGCCATTCCTTCGCGACGCGCACGTGGAGTCCGAGGAAGACACGCGTACCGATGAGCGGTTCGAGCTCCGCCCGGGCGCGCGCACCGATCTCCTTCAGGCGGGAGCCCTTCCGACCGATGATGATCGCCTTCTGACTGTCGCGCTCGACGACCACGCTCGCGTGCACGTCCGTCAGGTCGTCGCGATCCTCGCGCGGGGCGATGTCATCGATCTGCACGGCGATCGAGTGCGGGAGTTCCTCGCGCACGTCCTGCAGCGCCGCCTCGCGGATGATCTCGGCGATGCGGTCCTCAAGCGATTCGTCGGTCACGACGTCGTCCGGATACAGAGCGGGCCCCTCGGGCATCCGCGCGAGCACCTCGTCGGCTACCACGTCGAGCTGGTCCCCCGTCTCACTAGAGATCGGGATGACGGCATCCCAGTCCTCGCGCAGCGCGTCGACCTCGATCAGCCGATCCATGACCTCGTCGCGGCTCGCGGCGTCGGTCTTCGTCACGAGCGCGATCTTCCGCGCCCGCGGATATCCGTCCAGACTCTGTGCGATGCGTCGGTCGCCCGGCCCCACCTTCTCATCGGCGGGCGCGCAGAACGCGATGACGTCGACGTCTCCGAGGACGGCATCGACGAGATCGTTGAGTCGCTGGCCGAGCAGAGTGCGCGGTCGGTGCACGCCCGGGGTATCGACGACGATGAGCTGGCCGCCCGGACGATTCACGATGCCGCGAATCGCGCGCCGTGTCGTCTGCGGCTTCTCGCTCGTGATGGCGATCTTCTCGCCGACGAGCGCGTTCATGAGCGTCGACTTGCCGACGTTCGGTCGTCCGACGAACGTCACGAACCCGCTTCGCGTGCTCTCCTCGGTCACTCGCTTCCGTTCCTTCCCCGGCGACTGTGCGCACGGTGCTCTGCTGCGGCGACCGGAGTCTCCCCCGTCGAGGGGTGGCGTCCGAGCGCCTCGTCCACCGCCCGCAGCGCGGCCGTGCGGTCCACGAACACCGTCGCGATCCCCCGCCCGCGTCCGCGCGAGGTGCCCCCCGTGAGCAGAAGACCCTCGGCCTCGACCTGCTCGCCCGGCTGCGGCATGTGGCCCAGGTGCTTCGACATGAGTCCGCCGATCGAATCGACGTCTTCATCGTCGATGTCGATGCCGAACAGCTCGCCGACCTCGGTCGTCCCGAGCCCTGCGCTCACGCGGAAGCTGCCGTCCGGCAACTCGACGATCTCGTTCGTGCGGGCGTCGTACTCATCATCGATCTCGCCGACGAGTTCTTCGAGGAGGTCTTCGAGCGTCACCATCCCCGCGATGCCGCCGTATTCGTCGACGACGAGGCAGACGTGCACCTGGTCGCGCTTCATCTGCTGCAGCAGGCTCTCGGCACGCATCTGCTCGGGCACGAACACGGCGGGGCGCGCGTAGGCGCTGACCGCGGCCACGCGCCAGCCCGGCGTCTCGCGGAACGCGTGCTGCACGAGGTCCTTGAGGTAGAGCACGCCGACGATGTCGTCGACGTCGTCATCGATGACGGGCAGACGCGACAGGCCGCTCGAGAGGAATTCGTCCATCGCTTCCGAAGCTGGCGCTCCGGCGTCGATCGACACCATCTCGGTGCGCGGCACCATCACCGCGCGCACGACCTGGTCGGTGAAGTCGAACACCGAGTGGATGAGCGCACGGTCGTCGTCCTCGATGAGCGCGTGAGACGCCGCTTCGTCGACGATCGAGAGCAGCTGTTCCTCGGATTCGAACCCCCGGCGTCGTCCCCCGGGAATGATCCGTTCCAGCGCGGTCGCAAGCGGTTGCGAGACGACGCCGAAGACGATCTTCGTTGCGCGCACGATCCGGGCCCCCGACGTGAGCACCTTCTCGGCGTACCGGCGCCCGAGGATCCCGGGCGCGGTCGCCACGACGATGAACGTGACGATCGCCATCACGACGACCGAGACGAGGACGCCCCAGCCGACGGAGTCGAACAGTTCGTGGAACGCGGCCGCGACGAAGGCGACCGCGGCGACGTCTCCGAGGATCCGCGCGAACGTCACGGCGGCCTCGTGGGCGGACTTGTTCGCGGAGATCCGGGCGAGCGCGCGCGGGCTGTGGCCCTCCGCCGCCATGTCCACGAGGTCTGCGGAGGACGTGACGCCGAGAGCGGCGTCGAGCGCGGTCATATACGCCGCGATGAGGAGGAGCACGACGGCACCTCCGAAGAGAAACGCCTCGATCATTGGCGCCGATTCCGCCTCTCACGTGCCGCGAAGGACGCCAGCAGTTCGCGCTGGAGACCGAACATGCGGCGTTCCTCTTCGGGCAGCGCGTGGTCGTAGCCGAGAAGATGCAGCAGACCATGCGTGGTCAGCAGCGCGATCTCGTCCATCATCGTGTGGCCGGCTGTCTGCGCCTGCACCTCGGCGACCTGAGGACACACGACGATGTCGCCCAGCAGTCCGGGAGGCGTGGGCCGGTCGGCCGTGCCCGGTCGGAGCTCGTCCATCGGGAAGCTGAGCACGTCGGTCGGGCCGGGCTCGTCCATCCACTGCACGTGGAGCTGTTCCATCGCACCCTCGTCGACGAACACGACGGCCAGCTCGGCATCGGGGCTGACGTGGAGCGCCTGCAGGTCGTGCTGCAGGAGACGCAGCACGAGGTCGATGTCGACCTCGACGTCGGATTCGTTATTGATGTCGATCATGGGTGTCCTCGCTTGGCGTTCCGGGCTCTCGGGGTCGCGCCGCGACGGCGATCCGCTCGGTTCGCGAATTCGCGCGCCTCATCGAGCTCGACGCGCCGTGCCTGGCGCGAGTCGTCGTAGGCCGTGTAAGCGTCGACGATGCGGCCGACGAGGGCGTGACGCACGACGTCGTCGCTCGAGAGGTGGGCGAAATGGATGTCGTCGACGTCACCGAGGATGCGGTTCACGACCCGCAGGCCGCTCGTGCCGCCGGGAAGGTCGACCTGCGTGACGTCGCCGGTGACGACCATCTTGGTGCCGAAGCCGAGACGGGTCAGGAACATCTTCATCTGTTCGGGGGTCGTGTTCTGCGCCTCGTCGAGTACGACGAAGGAGTCGTTGAGGGTGCGGCCACGCATGTACGCGAGCGGCGCGACCTCGATCGTGCCGGACGCCATGAGCTTCGGGACGATCTCCGGATCCATCATCTCGTTGATCGCATCGTAGAGCGGCCGCAGATACGGGTCGATCTTGTCGGTCAGCGATCCGGGCAGAAAGCCGAGTCTCTCCCCCGCCTCGACGGCCGGGCGCGTCAGGATGATGCGGCTCACCTCGCGCCGTTGCAGCGCCTGGACGGCCTTCGCCATCGCGAGATAGGTCTTGCCCGTTCCTGCCGGACCGATGCCGAAGACGATCGTGTTGAGATCGATCGCGTCGACGTAATCGCGCTGTCCCGGCGTCTTCGGACGGATGCCCTTGCCTCGTGCCTGGACGATCGCCTCGCCGAGCCCCCGGGCCGGCTGCTCGCCCGATTGGCGGATCACACGGTTCGCGGTCTCGACGTCGGACGGGTCGAGCGTATGGCCGCTACGCGCGAGTGCGATGAGCTCGTCGACGAGCAACCGCGCCGCCGCGACGTCACCCGCGGCGCCCGAGAGCGTGATCTCGTTGCCGCGGACGTGGACGTCCACGTCCCGGTGGCGCCCCTCGACCATGCGCAGGAGTTTGTCCTGTGGTCCAAGAAGCTGGACCATGGCGACGCCGTCTGCCGTGATGGTGACGGTCGTCGCGTCGGTATCGTCAGCCAACGAGTGTCTTCTCCTCGAGATCGCCAGCGAGCACATGCGCGTGCACGTGGAATACGGTCTGCCCCGCCCCCGCGCCCGTGTTGAAGATCAGGCGGAACTCGCCGCCCGCCTTCTCGCGAGCGACGTCGTGCGCCATACTGATGACCTCCGAGAGGAGGCTCGGGTCGGCGGCGGCGAGCTCGGCAACGTCGCGGTAACGCTCCGTCTTGGGGATCACCAGCACGTGCACCGGGGCCTGCGGGTTGATGTCGGTGATCGCGAAGACGCGCTCTGACTCCGCGACGATCTCCCCGGGGATATCGCCGTTCAGAATGCGCGTGAAGACCGTCGGCTCGCTCATGACAGAAGTCTACCGATCCTCACCTGCAGGCGGCGGCCGTCACCAGCGTCCGCTCACCGCATTGAGCACGGCGAGGGCCGCCGGCCCCGCCGTCGACGTGCGCAGGACGGTGTCGCCGAGCTGCGCGTTCCGCGCGCCCGCCGCGGTGAGCGTGCGCAGTTCCTCCGGGGAGACGCCGCCCTCGGGGCCGACGACGATCAGCAGGTCGCGATCGTGCGACGGTTCGACGCGCGTGAGCGGAAGCTCCGCGCGTGGGTCGAGCACGACGACGTCGGCGTCATGCGCACGCGCCGCCAGCTCCGCGGTCGTCACGACGTCGTGGACCTCGGGGATCCACGCCCGGTGGGCCTGTTTCGCAGCCTCCCGGGCGATGCGCTGCCAGCGCGCGCGCCCCTTCTCCGCCTTGGCGCCCTGCCAGCGCGACACGCTCCGAGCCGCCTGCCACGGCACGATCGCGTCGACGCCGAGTTCCGTAGCAGCCTGCACCGCGAGCTCGTCCCTGTCGCCCTTCGCGAGACCCTGCGCGAGTTGGATCCGTGGAGTCGGGCGCGCGATGCTCGCGCGTCGCACGACGTGGATCTCGACACGGCTCTGATCGACTGACAGGGTCTCCCCCTCGATCCACGCGCCGCGGCCATCCGTGATCGTCACCGTCTCGCCCGGTCGCACCCGGCGCACCGCCGCGGCGTGGTGCGCCTCCGCGCCCGCGAGCGTGATCGTGTCGCCGGCACCTGCGGTGACGGACTCGTCGATGAAGTGGAGGGCCATCGGCGTCTCAGGCGCGGAACCGGTCGCGGAGCTTCGAGAACAGACCCTGCTGGTGCTCCGCCAGCCGGGGGTCCGGCGCCTTCGTGCGGGTAGCCAGTTCCTCGACGAGCTGCCGCGTCTTGTGGTCGACCTTCGTCGGCGTCACGACCTGCACGGCGACCCGCAGGTCACCGCGCCGCTTCGAGCGCAGACCCGTGATGCCGCGATCTGCGATCTTGAGCACGTCCCCCGACTGGATGCCCGGTCGGATCTCAAGATCCACGGCGCCGTCCAGTCCGTCGATCGAGGTGGTGGTTCCGAGAATCGCGTCGGTCATCGACACCTCGAGCGTCGCGAGGAGGTCGTCACCCTCGCGGCTGAAGACAGCGTGCGGTTCGACGTGGACCTCCACGTACAGGTCGCCGTTCGGGCCGCCGGCGGGACCGACCTCGCCCGAACCAGGCAGCTGCAGACGAAGCCCCGTCTCGACCCCGGCGGGGATGTCGAGGCCGACCGTGCGGCGCGAGCGCACGCGCCCCTGGCCCTGGCAGGTCGTGCACGGATGCGGGATGCGGGTGCCGAAACCCTGGCAGGATCCGCACGGCTGCTGCGTGACGACGTTGCCGAGCAGGCTGCGCACCTGACGCTGGACGTGACCGGAGCCGCCGCAGACGTCGCAGCGCTCGGGCTCGGTGCCGGGCTGGCAGCAGGAACCCTGGCAGGTGTCGCAGAGCACGGCAGTATCGATCTCGACCTCGCGGCGCGTGCCGAACACGACGTCACCCAGCTCGAGCGAGAGCCGCACAAGTGCGTCCTCGCCCTTCGCGCGGCGGGACCGCGGCCGCCCTTGCCGACCGCCCCCGCCGGCTGCTCCGAAGAACGCCTCGAAGACGTCGCCGAAGCCGCCGAAGCCGCCGAATCCGCCCATCTGGTCGTCGCCGCCCATGTCGTAGCGGCGACGCTGTTCGGGATCGCTCAGCACCTCGTACGCGTGAGTGACGTTCTTGAACTCCTCCGCCGCCTCCGGCGTCGCGTTCACATCCGGGTGGAGGCGCCGCGCGAGCTTGCGGTACGCCTTCTTGATCTCCTCGGCGCTCGCCTCGCGTGAAACGCCCAGCACGTCGTAGTGGTCTGTCACAGGTCACCTTTCCGCGGGGTTCCCGCGTGTTCTGCCTCGTGTCGGTCGTGTGAGGCCGCGGTCAGCGGCTCTCGTCCTCTTCGAGCACCCTGGTGAGGTACCGCGCGACCGCGCGGGCCGAGGCCAGGTTGCGGGGATAGTCCATGCGCGTCGGCCCCATGAGCCCGACGCGGGCGCGCCCGACGGTCGCGTCGTACTCGCTCGCCACGATCGACGCCTCGCCGAGCCCGAACGGCTCGTTCTCGCGTCCGATGCTCGTCGCGAGGCCGTCGTCATCGGCCGCCATCTCGCTCATCAGGCGCAGCAGGGTCACCTGCTCTTCGATCGCCTCGAGAAGCGGATGGATGCTGCCGCGGAAATCGTCGCCGCGTCGCGCAAGTGTCGCACTGCCCGCCATCACGAGGCGGTTCTGGCGGAATTCGTTCAGCTCTTCCGCAATCGCCGCGGTGATGGCGACCAGGCCGGCATCTCCCGCGTCGGTGGCGGATGCCTGCTCCTGGGCGCGTGCCGCCAGGTCAGCGGACTCGCCGACGAGCCGGCCGACGACCAGAGGCTGCAGCCGCGCGAGGATCCGGTCGAGCGCGAGCACGTCGATATCGTGCTCGATGACGGTGAGTCGCTGCGAGACACGACCGGTGTCGGTCACGATGATCACGAGCACCCGTCGCGCGTCGAGGGCGACGAGCTGCAGGTGCGTCACGGTCGCGCGTGCGAAAGACGGGTACTGCACGAGCGCCACCTGCCCGGTGAGCTGCGTCAGCAGGCGCACGGTGCGCGAGAGCAAATCATCGAGATCGGCCGGATCCGCGAGGAACGACTCGATCGCACCGCGCTGAGCGGGCGACAGCGGACGGAGATTCGCGAGGTGGTCGACGAACGCGCGGTAGCCCTTGTCGGTGGGCACGCGGCCCGACGATGTGTGGGGCTGCGCGATCAGCTCTTCCTCTTCAAGCGCCGCCATGTCGTTGCGGATCGTCGCCGCGGACACGCCGAACGAGTGGCGATCGACGATCGCTCTGCTGCCGACGGGTTCGTGCGTGTCGACATAGTCAGTGACGATGGCGCGCAGCACCTGGAGCCCGCGATCGCTGACCATGACGCTCCTCTCGTTGCTGGCACTCGCTCGGTTCGAGTGCCAAGTCTACTCGCTGGGACTCACCCCTCGGTGAGTGCGTGCACCACCGCGTCGGCAAGCAGACGCCCGCGACGCGTGAGCACGACTCGTCCCCCGACGGCGGCGCGACCGTCGACGAGTCCGTCCGCCACGAGACCGGCGACGGCCGGACGAGCGGCCGGCGCGAGTTCCGCCGTCGGCATGCCCTCGCGGATCCGCGTCTGCAGCAGCACGCGCTCGAGAGCGCGCTGGCTGTCGTCGAGCGTCTCGCGGCCCGCCGCCGGCGAGGATCCGGAAGCGAGGCGCTGTGCGTACGCCGCCGGATGCTTGACGTTCCACCAGCGCACACCGGCGACGTGACTGTGCGCACCCGGACCGAAGCCCCACCAGTCCGTTCCGCGCCAGTACGCGAGATTGTGTCGCGACCGCTTTCCCACGCCGGTGGACCAGTTCGACACTTCGTACCACTCGAGACCGGCGGCGTGGAACGCCTCGTCCGCGAGCTCGTACATATCGGCCTGAAGATCGTCGTCGGGAGCGACCACCTCGCCGCGCGCGATCTGACGGTGCAGCTTCGTGCCCTCCTCCACGATGAGGGCATACGCGGAGATGTGATCCGGACGATGAGACAACGCGGTCTCGACCGATTCGCCCCAGTCGGCGAGCGTCTCACCAGGCGCCCCATAGATGAGGTCCACGCTCACCTCGAGGCCCGCGCCACGGGCGAGCTCGACCGCGGTGCCGACGTTCTCCCTGTCGTGCGTGCGGTCGAGCGCAGCGAGTACGTGGGGCACGGCCGACTGCATCCCGACGGACATTCGCGTCACGCCGGCCGCGGCGAGGCGGTCGACGACGTCCGCCGTCACGGTGTCCGGGTTCGCCTCGACCGTGATCTCGGCCTCGTCGTGCACGCCGAACGCGTCCCGCACGCCGTCCAGCATCCGCGCGAGGTCGCCGGCGGGCAGCAGCGTCGGCGTTCCTCCTCCGAAGAAGACCGTGCGGGCGGGGCGGACCGGACCTGCGGTAGCGAGCACGTCGCGCGCCAGAGCCACCTCGTCCAGGAGCGTGTCGGCGTATTGGTCCTGACGCGCGCCGCGCAGTTCCGTCGACGTGTACGTGTTGAAGTCGCAGTACCCGCACCGCACGCGACAGAACGGAACGTGCAGGTAGACACCGAAATCGGTGTCGGCATCGACGCGCGCGGCCGGGGGCAGCAGGCCGTCGTGTGGGGCGGGGTCGCCGAGCGGGAGCCGCGCGGCCATCACGCGAACAGCGGTGAGACCGCACGCAGGTAGGCGGAGTTCATCAGGCGGCGTCGACGCCGCACGAGTCGCCGGAACACCCGGTACATCCAGCCCACCGGCACGTCGAACGCACGCACCTCGAACCAGACCTCGTCGTCGTCGCGCCAGTCGACGCTGAAGAGCACCTCGCCGCTGACGATCGTCGCATCGACGGTGCCGATCGCAAACGCCGTGCGCCGCGACTCCTCCGCGACGAAGATCACGCGGTAGTCGCCGTTGGCCTTGCGCCCGCGTGCCCGGCCGGTCAGGTGCGCGGTCGCCCCCGCCGTGACATACGGCACGCCGTCTTCGGTGTACGGCTGATCCGCGTCGCTCTTCGTCGGCGCCACCGGCGCTCCGTCCGAGGCGAAGCTCACGCCCGTGTAGCCCGGCCCCGAGGAGGGGCGGACGTCGGTGAGCTCCAGGCCAGCGCCCGTGAGGACGCGCCACGAGAGCAGGTCGTCGGCCGCTTTGCGGAATCGTTCCTCGCCGCTCCCGATCCGCCACGAATTGACCGCCGGAATGGACTTCTCAGGCGGGAACTGCAGCAGATCAGCCGCCTGGGAGGCGCCGACCGCCGCATAGTCGACCGTCTGGTCTCGGAAGGTCGCCCTGCGCATGCTGTTCACCCTAACCGGCGCGACCTACTTCTTGCCTGACGATTCGACGTCGCCAGAGAGAGCCGCGATGAATGCATTCTGCGGTACTTCCACGCGGCCGACCATCTTCATGCGCTTCTTGCCTTCCTTCTGCTTCTCGAGCAGCTTGCGCTTACGGCTGATGTCACCGCCATAGCACTTGGCGAGCACGTCCTTACGGATCGCACGAATCGTCTCGCGTGCGATGACCCGCGCGCCGATGGCGGCCTGGATCGGCACCTCATACTGTTGACGAGGGATGAGCTTGCGGAGACGCTCGGCCATGAGCGTGCCGTAGCTATACGCCTTCTCACGGTGAACGATTGCACTGAAGGCGTCGACGCGGTCGCCCTGTAGCAGGATGTCCACCTTCACGAGGTCGGCCTCTTGGGATCCGGACGGCTCGTAATCGAAGCTCGCGTACCCCTGGGTGCGGCTCTTGAGCTGGTCGAAGAAGTCGAAGACGATCTCGCCGAGCGGCATCGTGTACTTGAGCTCGACGCGTTCCTCCGAGAGGTAGTCCATCCCCTGCAGCGTCCCGCGTCGCGACTGGCACAGCTCCATCACCGCGCCGACATATTCCTTCGGCGCGAGGACCGACGCGTCGACGACCGGTTCCGTCACGGCGGCGAGTTTGCCGTCGGGATACTCGCTCGGGTTCGTCACGGTGATCGACTCGCCCGACTCCGTCTCGACCTCGTAGATCACGCTCGGTGCGGTCGTGATGAGGTCGAGGTCGAACTCCCGGCGCAGCCGCTCGGTGATGATCTCGAGGTGAAGCAGACCGAGGAACCCGCAGCGGAAGCCGAAGCCGAGGGCGACCGACGTCTCCGGCTCGTAGACGAGGGCCGCGTCGGAGAGCTTCAGCTTGTCGAGCGCGTCGCGGAGCACCGGGTAGTCGCTCGCGTCGATCGGATAGACGCCGGAGAAGACCATAGGCTTCGGCTCGACGTAGCCGGGCAGCGCCTCGGTCGCCGGCGTGCGGGCGCCCGTGATGGTATCGCCGACCTTCGACTGCCGCACGTCCTTCACACCCGTGATGAGGTAGCCCACCTCGCCGACGCCGAGCCCCTTCGATTCCATCGGCTCGGGGCTCGACACGCCGATCTCGAGGAGCTCGTGCGTGGTGCGCGTCGACATCATCTGGATCCGCTCGCGTGGTGAGAGCGTGCCGTCCATCATGCGCACGTACGTCACGACTCCGCGGTACGTGTCGTAGACCGAGTCGAAGATCATGGCCCGAGCGGGCGCATCGGCGTCGCCGGTCGGCGCGGGGATCTCGCTCACGAGGCGGTCGAGAAGTTCCTCGACGCCCTGACCGGTCTTGCCCGACACGCGCAGCACGTCGGCCGGATCTCCGCCGATGAGGTCGGCCAGCTCCTTCGCGAACCGCTCGGGGTCGGCCGCGGGAAGATCGATCTTGTTCAGCACGGGGATGATCGTGAGGTCGTTCTCGAGGGCGAGATACAGGTTCGCGAGCGTCTGCGCCTCGATGCCCTGCGCGGCGTCGACGAGCAGGATCGCTCCCTCGCAGGCTGCCAGCGAGCGAGAGACCTCGTAGCTGAAGTCGACGTGACCCGGCGTGTCGATCATGTTCAGCGCGAACGTGTCGCCACCACGCTCCCACGGGATCCGCACCGCCTGGCTCTTCACCGTGATGCCACGCTCGCGCTCGATGTCCATGCGGTCGAGGTACTGCGCGCGCATCTCGCGATCGGCCACGACCCCGGTCAGCTGGAGCATGCGGTCGGCAAGGGTCGACTTGCCGTGGTCGATGTGGGCGATGATGCAGAAGTTACGAAGTCGCTCGGGCGGCGTTGCGGCGGGCGCGAGCGGCTGAGAGGCACGGGGCGACATATCTGAGACAGTCTACGTGGCCCGCCGCGAACGATGAGGACCACGACACAATGGCGAGGTGTGCATGACATCTGCAGGAAAAGTGTGCAGACTAGAACAGACCAGCAACGAAGCCGGTGAGCAGTCTGCTCAGCCAGTAGGCTCTCATGCGAGAGAAACGTAGAAACCAACACAGATTCATAACGCTTTATCGCCACGGGCACCCACTGTGGCGGAGGCGCCCGAGTGCGGGTTAGAGTCACCTCTCAGCCTGTGCTCCTCTGAGAAAGCCAACTGACACCTTGTTCCGATATCTGACTCGCCGCGTCGTTTCGTGGCTGGTGATCATCGTGGTGTCGACCAACATCACGTACTTCCTCGCGTGGAACTTCATGGATCCACGCAGCAATTACGTCGGTCGGCGTCCGCCTCTGTCCCCGGACCAGATCACCGCACTCCTCGAACCTCGAAACCTCAGTGACTCGGTGCCTCTGCTCGAACGCTGGTGGACCTGGCTCACGGGCGTCCTCCTCCGCTGGGACTGGGGGGTCTCCCCCACGGGCGGTAGCGTCAACGGTCAGATGGCCTACCGAATGTGGATCTCGGCGGAGTTCGTCACGGGCGCCACGGTCATCACGACCGTCGCTGGCATCGCGCTCGGCGTGTACACCGCCAACCGGCAATACAAGGTGGCAGACCGCATCGGGCACTTCACGTCGACCATCACGATGAACATTCCCCCGGTCGTCGCCGCCCTCGGGTTCGTCCTCATCGCGATCTGGCTCAACGATGTCGTCGGCACGCGCATCTTCTACGTGACGGGGCCAACCGGCGTCGGACTCGATCACTGGTGGGAGGTTGTGCTCGACACGCTGCACCGCCTCATCCTCCCGACGCTCGCGATGTCGCTGGTCGGGTATGCCACGACGCACTTCCTGCAGCGCGCGCTGCTGCTCGACAATATCAACGCCGACTATGTGCGCACGGCCCGCGCAAAGGGACTCACCAAGCGCATCGCGATTCGTCGCCACGCGCTCCGCACCTCGCTCATCCCGATCGCGACGCAGATCGCCTTCACGATCCCCACGGTCTTTCTCGGAGCCGTGCTGTCAGAAGCGATCTTCGCCTGGCACGGCCTCGGCGAGTACCTGGTCCAGACCATCGGATCGAGCGACGTCCACGGTACCGTCGCGATCGCGGCGTTCGGCGCGTTCCTCACGGCGATCGGCGCGCTGCTCGCCGACATCGCCGTCGTGGCCCTCGACCCCCGAGTGCGGGTGAATTGATATGACGACCATCGAAACCCCTGAAATGCAGCGCTCGAAGCCGATGTCGAAGGCCCGGCTCTACACGCGCCGCTTCTTCCGCAACGTCCCGGCCACGATCGGCCTGGGCATCTTCGTGGCGCTCGTGCTGTTCGCCCTGTTCGGCTCGCTGTTCCAGAAGTGGGATCACGTCGAGCTGGATTTCTTCGCGCTGTCCGATCCCCCGAGCTCCGAGCACTGGTTCGGCACGACCGGCGCCGGCAACGACCTCTATGCGATGACCGTCGAGGGGCTGCGACGTTCGCTGCTCATCGCCCTGACCGTGTCCACCGGGACCACCGTGATCTCTGCGGTCCTGGGTGCGGCCGCCGCGTACTTCGGCGGCTGGTCGGAGCGCGTGATCCTCTGGGTGATCCACTTCATGATGGCCGTCCCCGGCTTCCTCATCGTCGCGCTCGTCACCGTCGGGTCCGGCGGCGAATGGCTCGTGCTCGCCCTCATGCTGATCCTCATCGGCTGGATGGTGCTCGCTCGTACCGTGTGGACGCTGTCCCTATCGATTCGCGAGAGCGAGTACGTGCAGGCGGCCCGCTACATGGGCGTCGGCAGCTTCCGGATCGTGCTGCGTCACATGCTCCCGAACATGGCGTCGCTGCTCATCATCAACTTCACCCTCGGGCTCGTCACCGCCGTCAACGCCGAGACCAGCCTGTCCTTCCTCGGGTTCGGTGTGCAGATCCCCGACATCTCCCTGGGCACGCTCATCGCGGCCGGCGCGACCATCATCACCTCCGCGCCGTGGATCTTCCTGTTCCCCGGTGCGATCCTCACGCTGCTGACGGTGTCCATGGCGTTCGTCGCCGACGGTCTGCGCGACGCCCTCGACCCGACTTCGTCCGCGGGAGGCCGCGCATGACCGACCCGATTCTCTCCGTCAACGACCTCACCGTCAGCTTCGCCAGCGAGGCCGGCCGCGTCGATGCCGTGCGCGGCGTGAGCTTCGACCTGCACCCCGGCAAGACGATCGGCATCGTCGGCGAGTCCGGCTCCGGCAAGTCCGTCACGTCGCTCGCGATCATGGGCCTGCTCGACGACAACGCCCGCATCGGCGGATCCGTGGTGTACGACGGCCAGGAGCTGCTCGGCAAGTCCGACAAGCAGATGTCGCGGATCCGCGGCAATGGCCTGTCGATGATCTTCCAGGATCCGCTGACCTCGCTCACGCCCGTGTTCACGATCGGCGACCAGCTCGTCGAGGCGATCACCGCTCACCGCGGAGTCTCACGACAGAAGGCCTGGGCACGCGGCATCGAGCTGCTGAAGACGGTCGGCATTCCGAACGCCGAGGCGCGCATGCGCAGCTTCCCGCACGAGTTCTCCGGAGGGATGCGCCAGCGCGTCGTCATCGCGATCGCCATCGCGAACGACCCGAAGCTCATCATCGCCGACGAACCGACAACCGCTCTCGACGTGACGATCCAGGCGCAGATTCTCGACGTCATCAAGAAGGGGCAGAAGGAGACGGGCGCCGCCGTCATGATGATCACGCACGACATGGGCGTCGTCGCGAGCGTCGCGGACGACGTCCTGGTGATGTACGCCGGGCGTCCGGTCGAGCACGCGCCGGTCGACAACCTCTTCGACGACACGCGGATGCCCTATTCGATCGGCCTCCTCGGGGCGATCCCGCGCGTCGACAAGAAGGAGAAGGAACCGCTCATCCCGATCAAGGGCAACCCGCCCCTGCTGATCGACCTGCCCGACGAATGCCCGTTCGCCGACCGCTGTCCGATCGCCGTGGCGGCGTGCCGCCAGGGCGAGCCGGAGCTCCTGCCCGTCGCGGAGGGCGCGTCCGATCACGTCGCCGCGTGCATTCGCACCGATGAGATCCGTGCCGGCGAGATCGACGGCGCACCGGTGTATCCGCCGCCCGCGATCCCGGAGAGCCCGCTGGCGGCGCGTCCGCGCGAGGAGCGCGCCGAGACCCTGCGCGTGGAGAACCTCACCAAGACGTTCCCGCTGATGAAGGGGTCGCTCGCCAAGCGCAAGGTCGGCGAGGTCCACGCCGTCAAGAACGTCTCGTTCGACATCCGCGAGGGCGAGACGCTCGCGATCGTGGGCGAATCCGGATCCGGCAAGACGACCACCCTGCTCGAGATCATGGAGTTCGCGAAGCAACACGAGGGTGACATCGTCATCGGCGGCACGAGCGTTACGGACATTCGCTCGCGTCGCCACGAACGCAAGATCCGCCGTGACATCCAGATCGTGTTCCAGGATCCGATGGGCGCTCTCGACCCGCGCATGACGGTCTTCGACATCATCGCCGAGCCGTTGCGCACGATCCGCGTCGACAAGAAGCGCACACACGAGCGCGTGGACGAGCTGATGAACCTCGTCGGCCTGAACCCCGCGCACAGCGACCGGTTCCCCCAGGCGTTCTCGGGCGGCCAGCGCCAGCGCATCGGCATCGCCCGCGCGCTCGCAACCGAACCGCGCCTGCTGGTGCTCGACGAACCGGTCTCGGCGCTCGACGTCTCGATCCAGGCCGGCGTCATCAACCTGCTCGACGAGCTCAAGGCGAAGCTCGGCATCTCCTACCTCTTCGTCGCACACGACCTCTCCGTCGTCCGACACCTGGCCGACCGCGTCGCCGTGATGTATCTCGGGCAGTTCGTCGAGCTCGGGGACGTCGATGCCGTCTTCGACGACCCGCAGCACCCGTACACGCAGGCGCTGCTGTCTGCCATCCCCGTCCCGGACCCTCATGTGGAACGCACACGAGAGCGCATCGTCCTGACGGGGGACCTACCCAGCCCGACCGACAAGATTTCGGGCTGTCCCTTCGTGAGCAGGTGCCCGCTGTATCAGACTCTTGATACGGCGAGCCAGGCTCGCTGCGAGGGTGAGGTTCCACAGCTGACGGGCCGCGAGGGTGTTCACACCAACGCGTGCCACTACCGGTAATCTCCCCCTTTTGATCCCTAACAAGCGCGAAAGCGCGGAAGGAGCACCAATGAGTAAGCAGAAGAAGTGGCTGGGGGCCGCCGCACTTGTGGCGAGCTTCTCGCTGGTTCTCACGGCGTGCGGCGGTGGCGCCGAAGACGGTAACACCGACAACGGCGGAGGTTCGGCCGAAGAAGGCCAGGCGGAAGGCATCACCGGTGCCGACTACAACCCCGTTCCCCGCGAGGAGATGCAGCAGGGCGGCGACGTCACGCTCCCGATCGGCGAGCTCACCGAGCAGATGAACGCCATGCACGGAGACGGCGCGGTCGACACGCAGATGATCTGGACGTGGTACAACCCGCAGATCATCCTCTCGACGCCCGAGGGCGAGGCATACCCGAACCCGGCGTACATCTCCGAGAAGACCGTCGAGACGGTCGACGACAACACGGTCCTCACTCTCACGTTCACCGACGAGGCCGAGTTCAACGACGGCACGCCGATGGACTGGAAGACGATCGAGAACACCTGGATCGCCAACCGCAGTCAGGACGAGTACGCGCCCAACAGCACGGAGGGCTACCGCAATATCGCCTCCGTCGAGGCAGGCGAGACCGACAAGCAGGCCGTGGTCACTTTCGACGGCACCTTCGCGTGGGTCGACGCACTATTCTTCAACGTCACACACCCCGCGGTCGACTCGGCTGAGAAGTTCAACACGGCGTACGTCGAGGAGCCGAACGCAGACTGGGGCGCGGGTCCGTACAAGATCGAGACGATGGACCTCGATGGCGGCGTCGCCACCTTCGTGCCGAACGAGAAGTGGTGGGGCGACGAGCCGATGCTCGACTCGGTCACCTTCCGCGTGATGGAGCCCACGGCGGCGATGAACGCCTTCCGCGCAGGTGAGATCGACCAGGTCGCCACCGGCACCGCCGACCGCCTCGAGCAGGTCGCGGACATGGACGACGTCACCACCTACCGCGCGGCACGCACGGCGACGAACCTCCTCGAGCTGAACGCCGAGCGCGAGCAGTTCGCCGACCTCGAGACGCGCAAGGCCGTCATGATGGCGATCGACCGCGAGCAGATCACCGACGTCGTCTGGGACGGCCTCGGCTACACGGAGGAGCCAGCGGGCTCGTTCAACCTCTACCCGTTCCAGGACGGCTACGAGGACGCACTGTCGGCCGCCGGCTGGGAATTCAACGTCGAAGAGGCGAACGCCATCCTCGACGAGGCCGGCTGGGAGATGGGCGACGACGAGATCCGCACCCGCGATGGTGTGCGTTTCGAGGGCACGCTGCCGAACTTCGGCGACGACCCGATCGCCGAGGCGCGCGTGCGCGTCGTGCAGCAGCAGCTCAAGCAGATCGGCTTCGATCTGCAGGTCGACCAGCGCGCCGCGAACGAGTTCTCCGACGTGCTGACGTCGAAGGACTGGGACATCGTCATGCTCGGCTTCAGCTCGTCTGACGCCTTCGGCGTGATGTGGATGTGCCAGCTCTACTGCTACTCCGACGGCAACAACCAGCTGAACCTGTCCAGCACGATGGACGAGTCGATGGACGAGCGGATCCACGAGGTCGAGGCGCTGCCGACGGCCGAGGAGCAGATCCCGGCCGCGATGGAGCTCGAGGCTGAGCTGTTGGCTGAGACGTGGGGCATCTTCCCGCTGTACTCGGGTCCGTCGATCAGCACGGTCAAGAACGGCCTGGCGAACCTCACCCCCGAGCCCTACACGGGCCTGGACCTCTTCGGCATCCAGCCGGTGGAGAACTTCGGGTGGGCTGCTGAGTAATCGTCCGTTCCTGAACGCGGGGTCGGTGCAACGCGCACCGGCCCCGCTTTCGTATCGTGGAGCCATGGACCCTCAGCTCGTGTTCGTGCACGGCATCCGCACCTCCGCAACCATGTGGCGCGCGCAGGTCGCGCACCTGCAGGAGCGCGGTATCGCCGCAGAGGCGGTCGATCTGCCCGGCCACGGCTCACGCATGGGAGAGCCCTGGTCTGTCGACGAGGCGCTCGCCACCATCGACCGCGCGGTGCTCCGTGCGGCGGAGC